>UMHQ01018525.1_pt1 | contig 49079 bp, 23 predicted proteins | sample 1965531 | NCBI WGS metagenome assembly UMHQ01 (sample SAMEA4836098, study PRJEB28245) | human gut metagenome | biome: gut microbiome; material: fecal sample | place: Denmark | collected 2008 | reverse complement strand
TTAAGAGAATTTCTCTTATTCTCTTAACTTTTTCTTTTTTTATTATAATTTTTATTGGATATCAAAAATAGCTATTTTAATATTTCAAGTATTTTCAATCCTAATTTTGTTGTTTTATAAAGTCTGCCTTTTTTAGCATTTTCATTGAGACATATTACTAGTTTTTTACTTTTCAAATCATTTAATGCACTGGATACTTGTGTTGGACGTAAATTGGTTTCTTTTGCAATTTCAGAAGGCATTTTATAATCATTGCCAGACAATGACTTTATTGTTTTGTACCGTGAAGATGATACTTTTATAAATCCGATAATTTCCCAGATATTTTCTTCACTTTCTTTTTTATTCATGTTATATGTCTTTATGTTGCATTAATCACTTTTTTATTTATAACTTTATTCTGTATTATTTTATTTTTACTTGGTTTTTATTCTATTTATTATGTTTTAGTAACAATTTTATACTACTTATCACAAAAATGTTATTTGTAAGTTAAACATGGTTTTAATTTACATTTTTATGATGATGGCTCGGCTATTGTTATAAAACATCATTTACTATTTAATTTCAATGTAAAAGTAGTAAATTTGGGAAATATGGGATAAATTAACTTAAGAATTATACTTGTCTGTTTAATAAAAGAATAGGTAAAATTTTGCACATTTTAGGGGTTTGTGCATTTTTTTTAAGATAATGGCTGTCATTTATATGCAGTCTGAATTTTTTAAATAGATGTATAATTCTTGTTAATTTTAATTATACATTTAAATGTGATTATAATGGTATATAATGTTGAATGGGATACTGAAATTAATGGTATTTTATTGATTGATGATGAAGGCATTACTCCACCTAGGCCTGTTTTTTATGAAGAATTAAATCTATTAGGTTTTGATAAATATTGGAATTATCCTAAAGTAAAAAATCCATTATTATGGGCTATTGGACGAAGATATTTTTATAATGGAGATTTAGTTGCTACAGCTAAAAAAGGAGATGTTTTAAATTTACCTATATTAGAATTTGAAGAAGGATTTGAAAATTTAAAACTTAAAGAAATTGATATTGAAGAAGTTATCTCCCATAATAAAGATCAATTATTCCGTCTTGAAAATGAAGTATTTGATTTTATAGATACGGTTTCAAATAAATATTCAGAATATCCTTTTTCTATTTCTTTTAGTGGAGGTAAAGATTCACAATCAGTTTTAGATTTAATTACTCGAGTAATTCATTCAAATGATATAACAATAATTTTTAGTGATACTACATTAGAGCACGATTTAACTTATCAAACTGTTGATGAAAGCATTAACTATTATAAAGAAAAATGCCCTGGATTAAAATTCAATATTGCAAAACCTGTTAAATCAGCTAGTGAATTATTTGAAGACATGGGATTACCTAGTAGATTTCATAGGTGGTGTACACCAGCACTAAAAACCGCACCATATAATAAATTAATTAATGAATTGCTGGATTCTGACTCCAAAATAATTGTTTTTGAAGGAGTTAGAGCTGAAGAAAGTGCTAAAAGAAGCAAATATAAAAGAATAGCTGATGGGGCTAAACATCCATCAATCATTAATGCACGGCCAATTTTATATTGGAATTTTACTGAGGTTGTGTTATATAATTTGTATAGGGGATTACCTATGAATCCATTATATAGATATGGACTTACTCGCGTGGGTTGTGAATTATGTCCTTATTCCTCTGATTGGTCCGATTGTATCAATTCACAGATTAGTACTAAATTTAAAGATAACTATATTCCATTAGTAAGAGAATATGCTCAGAATAGAGGATTAACCAATGAAAAAGATTTAGATAAATTTGTATCTAAAGGACAATGGAAGAAAAGGGCAGGAGGAAAAGGTATTGACTGTGACTCATCAATTAATTTTTCACAATCATTGAAAAGTTTTAAGTCAGTGTCTATAAAACCATCTGAAAACTTTTTAGAATGGATTAAAGTAATGGGAAATGTGAGTTTCACTAAAAAAGGCAATAAAATTAATGGTGAATTAGATTTAGATGGTAATTATATATCATTTACAATAACTAAAAAAGAAGATAAAGAAATAATTGAATTTTTCGATATTCAAGATGATATTAGACTTCAAAGTAAATTAAAAAGAGTATTGGAGAAATCTACATTTTGTGTCCATTGTGGAGTATGTGATGCAGAATGTGTAGAAGGGGCTATACAAACTAACCCTAAAGTTCAAATAGATTCAAATTCATGTGTTCATTGTGAAAACTGCATTAAATTTACACAGCACGGATGTTATCGTGCTAAATCAGTTTATGTAGGTTCAGGAGGAAAAGGTATGCAAAAAAGAACAAGTGGTATAGATAAATATTCAACATTTGGTTTAAGAGAAGGGTGGCTTGAAGAATTTTTTGATTATGGTGATGAATGGTTAGACAATAATAGTTTAGGACCAAAACAAGTCCCTGCAGTAACTAATTGGTTATCTGAAGCAAAATTGATTGATCACAAAACCAAAAAAACAACTGAGCTAGGAAACGAGTTAAAAATTATTTATAATGATGATCCAAATTTTGTTTGGGGAATCATTTGGATTAATTTATACTATAATTCAAAAGTAATTAATTGGTATTGTAATACCGTTGATTGGGGAGTAAGACTCTCCAGAGAAGAATTATTAACAACAATTATGGATTCATTCCTTGATTTAAGTAAAGGAACTCTTAACAATGCAACCAGTGCTATGATAAATATGTTTGACAATTCTCCATTAAATGAAGCGTTTAATTTAGGAATTCTTGAAAAGAAAGGTCGTGCAGTTAAATTCATTGATAAAGATGGAGTTGATGACGAATTAGACATATTTTTAGTTGCTTATTCATTATATAAATTAAAAGATGAAAAATCTAGAGTTGATTTCACTGTTTCTGAGTTGTATGATACTGACTTTGAAGGGGGCCCTTATAAATTATTTGGTGTTTCCCAATCTCACCTTGAAAGAATTTTAAGAGGTTTGAAACAATTTAATGATAATATAATTAAGGTTGATTTAGCAGCTGATTTAGACAATATATTTTTAAACAAAGATATTGTTTCAGACGATATTATAAAATTCAAGAGAGATGTGGTTTAATTGAAATATAATGAAATTATACATGTAAGTGATGACTTCATACCTGTTTTTGATTTGGAAAATGAAGAAACTGACCAATATTGGCCTTTGTTTATCCCAAATGATAAATTTAGAGATATCTTATCTTCAGTTATAGATTCTTTAGATTCTGTAAAGCAGAAAAATCCTGTTTGGTTACAGGGAACATACGGTACAGGTAAAACTCATGCAACTTCAGTGATAAAACATTTAATTTGTGATGAAGAAGACCCTGATTATAATTTAGATGATCCTGCATTAACTGCTAAATTAAATAACTTCAGAGATAAAACTAAAGTTTTTCCAGTTATATTGAAAGGTACTTCAACAATTGAAGGGCCAAGAAGATTCACATTAACTGTTCAAACTGCTGTTAAAAAAGCCTTGAAGAAAAACAATATTCGTGTAGCCGTGTCTTCAGAATTTGAACATATGGTTTCAATACTCGAAGAATATCCTTTAAAGGAAGAAGACACTGTTGGAACTAATTTAGAGTTCTTTAATAATAATGAAATTATTTTAAGATTAAAAAATGAAGACAGTGATGTTTTAATTGATGTTGAAGATATTTTCATGAACAAGGGTATTAGTACAGTTACACAGGGAAATATTGTGGATTGGTTGACAGATGTAAGAAATAAATTAAATGAAGCATACGGCATTGATTATTTAATGATTTTCTGGGATGAATTTACTGGCGCATTGAACATGATAAATGTTGATGATATCTTATTACAGGTTCAAAATATTGCTGAAGCTAAATATAATGGAATTTCATTATTTATTGTTTCTCACAGAACACGTTCAACACAAGTCAGCATAAACCAGGAAGTAATTAACAAAATTATGAATAGGTTTGAACGTAAATTTTACTCCATGGAACCAGTTGCAACATATGAACTTATGGAAAGAAGTATTAAAAAAGAACCTGAATGGGAAAATGTTAAAAATAGCTTTGTTGATGTAATCACACCATTAGTTGATAAAATAAGTGAAAATGAAGGAATTAAAGTAAAAAAAGCTTTAGAAGATCTTTATCCTATCCATCCGTATACTGCATATCTTGCTACATTCATAGCTCAAGAAATTGGATCAACTGAAAGAAGTATCTTTAAATTTTTACATGCAAAAGATATCGATCATGGTTTTAGAAGTTTCATTGACACATTTGAAATTGATGAAAGATTCTTTTTAACAGCAGATTATTTGTGGGACTTTTTCTATGATGATTTTGAAGATAGTGAAGATGAAAAAATTTCTAGTTCTATTAAAAAATATAAATTACATGTTGATAGCCTTAAATCAAAGAATGAAGAATATCTTGTAATATTTAAGGTAATTCTCCTTTTAAATATATTATATAAAATAGCGGAGGTTGGAAAAGGTTCATTAGCTATTCCTTCTGAAAAAAATACTAAAAATGTTTTCATAGGCAGCATTTATCAAGACAAGGTAGATGCAGTTTTGAATTATATCGATGAACGTAATATTATTAATAGAACTCCAGATGGTTTATTTGAAATAACAACTAACTCTTTACCCGCTGAGCAAGTTAATGCAGAAAAAGAAAAATTAAGAGAAACTTTAAAATTAGAAGACCTGATATTTAATAAAAAACATATTACAAAAGAATTTACAGGTAAAGTTTTACGTGAGACAGAGGTTGAAATTCGTGATGCCTCCATTCCTGAAAATAGATTAATCTCAGATTTAGAAAGAGGGATGTTTAAAGAAAGCGGATATCTACATATAATCGTATTTTTATGTAAAACCAATGAAGAATATATAAAAATAAATAAAGTTATTAAATCTGTCTCTGATAAAGACCTTTTAAATAACACTATTGTTGTTGTTTCCGAAGCTGTTCTTGGAAAAGATAATTATGACAAATATTTAGAATTCAAAGCACGTGCTAGAGTAGCTGAATCTTATAATTATAAGGAAGACATTGACCTAAATAATAAACATGCAGACAAATACATTAATACTTGGGTTAATGACATTAAACGAAAAACAGTTACTTGGTATTTAAATGATAAAGAAGGTAAATCTCCTTTAAGTAATTTCATCAAAGACATTAATACTGATTTGTCTAGAACTATCTTTTATTATGGATTAGAGAATATTTTTGAAACATTAAGTAATAGAAATTTATGGCCTAGAGTTATATCAAAAAATCAAGCTGAAAAATATTTAACTTCTAATTCTTTAAATGAGTTGAATGATAGTCTCAAAGGTATCGATCAAGGGTCCTTAGCCGTATTAAGAGATAATAATTGTAATTATATAGTTAATCAAAAGCTTGAATTGAAACCGGATGTCTCTAATAAGCATCCAATTATTATAATACAAGATTTTGTAGATAAAGCATTTGAAGATGCTCAAACCAGAGGCCAATTTAATTTAGGTGATGAATTAATGCCTTTAACTAAACCTCCATATGGTTTATATCCAAATAAGTTAAATATTGCTGCAATAAGTTTTGTTTTAAGAAAATATGTAACTAGACTTTATGATGTCAAAGGAAATTCCATTGATAAAACTAAGATGAAAAATATCATTGTATCCCTTTTTGAATTCTGGTCAAAAGGTAAAAAAGCAAATGATTTACTTATCAGATTTGGTTCTGAAAGTGAGAAAAAACTAAGCGAAATAGTTAATGATGTATTCAATTTAGAATTAGACGAAAGTGAACAATCAATTTCTACTGTTAGGTGGAAACTCAGGGAATGGATTAAAAATAATATGGCTCCTTTATGGTTGTTTAAATATTCTGAATATATTGAGAAAAACCCATCTGTATCTTCATCTATAGATGCATTATTTGATTTCTTAAAACCTAAAGATAATAATCTTCCAGATGATTTAATTCAAGATTGTTATAATAGGGTTAAAGTTTCCAAATCTGATTTGAAGTGGTGCATAAAAGAAAATCCTACTGAGTTATTCAACAAATTTTTATCAGGCATTGATGAAGATTTAACTCAAAATGATATTCAAGAAGTAAATGCTCATTTGGATAAATATATGCCCGAAGAAGTTTATGATTGGGATGAAAATACTGTAAGGCTTAAGGTTCTTGAGTGGATACGGGATAGAACTAAAAAACTTAATCGTAAGAATCCAAATTTATCAGTTTCTATTGTAGAAAGCATACTTTCAGTTTCTATTGATAAAGAAGCAACTGGAAACATTAATATTCATGTAATTGGTAAAAAATATTCTAAAGAGATAATTAATGGTGAATCCAGTTTTGATCTTTCTAATCTTGATGGTGGTAAAACATATAGTGTAATGATTTCTTATGAAGGTGATGAAAACTTTTTAGAAAACAATACCACTGTTGAATTTGAAGCGGTGCGTAAAGATCCTAATATGCAAGTTTCTATTGAATGTAATAAAATTACTGTTTCACTTGATAAAAACGCAACTGGAAAAATTTTAGTTGATGTTGATAAGGGATATTTCGCTAAAATTAAAAATGGCATTGCTATTATCAATCTTCCTGATTTGGAAGGAGGTAAAACCTATAAAGGTACTGTTTCTTATGAAGGTGATGGTAAATTTACTAATGATGAAATTAGTGTAGAATTTAAAGCAGAACGTGAAAATCCTAATATGCAAGTTTCTATTGAAGGTAATAAGATTACTGTTTCACTTGATAAAAATGCTACCGGAAATATTTTAATTTCCGTTGATGGAAAAGATTATTCTAATGAAATAACTAATGGTGTTTCAGTTATTAATCTTTCTGATTTAGAAGGAGGAAAAACATACAATGTTATAGTTTCATATGAAGGAAATACTAGATTTAGTAATGCAGAAACTTCAGTAGTATTGAAAACTAAAAGCAAGATTTCTATCGAGTCAATTGAAAAATCTGATGCAAATATTGTTAAAAATGCTTTAATTGAAGCCTTGAAAGATAATGACGAAATTACTATAGAAATAATAATAAACTATTTGGAGAGGATTGACGGTGGAAATAACTAAATTTTCAGAGTTATCTGAATTAAAACAGATGATTGAAGATGATTTCAATAATATAAATGTGTCTGCCCATCGTTTTCCCATTCGTTTCATATTTTTAAACTCTCATGAAGAATTAAACGAAGTTATGGACTTAATGATTGATATTGCTAAAAAAGTCGAATTAAGTTCATTTCTTTTAAGAGATGATAGTTGGTTTACTCCAAATGATGTTATCAGGAATATTGAAGATATAAATGAAACTTCAGTTGTGGTACCTCTTTCAGAATATATCAGATTTCTAGATGATGAAAAATTTAAAATGGTTTTGTCAGCATTAGCTGAAATAGAAAATAAACCCTTTAGAATATTTGTTCCATTAGTTGGATTATGGGAAAGATTTGAAACCTTATTTTATAATAATTTTTATAGGTATGAAAATTGGGCTCCTGTTTGGAAGTTAAAAAGTCCAAGTAAATCAATTAAGATTTATCAAATTGCATTTGACTTTAATAAGGATATTAAAACTAATGATTTGAAATTAATATCAAATAGTAGAGAATGGTTTGAATTATGGAAGCAAGATGATGTTGATGTCATAATTTCTTTAATAAGACCTTTATTAATGAATTTTCATAATAGTCTTCCCGATCAAACATTTACACAGGATGTTATTAATACTCCTAGAGAATATTTATCAAAAATTCATGGAATCGATGTTGATATTGCTTATGATGAATTGGATAAGCCGTTTTGGGATGACTTGTTAATTTATGTTAGTAATGGAAATAAAAAGAATATTTCTTTCAATGATATCATTGAAGATAAATTTAACATTAGTAGTGTTTCAAAGATTGGATTAGATGAGTATCTTGATATTTACTTATCAAATATTACAAATCAATATAATCAATGGCTTATAAAAAACTTCATTATTCTATTTAAGAGGTTTGATAATACATATCTCTCCCATTGTTTTAAATCAATGGAAAAATTAGGCAATAATAATCTTGCTAGAAAAATTTTCTTAGAAATATTTAAATTAGAATATTCTGAAGAATTTCTAGAAGAAAGAAGATTATTATTGGTAAAGTTAAATAAATATGATTTGTCTTTTGCTGTAAATGATTTTGAACATCAATTTAAGAATATAGAGCATTTATCTTACAAAAAACAATTTAAATATTTAACTACCATCACATTAGTTGAAAAAGATAAAATATTTGAAATTATTGGGGAAAATGGTTTTGATAATATCCTTAATGATATAAAAGTTATTTATCCTGAATTATACCATTATTTAGACTGGAATTTTACTTTAAATGAAGATGTTCCTCTATGGATTTTAAATTACTTTAAAGAATACAACAAATCAAAAGTTTTAAATTTCAAATCTGAAACGATTGATGATTTATTAATTAAAAATAATAATCCTCATAAATTTCATGAATGGTATTACAAATTTTCAAGACCTTCTATAATAAAGGAGGATAATAATTATATTGTTTGGGTTGATGCATTAGGATTAGAATGGTTACCATTGTTAGTTTACTCTTTAAATCAGTATGGTAAGTCAATTAATAAAAGCGTTAAATTTAAGACTATTAATTCAGTTAATTTACCAAGTGCAACTGAATATAATAAAGTAACTGAATCTGATTTGAAAATAAGTAATTTGGATGAGTATATTCATAAAAATACTTATACCTATCCTAAATCATTACAGGAAGAAATAGAAGTTATAAAAGAAATTTCTAGAGCTATCGTTAAAATTGATTCACCTAAAGTTACTATTGTTTCTGATCATGGTTTTAGTTATTTATGTACTAAACACTTTGGTGGTTATAAAAAACATAAGTTTAAAAATGCTAAACACGAAGGACGTTATTTAAATTGGGATAAAGAAGATATTATTGATGAAGACTATATGTCTATGAAATCAGAAAGCCCAGTTCATGAAAACGAGAGATATCTTATAACTTTAAAACATATTGGTTTATATAATACTCCTTCTCATGAAGTACATGGAGGAGCTACTCCTGAAGAAGTATTAGTTCCGTATATAGTTTTAGAAGATGATGATAGAACCCTTGTTGAGTATGAAATTATTGCTTTAGATTCTTCAATAAATATTTCAAAAGACACTCAATTAAGAATGATTATGTCTCCGCAGCCTCATAGTTTACCAATAGTGATTTGTAATAATGAGGTATTGTCAGTTTCAAAAGATAATAATCAATTTATTATCCAATTAAATTCAAATTTAAACAAAGGACTGCAAAAATTTATAATTAAACTTGATGATGAAGAAGTTGGAGAATTAGAAATTAATATTAAAAAAGGTGGAATGGAGGAAGAAGATTATGGTGCACTCTTTGGATGAGAAAATTAAAACTGTTTTTCCTGAAGAATCAGTTTTAAAAAATAGTGATAAATATAGTGTATTTTCAGGTTTCAGCATACCTTCTTTTGTAAAAGATTGGTTAATAAAAATGTTTACTGATGAAAATGATGAATTAGATGAAAATGGTTTAAAAAGATTTATTACTAATAATCTGGCTAATAATCAAAAACATGTGAAAGGGACTTTAATAACTGACAATAAAGAAGTTACTTTATTAGCTAGAATAGTTGTTGAACCTGATATTAAAACAGGAAAATTACGATTTTCCGTACCGGATGCAGGATTAAAAATGAATGAATGTGAAATCCCCGACTATGTTGTCAGAGACAATCCAGAATTGAAAGGTGGAGAAGTATGGGGTATCATCACTTTAGATTATTTAATTCCTAGTGGTAAAGAAAAAGGAGTAATATTGCTGGAAAAATTTAAATCATTTAAACCTTATAGTGTCGATGTTGATTATTTTGCATCTAAACGAAACCAATTTAGTTTAATGGAATGGGTTGATTTCTTAATTCGTTCAATGGAATATAATCCTGATGGTTTTGATTCATTTACTCAAAAACTATTATTTATTTCAAGATTATTAGTTTTTGTTGAACCTAATCTTAATATGATGGAATTAGCTCCTAAGGGAACTGGTAAATCCTATGTTTTCTCAAACCTAAGTAAATATGGTTGGGTTGTAAGTGGGGGAACTGTAACTAGAGCAAAATTATTATATGATATTTCCCGTGAAAGTTCAGGTTTAATTCAACAATACCAATTCTTAGCTTTAGATGAAATTGAAACAATTAAATTTCAAGATGAAAATGAATTAAGGGGTGCATTGAAAAATTATTTAGAATCAGGTTCATTTACAGTGGCTAAATATAAAGGTGATTCTAATTGTGGTTTGATGGTTTTAGGTAATATTCCATTAGATGAAAATAAAAAACCTTTAAACAAACAATATTTTGCAAATTTACATAAGTTCTTTATGGATCCAGCATTACTTGATAGATTCCACGGATTTATTGAAGGATGGTATCTGCCTAGAATGAGAGAAGAATTAAAAATTGATGGTTATGGTTTAAATGTAGAATATTTCTCAGAAATTCTAAATGAAATGAGACGTGTTCCTGAATTTGAAATTGTTGTTCAACAATTATTAGATATTCCTCTTAAAGCGGATACACGTGATACCAAAGCTATTATCAAAATTTCTACTGCATATTTAAAATTATTGTTTCCTCATGTACGTACCATCCAAGATATATCCAAAGAAGATTTTGAAGAATATTGTTTAAAGCCTGCAATGCATATGAGGGGTATTATAAAACATCAAATAAGTTTAATTGATTATGAATTTAGAAATGAATTACCTGATATTAAAATTAAATAAAAGTTACTAAAACATTCACATTTTTGAATGCTTGTATTGTTTGAGTACATGAATTTAATAATACGAATATTTTACTTACTAAAATTTACTAAAATAGAAAGCTTTTTATATAGCAATTTGCCAATATTTAAATAGTAAATTAACTTAAATTATTTATTGTTGAATTATATTGAACTAAAAAATTATGTAGAGGTAGGTTTCATGAAATTTGAAGAACAAGAATCAATCGACGATTCCTCAAAAGAAACTGTATTAAAGCCTGAAATAGAAGAAAATGAGGCTTTTGAAAAAATTGAACCAATGTTAGATTATGGTAATATTAAAAGTTCAAAAGATATTGAAGTTCCTCCATTATTAATTGATCAAGTTATTGGACACGAAGAGTCCATTGAAACTATTAAAAAAGCAGCAAAACAAAGGAGAAATATTTTACTTATCGGTGATCCTGGGGTTGGAAAATCAATGCTTGCTAAAGGTATGGCTCAGATTTTACCTCATGAATCCTTAGAAGATATTTTAATTTATCCGAATGTAGAAGATAATAATCATCCATTAATAAGGTCTGTTCCAGCAGGAGAAGGTAAAAAAATAGTAAAGGCAACCAAAGGATCTGCTAAAAACCATGAAGAGAAAAAAACATTAATTACAACATTTGTTATTGCAGCTATTGTTGTTATTGGATTTATGTATGGCAGAATACTTGAAGCTATTATTGCAGCAGCATTAATATTGCTTATTTCTATTCAGATAAAACCTAAAAACAATAACATGTCTCCAAAATTACTGGTTAATAATGAAGATAAAAGATTCGCACCATTTATGGATGCAACTGGTGCTCATGCAGGAGCATTACTTGGAGATGTCCGTCACGACCCTTATCAGTCTGGAGGTCTTGGAACTCCTGCACATGAACGTGTGGAATCAGGAATGATTCATAAAGCTAACAAAGGTGTTTTATACATTGATGAAATAGGTACAATGACTATGAAAACACAACAAGAGCTCTTATCTGCAATGCAGGAAAAAAAATATGCTATTACTGGTCAAAGTGAAAACAGCAGTGGTGCAATGGTAAGGTCTCAGGCAGTACCGTGTGATTTCGTTCTTGTAGCATCAGGTAACCTTCAAGTTCTTGAAGGAATGCACATAGCTATGAGGTCAAGAATCAGGGGATACGGTTATGAAGTTTTCATGAAGGATTCAATGGAAGACACTCCGGAAAACAGGAAAAAATTAGTAAGGTTTGTAGCTCAGGAAGTTAAAAATGATGGAAGAATTCCTCATTTTGCTCCTGATGCATTAGATGAAATTATTTTAGAAGCAAAACGTCGTTCAGGAAAACAAGATGCTTTAACTCTTAAATTAAGGGATTTAGGTGGACTTGTAAGATCATCTGGTGATGTAGCTATTGAAAAAGGTGCTGATTTGGTAACTGCTGAACATGTAATTGAAGCTAAAAAATTCTCCAGAACATTAGAACAGCAAATAGCTGACAGATCCATCAAACAAAGAAAAGAATACAGTATGGTTCACCCTGAAGGTGGAAGAGTTGGTCTTGTAAATGGACTTGCAGTTATTGGAGATAGAAGTGGTATTGTTTCACCAATTGCTGCTGAAGCTGCTCCTGCTCAATCAAAAGAAGGTGGAAAAATCATAGCTACCGGTAAACTTGGTGAAATCGCTAATGAATCAGTTCAAAATGTAAGTGCATTAATTAAAAAATACACTAACAAGGATATTTCTGATTATGATATTCATGTTCAGTTTATTCAAACTTACGACGGTGTAGAAGGGGACAGTGCAAGTGTTTCAATAGCTACTGCAGTAATTTCTGCTGTTGAGGATATTCCTATTGATCAGACTGTTGCATTAACCGGATCTTTAAATGTTCGTGGGGATGTAATGCCTATTGGTGGTGCTACAGCTAAAATTGAAGCTGCTGCAGAATCCGGAATTAAAAAAGTATTGATTCCTAAGTCTAACATGAAAGATGTTATGCTTGAGAAAAAATACGAAGACATGATTGAGATAGTTCCAACTGAAACTTTAAGTGATGTATTGGAAAATATTTTAATTAGCGGCAGTAAAAAAGACCGTTTAATTGAAAAAATGAGAAATTTAAGTTCCAAAGTTGCAAGTAAAGTTTCCAAATCTCAAATTGAAAAACCAGCTACCAACTAAGTTGGTTTTTATTATTCTTTTTTTTATTTTAAATTTTTTCAATCGCATTTTTATAACGAAAACATAATATATTAATAATTTTATATTAATATAATATATTAGAAGTTGAAATGTGATTGATATGGGTGGTAAAATTCGTTTTAATGTAGCTAAGTTTGGAGCTAAGGTAGCTTCTCAGGTATCTAAATTTGGATTTGGAAGTGGTAATAATCTTCCGGGATATGTTTTTTATAAGATTGCTGGAAAGGAAGCACTAAAAGATTTGGCTCATGAAATGAGTATTGGACCTATTTTAATCACAGGAACCAATGGAAAAACTACTACAACAACTCTTTTAATTAAATTGCTTTCTGCTGATACGAAAATCAGAAAAAGCTTTGAAAGCAATACTATTCATGCAATAACTACAGGTATTTTAAAAGGTGATGGGGATCTTGGTGTTTTTGAATATGGAATCAGAAATAAGAGCTATGGAATTCCGGACACTGTTCAGAGACTTATTGATCCTGTAGGTGTTGTTTATACAACAATTTCACGTGAACATTCACAGGTAGCAGGTGTTAAAAATCCCTTTGAGGAATATGTAGATGCCAAATCTCTACTTTCACAGGGTATGACTCGGGGAGTTGTTATTTCTAATGCAGATGATCCCGTAACAGCAAATATTGCTTGCAATAAACGAAATGACCTGCATGTTAATTTTTATGGATTGGCCATTGATAGTATTAATAATATTTTCGAATCAGACAGTCCAAATTGTCCAAGGTGTGGCAAAAAGCTTGAATACTCTCAAAAATTCTTGAATCACAGAGGAATTTACAGTTGCGAATGCGGTTTTAAACGCCATGAACCTAATGTTAAATTGGTTGGTGCTGACTTTAAGCCTGATAATTGGGATTTGACAATTGAAGGAAATTTATATAATTATACAAATAATAAGGATATTTCATTTGAAGTAAGTATAAATGTTCCTCCATTCGGATTCCATAATATTTACAACACATTGGCTTCCATTTGCACATATGCTACTTTTACTCCAAAAATAGACAATATTGAAAATACTATTAAAGAGGTTTTCAATAATTTGGACATGTCTTTTATTCCTCCTGGAAGATTTGAAGTAGTTAAATTAAATGACAAATATGTTGGTTTGGGACAGGGAGATAATGGTGATGCAGCTAAAATCAATGCATTATTTATGAATCAGTATATTGACGGTCCTTTAGAATTTATTTACACAACTCCTGATGAAAATGAGGAAGAAATATTTGAAGACCATTTGGAAGTTATTAAAAATTTAAATCCTGACCATATGATTGTTGTTCCCGGAAGAAAATCCATTGAAAAAGCTAAGGAATATTATAACATAATATCTGAAGAATATGATAATGCTGATTTTTATCCATTAAGCTATGATAAAATGGATGAAAGGATTAGAAAACTGGTGGATTTGGCTGAAACTTCAGATTATAATTATGTGATTATGACAGGCTGCGGTGAAGAGCAGGAAATGTGGGAAAATATAAAACAAAAATTAATCAATAAATAATATTGTTTTCAATTATATTATTTATTGTTTTATAGAAGTTGTCTTCGCTTTTTTTGATTTGTCTAAATGATGAATCGATTTTACATCCGCATAAATCACAGCTGCCGATAATGAAGTCATTGCTGTTTTTTTTAATCAGGATTCCGAAGTACTCTTCTTTTAAATCCCCATATTTTTGAAATTCTTCACTGCTGAGACTTATAGTTTTATCTTCAATGGAAAAAATATCGCATTCATTAAACATAGGTATAAAAGCGAGCATTCCGAAAGTTATAAAGATATTTTCATGTTTAAGGACTTTTAAGACTTTTTCAACATAGCTGTCTTCATTTTCAATTCCATATTTTTTTAATTCACCAATGTTGTTGGAACCCATTGTGCAATTATCACGGATTATACAAATAGCTAGTTGGGGGTCTATATAATTATCACATTTAGCTACAATATTTTCAATACTTTTTTCAATATTCATTAATAACACCTTCGTAACTTTCACATAATGAAAGAACCTCTTCAATTTTTGGAATTTGATTGAGCCAATCTATAGGAATTGAATCAAATCCATAATAAATTCCAGAAAGTCCTCCACAAACAGCTGCAATAGTATCAGTATCTCCACCTAAATTAACAGCTTTCAGGACACTGTCTTTATAATTGTAAGTAGTTTCCAAACAATAAATGACACTTTCAAGAGTGTCTATTACATAACCTGAACTTTTAATATTCTCTTTTAAATCATCATTAAAAATTCTCTCAAAATGTTTAAGCTCTTCTGAATCTTTGTAATGTTTTCTGATTTTATCGCAGGCTATTTTAACATGTTCTTTAATTGTTAAATTATCTGAAATCATTGATTTGGCCAGTTCAACATAAAATACGCATGCTATTTTTGATCTTAAATGGCCATGAGTTAAGCTGGATATATTTTCAATTGTTTCATAGTCAATGTCATGGATAAAGGCCAGAGGCAAAATTCTCATTATAGATCCGTTTCCATTATCTCTTTCACTGACTCCTCCACAATTCAGGGCTTCAAAACCATTTTTAAACCTTAATAATGATTCATAAGTTGTGTTGCCGTAATCAAAAGTTTCTCCATACTGAGTGTATTTGCCATTAAGAAGCCATTCTAAAAACTCGCTTTGGATATCTTCATAGTCAATAGTCTTTTTATTGCAGATGCTGCTCATGGTAGCCAGAGTCATTGAAGTATCATCTGAATAAGTTCCGGGTGGCATATTGTATGTTCCGTAACCTGTTATAGTTTTAACCGGATTTTTTTGGAGTGTTTCACGGGAACTGAACTCCGCCGGAACACCTAAAGCATCACCGACAACAAATCCACAAATACCTGCTTTGATTTTCATAGATATAGTTATATCTTTAAAGTTGATATAAATAGCAGTTTCAAATTCATAAATTATAATTATCACTTCAAATAATTATTTAACATAGTGATTCTCAAAACACAGAATTTAATTTTAAGGTCATGGAAGGTAGATGATGCTGAAGAGTTGTATCATCATGCTAAAAATCCAAAAATTGGTCCGATTGCAGGGTGGCCACCACATAAAAATGTTGAAAATAGTTTGGAGATAATTCAAACTGTTTTTGCAAAGAATGAAACTTATGCCATAACTTTAAATGGTCAAATTATAGGATGTGTGGCTTTGCTTGTTTATCCTGACGGAAATCATTATTGGGGAGAAAATAATGCAGAACTTGGATATTGGATTGCAGAAGAATTTTGGGGAAATAATTATGCATGTGAAGCATCTGAGAAACTTTTAATACATGGTTTTAAGGATTTAAAGTTAAATAAAATATTTGCTTCATTTAGAAAAAATAACCTTCAGTCAAAAAGGGTTCTTGAAAAATTAAATTTTAAATACTTTGATGAACTACAAAATATTGATTATACCGGAAAATGCTATCTGGAAATTGTAATGAGTTTAGAAAATAATGACACTGGATGATAATATGGAAACATTGGAAGCAATTAATAAAAGAAAAAGCATTCGTGCTTATAAGGATGAGCAAATAACGAAAGAGGAATTAGACACAATTATAGGAGTAGCTAATAAAGCCCCAAATGCAGGACCATTTCAAGTTAGTGTAATTCAAAATAAAGAGTTTTTAAGTGAAATAAATGATAAAACTAAAGAGTTCATGTTAAATTCTGAAGGTTTTATGCGCCAGAGAGCTTCTATTCCAGGTTATGAGCCATTATATGGTGCTCCAACTTTAATTGTTATTTCTGCACCTGAGGGTCCTTTTTCTCAAATAAATGTTTCAGCATCTGCAACAACAATGATTTTGGCAGCTACTGATTTGGGATTGGCTACATGTTATGTTGTATCTCCAATAGCTATTTTAACTCAGCTTAAAGATAAATTAAACCTTCCTGAAGATTTCATACCAGTTTCAGGTATTTTAGTTGGTTATGAAGCTCCCTGTGATATTCCATCTCCTGAACGTGAAATTCCAGATAATATAAATTTTATTGGTTAGATAATTATGGTTAGAATTTGTAAAAATTGCGGATTTGAGAATCAGGACAGCTATGACTTTTGTGCCAAATGCGGAACTCCATTAGTGGAAGGGCTCCAGCCCAACACATTCTTTGTTTATAGAAATGTGGAACATGGAATTAGTAGGAAATTTATAATTATTTCTTATATAATTACCATATTTTTTTCATTTGGAGGTTTTCTTATGGATCTGGTAGCTAGAAATACATCAATGGGTTTTTTTAGCTTCTTTGGATTTTTCATGCCGTTTTTCCTAATTCAGGCACAGGATAATAATATTAAAAAGCATGGTTTCATCCAATTGTTCATATCTCTTGTTGGATTTATTCTGTTTGTAAGAACTTTACCATTGTAAAAAAAGAGTTTTTAGTATTGTTTTTAAAAAACAATACTTTTTTTTAAATTTAAACAAAATGTATTTTCATATCTCCAGTTAATAAACATTCTGGAATTGCCAAATAATTCATGTGGAAATCACCCATTGCTTTATCAGCTGCATCTCCACGGTCCATTCCGTCACCCCAGTCGTATTGGCGAATATCGGATATGATGTCTCCGCCAAATATTTTCTCGGCTGCATTATTATTTACTGTTATGATAATATTTGGAGATATATTGTAAGTGTATTCCATTATTTCTTTAGCTGCTCCGTAAGGATTGTCGGGATCATCTAAATGAATGTTGTGTAGTGTTTGATGCTGTGCGTTAAATGAACTTCCCGGATAAATCCAGTTAAATCCACCGGTTAAATTCCATGTGGCACCCATGTCAACACCAGGAATACCTCCTTCACTTTCGTCTTCAGCTATTATTAACACACTAGAAGTTGCAGCTATTCCCACTATAACAATGACAGCAAGTATTATAACTGCAAAAATAATTCTTCCAATTTTCATGATTTACAATTGTTTTTAGCATTAATATAGTTAACTTTTTTTATGTTAAAATCAAATATTAATTATTATATTAATTTTTGGTGATAATGTGATTATTGGTGGTTCAGCATCTCAAGATTTGGCCGCTCATGTGGCAGAAGAGTTAAATGATGATTTATGTTATGTAGAAACTAAAAAATTCCCAGATGGCGAAAGATATTTGCGTGTTGATGGTGAGATTGATGATGAAGTTACTGTTATCCAATCTACAGGATATCCTCAGGATGAAAATTTGATGGAATTGCTGTTTTTAATATCAAATCTTAAAGACCTCGGAGCAAAAAAAGTTAGGGTTGTTGTTCCATATATGGGTTATGCAAGACAGGAAAAACGTTTTCATGATGGGGAAGCAGTTTCTGCAAAAATTGTAGCTAATTTAATTCAATCTGCAGGTGCTGATGAATTTATTACATTTAATATTCATGAAAAATGTGTTTTGGACTTTTTTGATATACCGACTACAAATATTTCTGCTATGGGTGCAATAGCCGAATATATTGATGAAAAAATTGATGAAAAACCTTTAATTGTTGCTCCTGATAAAGGAGCATATCCTTTTGCTCAGGAAATAGCTGAAATTCTTGATTGTGAATGCACTTATTTGTCTAAAGTTCGTCTTGGACCTGATAAGGTGGAAACCAGAATTGTTGATGTTGAAGGCAGTTCTGATGAAACAGTTAATGTGGATTCAGTTAAAGGCAAAAAGGCATTTATTATTGATGATATTATAGCTACTGGCGGAACTATTGTTAATGCAGTTAAAATATTAAAGGAATACGGTGCCAAATCAGTTGATGTTTGTTGTGTTCATCCGATTTTGGTAAATGGAGCTACTATGAGAATCTATGCAGCTGGTGCTAACAGTTTAATATCTACCAATAGTTTATCTGCAGACAGTTCTCGTGTTTCTCTTGCAAAAAGCATAGCGAATGTTTTGAGGGATTAAAGATGTTTGATAAAGATGCTATTAAAAAAGAACTTATTGAAGGATCTAATATAATTTTAAAAAGATATGATGAAGAGGATGTTGTTGATTCCATATCTGTTATGAATACAAAAGATCATGTTATTTTTTTAGGGTCTTTAAGAGTTTATAATGAAATGAATGTTAAAAATATTGAGAAAGCTTTAGAAAACTGTTTTGAAGACTACGGCAAAGTTAGCATAAGAAGTAGAAAAGTTGTTCCCTGCTGTTCCCTGCCCTATTTCCATATCAGTTTTCACATCAATGTTGATGAAGTAATTTAGAAAAGCATGAAAAAATTTAAACTAAACTCACCTTATAAGCCATTAGGTGATCAGCCAAAAGCCATTAATTCATTAGTTGATGGGATAAATAAGGGTGAAAAGGAACAGACTCTTTTAGGAGTTACAGGTTCCGGCAAAACTTTTACAATGGCTAATGTTATTGAAAAAGTTCAAAAACCTACCCTTGTCATCTCCCATAATAAAACATTAGCTGCACAGCTTTATGAGGAATTTAAGGAGTTTTTCCCAGACAATGCAGTTGAATATTTTGTCAGTTATTATGATTATTATCAGCCTGAGGCATATGTTCCAAGAACTGACACTTTCATTGATAAGGAATCATCTGTCAACGAAGAAATTGATATAATGAGACATTCTGCTACCCAATCACTTTTATCCCGTGATGATGTGATTGTAGTCAGCAGTGTCAGCTGTATTTATGGTATAGGTTCTCCGGAGGATTACGGGGAATTTGCATTTGGAATAGCTGTAGGGGACAATTATGACCGTTCAGATATTATTCGCAAACTTGTTTTCATGCAGTATGAAAGAAATGATATTGAATTTGCAAGAGGTCATTTTAGAGTACGCGGAGATGTAATTGAAATAAATCCTGTTCACGGTACTCCTCCTGTAAGAGTTGAGCTATTTGGTGATGAAATAGATGCAATCAGTTTAATTGATAAAGTCACAGGCAAAAAAACAGAAAGTTTAAAAAGATACATGATTTTCCCGGCAAAGCACTTTGTTGTCGGGCAGGATAAAATGGATACAGCAATCAGAAACATTTCTGATGAGCTGGATGAAAGATTAAATGAGTTTAATTTATCAAATAAGCTTCTGGAAGCTCAAAGATTGGAACAAAGAACACGTTTTGATATTGAAATGCTTCAGGAAATGGGATATTGTCCAGGTGTAGAAAATTATTCAATGCATCTGTCCGGAAGAAAATGGGGTGAAAAACCTTATTCATTATTAAAATACTTCCCTGAAGATTATCTGACTATTATTGATGAGTCTCATGTTACACTGCCTCAAATTCGTGGAATGTATAATGGAGACAGGGCACGTAAAGAGACTTTAGTAGAACATGGATTCAGATTACCTTCTGCTAAGGAAAACAGGCCATTGAGATTTGATGAATTTGAATCATCTATAAACCAAATCATTTATGTTTCAGCTACTCCTGGAGCTTATGAATTGTCAAGATCAAGTAATATTGTTGAGCAGATTATCCGTCCGACAGGTTTGGTTGATCCTGAAGTGATTATCCGTCCGGTTAAAGGTCAAGTTGAAGATTTGCTTGGTGAAGTTAAAAAAAGAGCTAAAAAAGATGAAAGAGTTTTAGTTACAACTTTAACCAAGAAAATGGCTGAAGATTTAACTGATTACTATGCAAAAATAGGTGTTAAAGTCAGATATATGCACTCTGAAATAGACACTTTGGAGAGAATTGACATCGTAGATGATTTAAGACGGGGAACATTTGATGTGTTGGTCGGTGTAAATTTACTTAGGGAAGGTCTTGATTTGCCGGAAGTTTCTTTAGTAGCTATTTTAGATGCAGATAAGGAAGGATTTTTAAGAAATGAAACTTCTTTAATTCAGACTATTGGAAGAGCTGCAAGAAATATCAACGGTCAGGTAATCATGTATGTTGATGAAATGACTGATTCTGTTAAAAATGCAACAGCTATTACAAGTAAAAGAAGAAAAATCCAAATCAAGTATAATGAAAAACATGGTATTGTTCCTAAAACTACTAAAAGGGCACTTAAGGATAAAAAAGTAGCTGAGGATTTGGATATTGAAGGAACGGATATTAGTAAAATACCTAAAGATGAATTACGTTTACTTATCAGTGATTTGGAAAATGACATGAAAGAAGCAGCAGCTAAACTTGATTTTGAAAGAGCAGCCAGTTTAAGAGATCAGATAGCTACTTTAAAAGGATTAAAAAAAGATTCTTCATAGAATAATTTAAAATGGTAACTGTCCATTAATTTTAATTTTTGCATTTTATTTAATGGACAGCTAGAACTTATTTTTTTAGAAAGTTGTTTTTAGTGTTTTTAATATTTCATCGGAGGTTTTTCCTTCGTTTTCAAGAGTTTTTATTGTGTTTTTCATATTTGTTTTTTCTTCTTGTTTTCCTTCTTGTCTAAGTTCTATTTCTCTGTTGTGTAGTTTTTCGTTTATGCTTTGTCCTTTTAGGGTACTCATTGTTCTCACCTTTTCTAATGTTTCTGGGTTTTTTATGAATATTTCTGTTGTTAGCCAAAGTCCCCATGTTAATATTTTAGTTTGTTTGGTTGTTATTTTGGTAATTTTGCTAACATAACCACAGATTTCTTTAACTATTTCTTCAGAATTTTTGGTTGTGTTTAAAAATGGTATGAAAATTAAATCTAATATGTCAAAAGCTGTTAGTTTTTTGTTATTTTCTATTTTGATTTTAACATTTTTTAATCTTTGGTCTCTGGGATATTTTTTTAGAAAAATTATTCTTATTGGTGTATATTTATTTACTTTTCCAATCCAGCATTCTGTTTCTGATTTGTTTGGATTGCCTGTAGATATTATGATGGTATTTATGGGTTTTCCAGTTTCTTCATGTAATTCCATGTCGTAACGTCCAGTATGGGTAAGATTACCATGAGTTAAGTTACCGCTGTAATGTTCATAATGGATATATGAATCATCAACCATTTCATATACAAAATCCATTAATAAACCCTTAAAATTAGGTGTTATTAATTCTGTAGAATATACCTTTTTAATTTTTGTACAAGGCAATAGTTCATGTATTTCATCTGTTTCTTTTTCTAATGCTTCTAAATAATCAAAGAGGTCTTGACCATAATATTTTGCTAATCCTTTTATTAATTTATCCTGTTTTTGATAAATCATTTTTTCTCTCCTTAATTGTTTAGTATTCTATAAATCGATTTGATAAAATACACTAATACTTTCTATTGGCCACTATATAAGTTGTTAAGTTGTAAATAACTTAAATAAAATAGTTTTGAGTAAATTTAACACTTTTAAATCAATATTTCAATAGTTTTTATAATGGTGGTGTGGATACAGTTCCAAAATATTAAGTGGAAAAATGATTAGATATATTTATATATGTAGATGTCTAATATTTGTTTGATACATTACGAATGTTTTATTTTTCAAATGCTCTTAGATTGATATATTATATTGGGGCATTGGATAATTATTATTAAGGAGGGTACTATGACAAAAGACTCTAAAAAACAGATTATCATTAAAGGAGCTAAAGAACATAATTTGCAAAATATCGATTTAGCTATTCCTCGTGATGAATTTATTGTAATAACAGGATTAAGCGGGTCTGGTAAGTCTTCACTTGCTTTTGATACAATTTATGCTGAAGGACAGCGCAGATATGTTGAATCTCTCTCAGCTTATGCAAGACAATTTTTAGGGCAAATGAAAAAGCCTGAAATGGAATATATTGAAGGTTTGTCTCCTGCTATTTCAATAGATCAAAAAACCACAAAAGAAAACCCAAGATCTACAGTAGGAACTATTACTGAAATTTATGATTATCTTAGATTATTATTTGCAAGAATAGGGACACCCCACTGTCCAAAATGTGGAAAGGAAATATCTCACCAAACATTGGGTCAAATTGGAGACAGTATAATAGAAGAAGGGGAAGGTAAAAAAATACATATTTTAGCTCCGGTTGTTAGGGATAAAAAAGGCCAGCACAAGGATGTTTTGGATGATTTGAGAAACAAAGGATTTGTAAGGGCAAGAGTGGACGGTGAAGTTAGAGACCTTGAAGAAGATATTGACCTTCCGAAAACTTACAGACACAGCATTGAAGTAGTTGTAGACAGACTAAAAATAAGAAAGGATGTTGACTTTAAAAGAAGACTGGTTGATTCTCTAGAAACAGCTTCAGAGTTTGCAGACGGACTGATAAATGTACTGTTTTCAGATGATGGCAGAGATTATGAGAAAAAATATTCAGAACACTTTGCCTGTGTAGACTGTGGAATAAACTTTGAAGAACTCACTCCAAGGATGTTTTCATTTAATGCACCTCAGGGAGCATGTCCTGAATGTAATGGTATTGGAGTTAAAATGGAAATAGATCCTGATTTAATTATTCCAAATAAAAATCTTACATTAAATGAAGGGGCAGTTACTCCTTGGGCAAAATCAAATAAAAAAGAAAATTATTATCATCAGATGCTGGAAGCAGTATCTAAACATTTTAACTTCAGCATGGACACTCCGTTTAATGAATTAACCAATGAACAGCAGGATATAATATTATATGGCTGTGACGATAAAATACCATTTTCATTTAAACGTAGAAATAAATCTTATCAAGTTAATCGTCAGTTTGAAGGTGTTATTCCGAGAATGGAACGTTTATACATTGAAACCAAATCAAATTACAGCAGGAAATACATTTCCAAATTCATGAGTGACAGAAAATGTCATGTATGTCATGGAAAAAGACTTCGTCCTGAGGTACTGGCTGTAACTGTTGGTGGAAAATCAATAGCTGACGTAGTGGAAATGTCAATTAAGGATTCATATCAGTTCTTCTTGAATTTGGAACTTACTGACAGAGAACAGTTCATAGCTAAAGAGGTTTTAAAAGAAATCAGACAGAGACTTAAATTCCTTGTAGATGTTGGGCTTGACTATTTATCAATGGCACGTTCATCAGGTACACTGTCTGGTGGTGAAGCTCAAAGAATCAGATTAGCTACTCAAATAGGCTCCGGATTAGTTGGTGTTCTATATATTTTAGATGAACCAAGTATTGGTCTTCATCAAAGAGATAATGTAAAACTTATTGAAACACTAAAGAGACTTAAAAACTTGGGAAATACTTTAATTGTTGTAGAACACGATGAAGAAACAATATTGTCTGCAGATTATGTTGTAGATATAGGTCCTGGAGCAGGAGAACACGGTGGAAAAGTAGTTGCCTGCGGAACTCCTGAAGAGATTATGGAGTCACATGAATCTGTTACCGGTCAGTATATTTCAAGACGTGAAACAATACCAATTCCACAAACACGCAGATCAGGAAATGGTGAATCACTTATAATCAGGGGAGCCAGACAAAACAATCTTAAAAATATTGATGTTGAAATACCTTTAGGCAAGTTCACATGTGTTACAGGAGTAAGCGGGTCTGGTAAAAGCAGTCTGATTAATGAAATTTTATACAAAGGGTTAAGCGGAAAATTAAACAATAAATTTACCTTTGCAGGAGATTATGATAAAATTGAAGGTGTAAGCAACATTAATAAAATCATAGCTATTGACCAAAAACCGATAGGACGTACTCCAAGATCAAATCCTGCAACTTATACTGGAGTTTTCACGGATATTCGTGATTTATTTGCAGAAACTCCAGAAGCTAAAGCTAGGGGATATAAACCTGGCAGATTTAGTTTTAATGTAAAGGGAGGAAGATGTGAAGCATGTTCCGGTGACGGTATTGTGCAAATTGAAATGCACTTTTTAGCTGATGTATTTGTTCCATGTGAAGTGTGCGGCGGCAAAAGATACAATGAAGAGACTTTAGACATTCGTTACAAAGGTAAAAATATTTATGAAGTTTTGGAAATGACTGTTGAAGAAGCATTGGACTTTTTTGAACATATTCCGAAAATACATAAAAAACTTAAAACCTTGCTTGATGTAGGTTTGGGCTATATGAAAATAGGTCAGCCGGCTACTACTTTATCAGGTGGTGAAGCTCAAAGGATTAAATTAGCTAAAGAGCTTTCAAGGTCAAATACAGGTAACACATTATATATTTTGGATGAACCTACAACTGGTCTTCATTTTGCAGATATTAAGAGATTGTTGTCAGTTCTTGCCAGATTGACTGATGCGGGCAATTCAGTTGTTGTTATTGAGCATAATTTGGATGTTATTAAAACAGCTGATTATATTATTGATTTGGGTCCTGAAGGTGGAGATGGTGGTGGAAAAGTAATAGCTACAGGAACTCCAGAAGAAATAGCCAAATCTGGAACATACACGGGTGAATTTTTACAAAAAATCCTTAGTGAAAATATCACACCTTATGCCAAACAGCTTGTTAAAGAGAAAATGAGCAAGTAAATTTTCTCTTTTTCAACAAAGTATTTAATAAAGTTATGACATATTAACTTTAAGTTCACTTTTTTAGAAGTAACTAATATTTAAGGTGAAATATTTTGAAATTTGTAGATTTTTTCTCAATTTTTATTCGCGGAATACTTATGGGTTCTGCAGATATTGTTCCTGGAGTTTCTGGAGGAACAATTGCATTAATCACAGGTATTTACGAACGTTTGGTACATTCAATTAGTACAATTAATTTTACTTTCATAAAACCATTACTTAAAGGAGATTTAAAGGGTTTTAAAGAAAGACTATTCTATGAAATTGACTTTAAATTTTTCATACCATTATTATGCGGTATTGGACTTGCAATGTTGACATTAGCTAATGTTATATCCTATTGTATGGATGTATACACGGCTTTAACCTATTCCTTCTTTTTAGGATTAATTATAGCTTCATCATATGTGTTATACAGGCAAATGGATGAACTTACTCTCAAACATGTAATTTTTACTGTTATTGGGGCTGTTTTAGCATATATTTTTGTAAGTTTAAATCCGATAGCTATGAATCATACTTTGCCGATACTGTTCATATCAGGTTTGATAGCTATCTGTGCAATGATTTTGCCGGGTATTTCAGGATCATTTTTACTTTTATTGTTAGGTCAGTATGAGTATATGTTAAATGCTTTAAAGACTATGAGTTTAAGTGAAATTGTTGTATTTTGTGCAGGTGCCCTTATTGGTATTTTAGGATTTTCCAAAGTCTTAAATTATTTGCTTGAACATCATGAAGGCATTACAATGGCATTTCTTATTGGTGTGATGATTGGTACATTAAAACTTCCTGTTGTACATATTGTAAATACAACTCCTTTTACATTTGCTGCATTATTGCCTTGTATTATCCTGGCTATTATTGGATTTGTTATAATTGTTGTTATGGAAACTAAATTCGATTATATCGAATGATTTTTCCTCTTTTTTTTTAAAATATTATAAACCTTAACGATATAATATTATATAATGATAATTCTTAAAAAAATAAAAAAACAGTGGAAATTATATCCAATAGGTTCTCCAAAAGGAGCATTGAATAATAAAAGAGAACCTGAGTATGTTGGAACTGTTAAATTTAAAAAATATGATGATTCAATAGCTATTTCCAGATTTGTAGCTGATTACAATTACTCGGATTCATCTAATTTATCAGAAAAATTAGTTCCGCCTCAGGAAGTAATTAAACTTTTAAGGAGTCAGGCTGTTTTTTTAGCAACTAGGGATGATGAAGTTGAGGATTATCTTAAATCACTGAATATTAAGGTAAGGCACACCAGAGTTTGTGATTTTTGCGCATTTGAAGGAAATATTACAATTGTAAACTCTGAATTTTCATATAAACACAATAATCAGTTGATATGTGAGCAGTGTGCATATGAAACAATTAAAAGGGAAATTAAACTTCAGGGATTTGATAAAAAAATATTCAGAAACCTTAAAGACATTTTAGATAAAACAGGTAATTTGGAAAAAACATTGTCTGTTCTCTCACCTAAATTTGATCCGCTTTCTAACAGAAATTTAACATTATTTGACAGAGTAGATACAAAATCCAAGTATAAAATACCTGATGTATCAATGAAAAGACTTAAAATACCTCATAAGTTCAGGGATATTTTAATTAAAAATGGAAATAAAAAATTATTGCCTGTCCAGTATTTGGCAATTAAGGAAGGCCTTTTAAAAAATCAGGATTTGCTTGTTGTAAGTGCAACAGGAAGTGGAAAAACTTTGGTTGGAGAGCTTGCAGGAATAACCAAAGCAATGAAAGGTCAAAAATTTATATTCCTGACACCTCTGGTAGCACTGGCTAATCAGAAATACCGTGATTTTAAAAGAAAATATAAAAAGTTAGGCTTAAAGGTAGCTATTAAAGTAGGTAGAAATAGGGTTAAAGCTAAAGGTGAATTGAAACTGCCTGACAGTGATGTTAAAGATGCAGATATAATTGTTGGAACCTATGAAGGCTTGGATTATCTTTTAAGAAACGGGAACTCAGCTTTATTGTCTAATTTAGGAGTGGTTTTAATTGATGAAATCCACATGATTGATGATGAAGACAGAGGAACAAGACTTAATGGATTAATAAAACGTATCAAGCATTTATATCCTCATTCACAGATTATCGGTCTTTCAGCTACTGTTAAAAATCCTGAATTTTTAGCCGGTGAGTTTAATATGAAATTGGTGGAATATTCTCAAAGGCCGGTTCCATTGGAACGTCATTTGGTTTATATCAGATCAGAATCTTCAAAACACCATATAATGCAAAAATTAGCTAAAAAGGAATTTAATACAAAGTCTAAAAAAGGTTACAGAGGACAGACTATAATTTTCACCAATTCAAGACGAAAAACTCATAAGATAGCTAATTTCCTCCAAAATAAAAAGGTCAATGCCGCAGCATATCATGCAGGGCTGTCCTATTATAAAAAAGAAAAAATAGAAAAAGACTTTGACAGGGGAAAAATATCTGTTGTTGTAACTACAGCTGCACTTGCTGCAGGTGTTGATTTTCCAGCATCACAGGTAATATTTGACTCATTGGTAATGGGAAATAAGTGGATCAGTCCAAATGAATTTTCACAAATGCTTGGACGTGCAGGAAGACCAAGCTATCATGACAGGGGAATAGTATATTTGCTGCCTGAAGTAGGTCATGACTTTGACGGCGAAAGTGAAGAGGCAAAGGCACTGGATTTACTTGAAAGTGACAGCGAAGATGTATTTATAGAATATGATGAAGAAAGCTCATATGAACAGATATTGGCAGATATTTCTTCAAGATCAATAAAAACAACAGATGAGTTAAATAAATTCTATAAAAATATAAATATTCCGGTAGACATTAGAACAGCTATTAATGAAATGGAAGATTTGGGATTAATAGATATTGTAGGAAATAAATTAAACATAACAAAATATGGCCGTGCAGTATCAGTATCCTTTTTATCTTTGGAGGATGCGGATTATATTAAAAAATCAATTGATGATAGGGGATATCTAAAAGTCTATTTAAGAAAGTCTCCGTACTATAAGAAAAAAGACAAATTCAACAAATTAAGGGTAAAAATATTGGCTATTGGACTGCAGCTGGAAATGTTTGAAAATGCATATCTGTCTTCAGTTGTACATAATCAGATAGCAAACGCTTTAAAAATTAAATTTTCAACAAGACTGTTTGCAGAATCAACACTTGATATTATTTCATCAGGTGAAGCAATAAGTAAACTGGACAAAAAATTTCAGGATGCTTTAATTAATATTCAATCAGATTTCTTAAAATGCAAATGTGAAGACAGACCGTTTTGTGACTGTCTGCAAAAGGGAATATCTGAAGTAATAATAAATGAAAGGCTTAAAGGTAAAGATCCGATAGATATTTCAAATAAACTGTTCAGGAAATATCAGATACAGGTCTATCCTGGAGACATATTTTCATGGTTGGACAGTTATGTTAAAAACTTAGATGCGATAAAAAGAATAGCTAAAGCATTTAACCGTAAAAAGGTAGAAAGGGAAGCACACAGATTAATCAAATCTATTGAGAATGGATGAAACTTTTAAATTAGCTAATTTTGAGTTTTTAAAATAAATTAAATGGGAGTGGCATTTGCAGTCACTGCAGCCGAAATCAGCTATTGATTCCTCATTTTCAATTATTTTTTTAGCTATTTCACATTCCAGTTTTTCACCAGACTCTTTTGTATATATTTTTTCGATTTTTGAGTTTTTGTTTAGTAAAAGGTAATCAATATGCCAGTGCTTTTTCTTATTGTCTGACAGATGTCTTTTAACTCTGGATTCAAGGGAGTTCATAGCTGAACCGACATAAACATAACATCCTTTTTTAAAGTTAATGATTCCTAATTTTTTACCTATTTTAATTTTAGTGTCTTTCTCAACATTGATTATTAAACAGTAACTTCCTTTCATGTTTTTCTGCACCGTTTATTAGTAATTTATTATATATTTTTATTTTGTCAATGTTTTTTTAAATATGATACAATTAAATTTATTTATTAATAAAAACATAGTTAATTTTATTTTATTATTATATAAACTTATGAGGTGTTTTATGAGGAAAAGATTATTAATAGTATTTTCAGTCTTATTGTTTTTACTATGTTTGTCTGTAGTTTCTGCAACTGATGAAAATACTAATTCCAGCATAGTTGCTCAGGATTATGATGGAAATGAATTTTATGTTGATTTAGGTGGGGATGATAGTAACTCAGGTCAACTTAATAGCCCATTTAATTCAATAAATAAAGCAGTAGAAGTATCTAAATCTAACGATAATATGGTTATTCATTTAGGTGAAGGTACTTTTGAAGGAAATGGAAATGTAATGATATCAATCAATAAAGCTCATTTAAGTCAAGGTGGTTCAATAACTATTGTTGGTGCAGGAGCTGATAAAACTATAATTAAAGGAAGTAGTGCATATTATGCATTTAATATATATGCTGATTCTGTAGTTACTTTAAGAGATTTATCTATTGTTGATTGTAAAAGTGTTGAAGGTGGTGCAATATGCAATTCTGGTACATTGTTAGTTGATAACTGTATTTTCAGGAATAATTTTGCATTCAATACAGGGGGAGCTATATCTTCTATAGAAAATGGGGATTGTAAAATTTATAATTCAGTATTTATTAATAATTCAGTTATCTGTAATGATGAATATGAGAATGCTAATGGTGGAGCTGTTTATTCATTAAAAAGTGATTTATTAGTTGATTCCTGCAGATTTGTAGGTAATTTTGCAAAGGGTAACTGTTTAAATGCAATTTCTGGAGGAGCTATTTATGTAGGTGCTTATTTAAATAATGTTCCTTCTGTGAAAAACAGTAATTTTATTAATAATTATGTTGTTTCAACAAGTTTCAGAACAAACTGGCAATATGCCAAAGGCGGATCCATTTATATGATAAACTGTAACTTATTTAATGATTCTTTTATTAATTCTAGTGTTACAGGAAATAATGGAGTAGGTGGATCTTATTATTCTGAACCTAAATACTTAAATAGTATTTCCAATATTTTGAGAATTAACTCAAGTGTTAATGGTGTTTTGGAAAGTAATATTTATCCTGCTGATTATGATGGAAAGTACTCTAATGAAGTTGTAGTGTATGTTTCTGTTAATGGTAATGATGAAAATGGTAACGGGTCTTTTAATAATCCTTATGCTACAATAGCTAATGCAATTGCTAAATCAGTGGGTAATGTATATAACTTGAAAGTGTATTTGTTAGATGGAGTTTATAGTGGAGCAGGCAATACTAATATCAGTTTGCCAAGTAGTATGAATATTCAAATTGCAGGTATTGGTTCTAAAGTCATAATTGATGGAAGTGGTTCTAATTGGTTTGCAGCTAATGAAAGATCAATTTCCGGATTTAAATATGCTTTATCTAATTTAACTTTAATTAATTTTAAAGCTAAAAGCATAGGATATAAAAAAGAAAATAATATTGGGGTTATTTCTAATTATGCAGATTTAACTATTGATAATTGTATTTTTAAAAATATTATAGGTTCTTCAATATCCAATTATGATTTGGCTAATTTAAAGGTTATTAGTTCATCATTTGTAGATTCAAAACACTTGGGATTCTATGGTGGTGTTTTATTTAATTATGATGCTAATGCAAGATTTTATAAATGTATTGTAAATAATTATTCTTCAACAGATATTTTTTATTCTACAGCAGTAAATACAGAAAATGTTTATTTGGAGTTTTTTAATTCAACATTTAAAAATTTAAAAAGCTTTGATTCCAGATGTAAGTTTTTAGGAGCAAGTAATACAAATGTTACTATGAGTTATGTTAATTATGCAGATAATGATTGCAATTTTGCAGTTGCTTATGATAAATCATTTATGAAAATAGATAATTCTGTATTTAAAAATAGTAACTGGTTAAGCGGGTCTGTTAATGGAATGATATGGAATGTTTGTAATTCTTCTTTTATAAATATAAACTCTTTAACTTTCAGTTCAATTAATGGTTATAAAAGTAATTTTAATGGATGTCTATTTGATGGAGGAAATGTGGAATTTAGAGGAAATATCATAACTGTTGGAAATTCAAGTTTTTATAATAATAAAGTAATCATTGTTAATAATGATAATCAAAAGGGAAATTTAGATTTTAATTATAATTATTGGATTGATGAAACTCCTAAAAATATGATGGATACAACTGCAAATGTTAAATTAAATTATTGGATTGTTAAACATTTATCTGCAGAAAACTTATTTAATGATAGCTATAAAGTAGTTATTTCTTATAAATTATTTGATGGAAGTAATTATAAAAATTATGATGTTAGATATGTTCCAATAAAACCTGTTAGATTTATTTTAATAACTTCCAAAGGAACTAATTCTTTAGATTCTGGTACATTGATTAATGATATCTTTGAATTTATTAATACAGCTAATGATGATAGAAATGTAGTAGTTAGCTTTACAGATAATACTAAATTAAATATAACTCTTTATAATCAACATAAAGTAGATACTAATATAGATTTATCTCAAAAAACAGCTAAAATAGGAGATATAGTTGAAATTAATGTAAATATTAAGGATAATAAAACAGGATTGGCAGTTGATTCAGGTATTGTTGAAATTTATTTAAATAATAAATTAATAAGCTCAAACAATGTTACTGGAGTAGCTATTAGTAAATCCATCACAGTTGATGAAAGCAAATCATTTTATAATATTTCAGTTATTTACAAAGGAAATAATAAATATTCAAATTCTTCAAATTCAGTTATATTGAGAATATCTTCACTTCCTCTAGAAACACTCATTATTTCTAAAGATTTAACTAAATATTATAAAAATGGAACACATTTTGATATTATTCTTAAAGATGTTTTAGGTAATGTTTTAGTTAATAAAGAGGTTAAAATCACCATTAATGGTGTCACTTATAAAAAAATAACTGATACTAATGGAAAAGCAAGATTATCTATAAATCTCCTCCCTGGAGTTTATAATATAACTACTTCATTTGAAGATGATGGTAATTATGTTAAATCATTAAATACCAATAAAATAGTTGTTTTATCCAAGATAATTACAAAATTTGTAGATAACAATAAATTTATTGTTAAATTAGTAAATGATGATGGAACTCCAAAAACAAATGCTTCATTAGCTATTATTGCAAATGGTGTTCAATATAATCGGATTACTAATAGTAGTGGTGAAGCTAGACTTAATGTTAGATTGAATCCTAGTAATTATATTTTTACTGTAACTGATGGTTTGGAAGTTGTTTCAAGTCCAGTCCATGTTTTATCAACAATTAGAACCAGTGATATTTCAATGTTTTATAAAGATGGAACAAGATTTGCAGCTAAATTATATGATGCGAATGGAAAAATAGTTTCTAATAAAGAAGTAGCAATTACAGTTAACGGAGTTACTTATAATAAATTAACAGACTCTAAAGGAGTTGCTTATTTAAATATAAATCTTAATCCGGGGGTTTATAGTATTTCAACAAGTTATGAGGGTAAAACTGTTTACAATACTATTTTAATTTCGGCTATGCCTGTTACTATAGTTTCATCTAGTATCCATATTCAACAAGGTACTTTTTATAAGGTTAAATTTTCTGATGCTTTGTCAAATCCAATCATCGGACAAAAAGTTGGAATATTTGTTAATGGAGTAATGTATTATCGTGAAACTGATGATTTAGGTGTTGCATCTCTTAAAATTAATCTTAATCCAGGTCATTATATGATAACTTCTGGTTTATTATCTAATGCATATGAAGCTAAAACTATGAATAATATTATAACAGTTAGTGGAGGTTACTTATGAGGTTTAATAAATGTATATTATTAGTAATATATGCAATTATAGCTATTGTAGTATTCACACCATTATATGCTGAAAATAGTAATAATACTATATTTACTTTACCAAGTGATGATGTTATTGTATGTGATAATGTTTATACTGGTAATGTAATTAATATTACTGATGATAATTATGGTGATTATTTTGATATTTATTCTGGAGAAATGTTTCCTGATGCTAATATTAATGATGGTGATATTATATGTATAGGTAATGTTACTGATAAAGCATTTGTTATCAATAAACAATTAGAAATTACTACTATTCATAATGGTGATGTTATTAAAAATGGTTATGTTAAGCTAGTTAAGGGTAGTGATGGTTCTAGTGTTCATGGGTTAACTATTATTAATGATAAAGCACATTATGTTGTTGATGGTATACAAAGTATTGATTTAAATGGTATTGGTTTATTCTATACAAATAACAATTATATCTATAATAATTCAGTTCAATTAGCAGAAGGTAGAGGTGTATTTGCATTACCTATGGGTGCATCATCTAATAATAAAATATATAAAAATAAATTTGTAAGTACAATGAGTACTTGTGTGCCTATGAGTGAATGTGATAATAATATATTTGATGGCAATTATTTCCAATCTACTTTAGCTAATGTAATCTACTATAATCCGTGGGGTCATGCAGATTATTTTGGTGGTCATGGTGTATGTTATAATAATACATTTAGCAATAATTATATGTGTTCTTTAAATAGGAACTCTGAATGGGTTATTGGTATGTCTCTTTTAAGTAATTGTAATGTATATATTGTAAATAATACTATTACTAATGTTTATGATGGTATTAGGGGTTTAGGTTCAAACTCAATAGTAAAAGGAAATACTATAAAGAGTATAGAAAGTTTAGGTTTATCTGTTAATAGTGGTAATTTAACTATTGAGAACAATACATTTATAGATATGACTATGGCTATAGCTGTATTGAATGATAATATTGTTGTTAAAAATAATATAATAACAAATTCTTCAATTGGAATTTGGGTATTTGGAAAAAATGCGTCTTTAATATCTAATACTATTAGTTTAGTTGATGGATATTATGCAGTTAATGTTGAAAGTGAAAATGCAGTAATATTAAATAATAATATTAAAGTAAGTAATTTTGGTGAAGGAATTAGAGTAGCTAAAACTAATACTAGCATATTAAATAATACTATTCAAACAGCTGTTGATTCTGGAATTTATATATTATCTTCTAAAAATATTGTTAGTGGAAATAAGATATCTTCTAATTTGTATGGAGTTTATGTTGATGCAGCATCTGAAGTATACTATTATGCTCGTGGTGTATTAAAAGATTTGTATTATGTAAAAATTAATCAAGGTAGATTAAATTATAATAATATTAGTGGTAATGTTATCAATACTAAGTCCTATGGGATTTATTTAGTAGGAACTGTTTATAATACTACTATTGCCTATAATAATATTACTACAAATGCCGCAATTGGTATTGTTGAGAATATTACTGATCCATTTTCAAATATTGTTAGGGATAATATTGTTAATGGTGTGTTTTTGAATTATAGCGGTATAGTTATTAGTGATGATAATTTCTATGCCTATTTTAATGAGAACGGATATTTTAAATTTGATAATATTAAGTCTATTGTTTTAGTAATTACAAAGCTTTCTAATAAGGACTTGGTAATTAATCAAAAAATGACTATATTAAATGGCGGATCAGTTAATATATTATCTAATGTTACTTTATATTTAGTATCTGGAGCAAGTGGAACTTCAATTAAGTTATTAAACTTTAAAAACACAGATAAAAATGCAATTGTTTTGAATGATGTAAATGATGTGACTTTAGAACAAATTAATATGATGTTAACTTCTAAAATGAAAGATGTTTTTGGAATTTCTATAAATTCATCAAACAATATCAATATTGTATCAAATGATTTATATGTCACAGGTGAAAATAGATTAATTCAAGGTATTTTACTTAGTCATTCAAATAATCTCACAATTAATAATAATAGTGTAATTTTAGAAGGAAATAAAATAGCTAAAGGAATTGTTATAAATTCAGTGAATGTATCTAATTTAGTTAATAATACTATTCACATTCAGGGAAATGGAGTATTTGACATTGTTTTAGTTGATAATTCTAATGATTTAAATATCTCATATAACAATTTCATAGCTAGATCTACTAAAGTTGTTTCTCCATTGGAAATAAGTAATTCTAATAATTTTACTATGGATAATAATAATATTAGTGCATTTGCTAATTTGGTAAAATCTTTGAATTTCTCAAATAATAGTAATATTTTGTTAAATTCTACTTTCATTAAGTTAATTGGAGCATCTAAAAGTAGTGCAACTTTTGTTAATAAAGGTTTAAATAATGTTGAAGTAATAAATTCTATAATTTATTCAAATGCTTTAAAGTTAATTGATGGGAATATAATTTTAAATAAAAATAAATATGTAATTTATGATGGGAATATTGAAACATTCTTTGATTCACATGGAATATTTAGTAACTTATCAATAACTCAAAGAGACACTTTACTTTTTGATAATTTAAAATTAAAACATTATAATTTAATTTTTAATCAAGTAGTTACTTTAGATTCTTATTATAAAACTTCAGTAATTGATGCAACTTTAAATTTTAATTCAAAATCAAGTAATTCAACTATTGGAAATTTAAATTTTGATTTAGTTGGGAACACGGCATTTTATTTGAATTTTGCAAGAAATATTACTATTGAAAATGTTAATATTAATTTAATATCTTCTAAGGATGTTTCAGCTATTATAATAACTGGTGAAAGTTTTGACAATTTAATTAATAATAATACTATTAATATGAAAGGTAGTACTTCATTAACAGGAATTACTATTTATAATTATTATGATGGATATTATGGATTAAGTCCTAAAAACAATATAATTTCAAATAATAATATTATAATTGATTCAACTAGAGATGTAATTGGTATTTACATTGCAATGGCAGATAATACAATTATAAGGGATAATAATATAAAATTAACTGCAGGTAATATTGCATATGGTGTTTATAATATTTATTCTCCTGATTTCAAAGTATTTATGAGTACTATTTGGACTGCAAATACAAAAATTATTCATAATTTTATTGATGCAAAAGGTTCAATTGTCTGTTTAATTAACTCAATTGAAGCTAAAAATACCTTAGTTGATAGTAATATATTAATCGCTACAGCTGATGGTGGTTCTTATGGTTACTTTGGATATAAAACATCTGGAGATATAATAAGGTATAATGATTTCACAATAAATGGAACTTTAAATAATAGGCCATTAGCACCTAATGTAGGTCAAACTGGTATTTATTTATCAAGTGGTTCTTCTAATGTATTGATTTTAGAAAATAGTATTATCTCTAATTATACTTCTGGAAATGAATATGCAATTTATGTAGATGCAGATTCTAATAAAATTTCAATTGTTGACAATTATTTAATTAGTGATAATTGGAACAGATACTCTGATAATGCGATATATGCACCATCAGCTAATTTAACTAATAATGAACTTTATTATGTTTATGTATCACCTGAAGGTAGTGATGAATTAGGTAATGGATCTATTAACAATCCATTTAGAACAATAAAATATGCTTTAAGTAAGGTAATTAATAAAGGAATTGTTTATGTAATTGCAGGTAGATATATTGAATCTAATATTATTATTTCAAAAGTAGTTACTATTAAAGGATTAGGTGAGGTTATTGTTAATTGTGAAGGTAGTCTATTTAATATTACAAAATCTGGTTCATTAAAAGTGTATAATATTAAATTTATGAATGCATCTTCAGTTTCTGGTTCAACATTTTACAGTTTAGGAAAATTATACTTAGAAAATGTTTCACTAATAAATTCTACAGCTTTAACTTATGGTGGAGCTATTGTAAATTATGGGGAATTAGTCATAGCAAATTCTATATTTTCACTAAATAAAGCTGGAAATGGTGGAGTTATAGCTAATTATAATAAATTAGATATTAAATCATCAAGTTTTACTAATAATACTTGTTATATTAATGGATCTGGAGGAGTTATTTATAATTTAGAAAAAGGTACTGTTACTATGGATAACTGTAGTTTTGTTGATAATAAAGTTGATGCAGAATATATTACTCATAAAGATATGTTTGGTGTTCGTTTAGGTTCTGGAGGAGCTATTTACAACCGTGGAAATCTGTATATTTATAATTCAAATTTCACATGTAATAAAGCATTTAATTGTGGTGGGGCTATTGTAAGTATTACTGATGTTAAAAAACACAATCTTAAAGTAATTAACTCCATATTTGATAAAAACACCTGTTTTGCAGGTGGTGGAGGAGCTATATATATTGCAAATGCCAATGTTGATATTGCTAATTCTTCATTTACATCAAATGAAATTGGGGAAGATAGTGGTGGAGCTTTGTATTTTATTCAATCTAATGCTGAAATTTATAATTCCACATTCTTTAAAAACTCTGCAAATTTTGGTGGAGGTGCAATAGAATCTTGGAAGTCAAATATAACTATGGATTTATGTAATATAACAGATAATAATGCTGAACATGGTGGAGCTATAGTTTTCTATGGTGAACGTGTTGGAAATCATGTTACTGGTACTTTAAATATTTATAATTCGACAATTCATAATAATAAAGGATTTTATACTGGTGGGGCGTTTTATGTTATGGATTTAAATATGAATGTTAAAAATTCTAATATTTATAATAATTTTGGCGGAGATGGTAAAAATTCCCTTTCAGTTAACATATTTTACCCTATAAAACCAGTTAATAATATAGATTTAAATGGTAATTGGTGGGGTAGTAATAATGGTCCTGGAGAAGATGTATGGTTAAATGCGCAATATTATAGGGAATGGGTTAAAAATAAAATTACTTGGTCTACTATTAGTCATCCAAATCAGGATAATAATCCAAACAATCCTGGAAATAATCCAAGACCTGGTCAATCAACTAATAATCCAATTATTGGTCCGAATACTGGCGGATCATTAACATCAGGTTCAAATTCTGGTGGTTTTGGAACAGGTATAGGTTCTGGTACTGGAAATGGTTTTGGTTTTGGTAATGGTAACGGAAGAGGTTCAGGAAGTGGAAGTTCTAATGGTGGAAGCTCTGGAAATAATGGTGGAATATTAGGTTCAGGAAGTGGATTTAATGGAACTGTTTACTCAAACCAAGGTTCACTAGGTGATTTAGGATCTTCCAGTTCTGGTGCTGGTGGAAGTGATGCCGGTTCTTCATCTCAATCATCAAACATGATGTATGAACTTAATAAAAATATTAAAAAAGTATTATCTGATGATAATGTTATGTATGGTATTGTATTTTTAGCAATAATTTTGTTATTAATAATATTTGGATATAAACGTAATTCTAAAAAGGAGGATGAATAAATGAATAAATTTAGACCAATTTTAATCTTATCATTATTCATATTGTTCATGGTTTCATTAGGAGCTATATCTGCTGAAGAATTAAATTCTACAGTTGTAAATGATGCTCCGGCAACTGATTCAATTTATGTTGATTCAAATGCAACAATTGGTGGGAATGGTGCATTAAACAATCCTATGAATAATATTAAAGATGCTGTTAATTCAGTAGATAACAACTCTGTAATTCATGTTAAAGGTGGAAATTATTATACTTCGGATAACAGTAGGATAATTATTAATAAAACAATTACTATTGAATCTTATGATGGAACAGCTGTAATTAATGGAAAATATACTGATTATATATTTTATATTACAGATAAAGGTTCTTTAACTTTGAAAAATATTGAATTTCTAAATACTGAATATTCAACTGTTAAAACATATGGTGCTATTGTAAATTATGGTAATCTTAATGTTCTTGACAGTTCATTTAGTAATGCAGTTGGTTTAAGGGCAGGTATTATATTGAATTATGGAACATTACTAGTTAATAATTCAGAGTTTAAAAATAATTCTGCAAAATATTATGGTGGAGCTGTAACTAACTTTGGTTTCGCAAATATTGTTAATTCATTATTCGAATCTAACACTGCTGCAGAAGGTGAAGCTATTTTAAATACATATGACATGTTTATTTCAAATTCTAGATTTATTGATAATAATATTTCATCAAATAAATATCAAAAAGTAGAAAGTTTAATAGATATTTCATCTTCATACTTTACTGAAAATTCTGATATTTTTGTTAAAGATAGTGGTATACATATTAAAGAATCTTATGTAACTTTAATTAATACATCAAACTCTGTTGTAGATATCAGTTATTCATTTATAAATACCTATGATTTCGTTAATTCAAGATTAAGTATTGATGATAATTTATGGTGTTCTAATGAAAATATCCCTAAACAGGCTAATAGATGGTTGGTTATGATTTTCGTAGATAAAAACACTGGAAGTTCTATAATTAAATCTAAAGCAGTTGTTGATGTTTTAGTTACTTTTAAAGTATGTAATGGAAAATCTACATATAATTTACCTTCTGATGTTCATTTACCTTCTGTTTATATTCAACTTGAAGCAGATAATGGTAGATTCAAAGAAAATGGAGGATATTTAATAAATAATGCATTTTCAACTACTTACTTTGATAATTCTAAAAGCACATTAATATTTGCAATGTTTGATGATTCTTTTGCTACTTTAACAGTAGGTTCTGGATTTAATAATGGAAAAATATATGTTTCAACTTCAGGTTCTGATGAAAAAGGAGATGGGTCTATTAATAATCCATACAAATCTTTAACTAAAGCAGTTAGTGTAGCTTTAAATGGAGACACTATTTTCATCGGAAAAGGAAGTTATTCTGGATTATATAATTCCGGACTTTTAATTAATAAAACTTTAACCTTTTCTAGTTATAATGGTGAAGTTAAATTATATAGAGATGATTTCCATATAATGTTTACTATTAGTCCAAGAGGAGTTCTAACATTAAAAGGATTAACACTATCTGCTATGGATAAATCAAAATTCATTCCACTTGTAAATAACTCTGGAAAAACAGTCATGGATAATTGTATTATTAAAGATGCTAAAGGTGGAGATAAGTATGTATGGAAAGGCAATGAAGCATGGCATTATCAATATTTCTCTAATCAAAGTATAATTTACACTAGTAATGATTTAATTATCAATAATTCTGTCTTCAGCAATTTAGAAGATATTGTTATTAGATCATACTTTTATACTGGAAGTAATTATTTTAAACACTTTGATGTGACTATTGAAAACTCAGTATTTACTAACTGTAAAGCAATGGAGTGGGGAATTACCTGGGATAGTAAAAATTATATTGATAAAGCAGATATTATCAGTCCTTCATTTATAATTAATGTAGGTGCAGAAAATGTCTTAATTGATAATTGTACATTTAGAGATAATGCAGCATCTGCTGTTCGTGTAAATGCATCTAAATCATTTTTAGTAGATAATTCAAGATTTATACGTAATCATGGATCTATTTATTCATTAACAACTGGAGTATTAAATAATACATTAATAACTGAAGATTATGGTCCATCTGTAGGTTTTTCAACAGTATTGTTAATTCCAATAATTAGAAATATGCAATCTATTGTTAATTCAAATTTTACTAAAAATAAAGATGTTATTATAAGTACTTCTTTTGTCCACTATGGTGATAATATTTATTTATATAACTGTTATTTTGGAAATAATACAAATTATTATGCTCAAGACCATAGAAACAGTAGTGGGGAAGGATTAATATTAAATGGCGGAAATATGACTGTAGATTATTGTACTTTTGAAAATAATTCCGTATTTTATGGTGGTGTATTTTATAATGATGGAACAACTGTAAGTCCTGGAAAACTTTATTATTCTAAACTAGATATTACAAATTCTATATTTTATAATAATAATGCAGTATTTGGTAAAGATATTTTCAATAAAGGTGGTGAAGTATTTGTTTCTGATTGCTGGTGGGGATCTAACAGAGGTCCAAATGATGAGAATATTTATAAGGCTGCAGGTACTGTGGAAGTTAAAAATTGGGTTATATTAACATTTGATATTGAAGATAATACATTAATTGGTAGTTTAAATAAAGTAACAGATAGTAAAGGTAATATTTATAATATTACTGGTAAACTGCCTTCTAGAATAGCTATATTTGAATCTTCAATGGTTAAAATTAATCCTAATGTTATTCCATTAATTAATAATCAGGCTAAGGTAAATATTTCATTTAATGGTGAGGATATTTCAGCTAGTCTTCGTGTTGATAATCAAACAATTAGTTTAGTATTTTATAATAAAAACACAGTATTTGATTTAAAAGATATTATTGTTTATGGTAAAGGAACTTCTTACTCTTTTATTTTAAAAAGTGTAAATGGTTATGTTATATCTAATAAAACAATTACTTTGTTGATTTTAAATGGAACTAATGTTTATCAAAAACATATATTAACAACTAATGCTTTAGGGGTAGCTACTTTAATTATTAATTGTAGTATGGGTAATTATACTTTTAAAGCTAGTTATGATGGTGATAATTACTTTAAACCAGCACAAGGAAGTGCTAAATTAGTTGTAATGCCTTATTATACATCTATATTTATTAAGGAAGATCAAACATTTTATGGAAATGGTAATTTCATTTATGCTCATGTTTATGATAATTTAGGGGATGCTATGGTTAACCAGATGATTTTATTTACCATAACTTCATCTGATGGAAATATTTATAAGAGATATGCCCTTACTGATTGGAAAGGTCAAGCAGGATTCTACCTTAATTTATCTGGTGGGAATTATAATGTTAATGTAAGTTATTCTGGTGATAATTGGCATTATGGGTCTTCAAGTACTGGTTTATTCAATATATTGTCTATTGGCACTAATGTAATTATTGAACAGTCTTTATTTAATGGTAGAGGCAATACTTTAACAGTATTGCTTAGAGATAATAATTATAGGGTTTTATTTAATGAAACTGTTGAAATAATATTGTCTGATGGTAAAGTTTCCCAAACATTTAAAGTTACTACTGATGAAAATGGTCGTGCAGGTGTTATTATTAATTTAGTTCCTGGTAAGTATAATGTTTATGTAAAATATGCTGGAAATAAATTGAATTCTCCATCTTCTGCTGAAGGAGATTTGACTATTAATCATGTACCTACTCAAATTTCTGCAAGTTCAGTAATCATTTTTGATAGTACTATGAATAGTTATTTGGTTAAATTAACTGATATTTATGGACGCTTACTTGTTAATGAAACAATTATCATTACAGCAATTAGTCAAGCTACTGGTGTCAAACAGATATTTAAAGTTAAAACAAATGGTGAAGGTATTGCTAATTTAACATGTAAGTTAGATATTGGTAATTATTTATTGAAAATTGATTTTAATGATAATGAATGGTATGATGGCAGTAATTATGCAAGTACTTTGATAGTAGTTGATACAGTTGATGATTTCAATCCATATGCTACTATTTTAGTTGCTAATGATTTAGTTAAGTTCTATAAAAACGGTACTCAATATATTGTCCGTTTGCAGGATATTTATGGCAATCCTATTTCAAATATGGAAGTTGTTATATCTATTAATGGTGTGAAATACACTAGAATAACAAATAGCTCAGGTGAGGCTAAATTAAATATTAATTTGGCTCCTGGTGTCTATCATGTAAATGTCACTTTTGAAGGTTATGGAGATTGGACTGAATCATTTGTTAATAGTTCAGTTACAGTTTTATCTCAAATCATCTCTAAGGATTTAACTAAAATTTTAAGAAATGGAAGTCAATTTATTGTTAAATTTGTGGATAATGCTGGAAATCCTATTGAAGGTAAACTAATTAGTATTTCTATTAATGGAATTGTTTATTCACGTGTTACCAATAGTTCTGGTGAAGCTAAATTATCTATTAATCTTAATCCTGGTAAATATGATGTTGTAACTTCATGTGGTGATTTTGTTAATCATAATGTCATTAATGTATTGTCTAATATTGATAGTGATGATCTTTCAATGTATTATAGGGATGGGTCTAAATTTAAAGTAGTTATCTATGATAGTGAAGGTAAAGTTAAACCTAATGCAACTGTTAAATTCACAGTTAATGGTGTTTCATATACTAGAATTACTGATAAAGATGGTGTAGCAGCTTTAAGCATTAATTTAAATTCAAATATTTATACAATAACAACTGAATATAATGGTATTGTTAATACTAATCAAATTTGGATTTATAATATGGCAGTTAATATGGATGCAGTTAATGAAACGGTTAAAAAAGGTACTGCATTTTATGTAAAATTAATTGATGTTAATGGAAATGCAATATCTGGTGGGCAAGTATCATTTAAAATTAATGGTGTTTCATATATTAGGTCAGTTAATGAAACTGGTTATGCAAAATTAAACATTAATCTTAACCCAGGTGTATATAAAATTATCACAGCATTTTCTATTAGAAATTATGAAGATAAATTACTTTATAATACCTTAAAAGTAACTGATACAAATTAATTTATTCATTTAATGAATAAATTTCTTATTTTTTTTTATCTGATCTGATTTTTAAATTTTAATTTCTGACTTATTTTTTCTTATTTTTTATTAATTCATTTAAAATTCACTGTAATTTAAAGTTTTAAATAATAAAATCTTTATTTTTTAATTATAGTTACAATTCTATGGTAAAAAATTATTTTGGGAGGGGTAATTGCTCAAGTAATGTTAATATTTCATATTTTATTATTAATCAGTATTGTATTTCTTTAGGAACAGTTTTATACTAGTTAATAAAAATATACTATTTGTCAATTCATGTTGACGTATTAATTAATGGAGGATTAATTTTTGAGAAATAAACTCGCAATATTGACTTTATTGGTATTATTTATTGTATCTATTTCTTGTGTTAGTGCTGAGGATAATTCTTCTGTCAGTGTTCTAAGTGGTTCTAACTCTGATGTTTATGTTAGTCCAACAGGAAATGATAATAATGTGGGTGATGTTAATAATCCATTTGCTACAATCAGCAAAGCAATAGATTCTAATGTAAGTAACATACACCTATCTGAAGGAAAATTTATTGGTGCTGGTAATAATGGTTTAACAATTGAAAACAAAACAATAACCATTATCGGAGCTGGTGTCGATAAAACTATAATAGATTTAAATGGGACTCAATTTATGGATATTAAGTCTACTAGTTCTGTAGTTTTAACTAATTTAACTATAATAAATGGTTATGGTAAGTATGGTGGAGCTATATATGGTTCTGGTAATTTAACTATCCAAAATTGTAACTTTAAAAACAACTCAGCTACTGCTGGTGGAGCTATTTACTTTGGGACCACTGCTAATTTAAACATTTATTCTTCTACCTTTGAAGATAATGTAGTTACAGGTAGTGGTGGTGCTGTTTTTTCTTATAGTTATGTGGGTATTTATGATTCTACTTTTATAAGAAATAAAGGTACCGGTACATCTTCAACTGGAGGTTCCATTTATATTAATGGAAATAGTGACAAATATTCTGTTTTAAATAGAAATATATTTAAAGATACATCTGTTGCAAGACAAGGTGGGGCTATTCATTTAAGTTATGGAAATGTTACTAATTGTATATTTGAAAATGCATCAACTACCGCTACTGGGTCAAGTAATGGTGGTGGAGCTATTTATGGATCTGATTTTAACCTTAAAAACAATACTATGACTAATTGTGTAGCTAAAAGTGGAAATGGAAACTACATATTTGCATTTTCTGGATTCAACGGAGTAGTTACAATTCTTGAAGGTAAAACCATTGATATAACTAGTTCTACTTTTAGTCTTAATGCAACTGCAACTGATGATATGGGTCATCCAATTCATGGCGGTTTCTACACATTTTATCTAGATGATATTGAAATAGGTAGTGCAAGTTCTGTAAATGGATTTATAACTGGTACATTTTCTAAATTATTAGATGATGGTAAATATATTGTTACAGTTTCAGGTCCTTTAAATAACAATGCAATCGTTAAAACAACTACTGCAAATGTTAAAATTGACCGTGACTATGTAGATTATTATGTATCACCTAATGGTGATGACGATAACAATGATGGTTCAAAAGATAAACCATTTAAAACCATTAATAAAGCAATAACTGAAGCATTTGCTAAAAATATCTATGTAAACATCTACCTCTTAGAAGGAACCTATTTAGATACTGGAAATGTTAATTTAGCATTGACTAACTTAGGTTACCTTAACATAATTGGTGTGGATGGTAAAACAATAATTGATGGTAATGGTAAAGATTATGCATTTAACTTTGGCACTACACTAAATGTTAACATTAAAAATATTATATTCACTAATTTATACAGTAAAAAATATGCTGGTTTAATTAAAGGAGGTTCTGGTGATTTCACTGTAAATATTGATAATTGTACATTCGAAAAATGTAATGCAAAAACTTTAATTCAAATTAATGGTAAAGTAAATGATGTTATAATGAGGGAGAATGTTGTTTCTTCTAGTTTTATTACTAATGTTATTAGTATAAACAATCTTTTATTTGAAAATAACTCAGGTAATGGTCAGATTAGTGCTGAAAAAGGAATATATAATTCTACATTTGTAAATAACAAAATTACTGTTAAATCCACTACTGATTATGGAATAATATATGTTAGTCGTGCTAATTTTGTATCTGCTAATAATGTTTTCGAAAACAACACTGTTAAAGGATTATACATTAATAGAGGAAGTGCTAATTTTACAAGTATAAATGATACTTTTGTAAATAATGATGGTGTATCTGGTGGTGCTGTTAAAGGTGGAGGAACATTTATCAATGCTAAATTCATAAATAACAAAGCTACCAAAGGTGGAGCTATTTATCATGATTATGGAGTTTTAACTTTAAAAGATTGTATTTTTGAAAATAACAAAGCAGATGACGGTGATGACATATAGGGTTACATAGCTCCAAATGGTATAACTGGTGGTTTATGTTTAAATATGTCTAATACTTTAACTTTAGTATCTACTAGCTCTTCTAATGTTAAGTCTGAATTGAAGGCTATTTTTGATTTAGGTGGTCTTAAAGTAAGTGGATATAATATTAAATTTTATTTAAATGGTGTTTATAAAGGTTCTGCTCCATTAGTTAATGGTGTAGCTACTTTTGTTGCTGTTGCTAATGATGGAAAATACGAAATTTCAGCTTCTGGAGATTATATTAATAAGACTACTGTTGTTAAAGGTGTGTTGAATGTTGATGCTAATCCTGTGTCTGTTTTTGATGTTTATGTTTCTGAGAGTGGTAGTGATGAATCTGGTGATGGTTCATTGGCTAAACCATTTGCAACTATTAAAAAAGCATTTGAATACGGAATGTCACAAAACACTTTAAGCTTAACAATCCATATTATCGGTACTTTGAAAGGTGAAGGTAATGTTAATCTTGATTTAGCACCACTTATAGATTTAACTATTGTTGGTGAAAATAAAGAAACCTCAATTATCGATGCAGAAAAAAATAAATACATATTTGACTTTACCCCAGCATACGACAACGTTAAAGTTTACCTAAAAAACTTAACAATTAAAAACGGTGTAACTACTACATATCCTACTCAGGGTGGTGGTAAGACAGTTGATGTTGGTCTTGTTCGTATTGATGGTTATTATTTAAGTGTGGATGATTGTGTATTTAGAAATACTACTGGTCATGGAATTTCTGCAGATAAACTATTCTCAACTCTTATAGTTAACAATACAAAATTCATAGAATCCAGTGGTGGAGTTTCATCTGCTAGAGCATTAAATGTAATCGTAGCAAATACTGAGTTTATAAACTGTAATTTAGGTGTAAATAACAAGGGACGTACAGTTTATTTAACTGGTTTAATTGCAGTTAGTGATATTTTTAGTTCAACTAGTTTTAGTCCTAGGTATAATGTTACACAAGTATTGTTGGATAATGTAACTTTTGATGGAAATTATAATGGTACTAAAACTGTAGGTTCTGCTCTTTATTTAAGTGGTACAAATACTACTGTAATTAATTCTAAATTCACAAACCTAAAAGATATTTCAGCTATTCATGCATTTAGTGATGGTGGATATAAATGTAATGTAACTATTATTGGTACTTACTTTGAAAACAATACAAGGGATATTGATTATGGTTATCATCAAACTAATGATTATCGTCCAATATTCTGGTTAATTAACTCAACATTTATTAATAGTGGAGCATTTGCATGTCCTGATATACGTTATCAAGATGCATGGTGGGTTGTTAATAATACTAAATTTATTAACATGACTAATCAAGTATTATTAAGAGGATCAATATCTTCCACACATAAAGATGATCCATTACCTGATGGTGTTAACAATATTATAACTATTATTAATTCATTATTCTTAAACAATGAAAAAGGTGTTCGCTTTATTGGAGGTAATGTTACTGGATCTAGTTTCTATAACACTGTAGTTACTGCTGGTGGATCATACGGAGTTTATTTGGATAATAATTTCTGGAATAGTTCTGAGCCTACTTATGTTTATAGTCCTTCTATTTCTTGTGGTAGTTGGATTGTTCCAGCATTAGTTACAGACAATGCTTCTGGTCCGGTTCAAACTATTAAACTTGTATATTTAGCATTTAATGGAACTGATTATTCTTATTATGATGTTTCTAAAGTACCTATTTTGGATGTTAATGCTACTTTTAGTGTTAGTGGTGGTATAATTAATCCGGGTGCTGGTATTTTTACTCGTGATGGTTTAACTGCTAATTACACATATAATGGTGTTGGTAATCAAGTTGTAACTGCAACTTTAAGTGATGGAAATATTTTAAAATTAAATGTAACTTTCTACAGAATTGATACATTTACAAATATGACTATTTCAAATAATGCTCCGCAAACTGGAGATTATATTACTGTTAATGTTGTTGTTCGTGATAAGAATGGTAAACTTTTAAATGGTAGTGTGAATGTTTATCTTAATAGTGTTTTAAAAGGAACTATCAGTTTAATAAATGGTATGGGTTCCTTTGATGTGTTAGCAGAAAAAACTGGTCCTTGTGAAATATTTGTTAATTATACTGGAGATTTAGATAATTCTTACTCAAGTAATATGACTATTGTTTCAGTTAAAAATACACAAATGAATGTTTCTGTTTCTGATTCAGATTCTGCAAGCAATGTTACTTTTACTGTGGACTTTGATCATGTAGCTAATGGTTTTGTATTTGTAACTATTGGTGGTGTAACTTACAATGCTACTGTTTCAGGTAAAGAAGCTAAAGTTATTGTGCCTCCATTAGCTGTAGGTAAATATGATGCTATTGTTTCATATAATGGTGTTGTTAATAAAACTGTTGCAGTTAACATATCTCCTGATAGAAATCCAGTATTAAACATTTCAGATATTGTGATGATTTATAAGGATGGTACAAGGATGGTTGCTGTTTTAACTGATTATAAAGGTAATCCTATAGCTAATGCTACTGTTTACTTTACTATTAATGGTGTAACTTATGTTAGAACTACTGATGCTAATGGTTCTGCTTCTATAGGGTTAAACTTAGGTTCTGGTGTA
>UMHQ01037735.1_pt1 | contig 49512 bp, 64 predicted proteins | sample 1965531 | NCBI WGS metagenome assembly UMHQ01 (sample SAMEA4836098, study PRJEB28245) | human gut metagenome | biome: gut microbiome; material: fecal sample | place: Denmark | collected 2008 | reverse complement strand
CCCCGCCTGTTTTCGCAACCAGCTAAAAAACATTGCCTCGGGCCAAAGCCCACGCGGCTCAAGCACAAGCACATTGAATGCGTGCGGCGCATTCGTGCTGCTTGATGAATTCAGTATATACACATCCAAGAGGTTTGTAAACGCTTTTTTGCCAACTTTCTCAAAATTTTTTCTTCTTTTTTCACTCCCTCTTTAAATTGTTAGTTTTGTTTAATCTTCTGCAGAGTCTGCAAAAGCCCCAAACGCGGTTTCCGCCATGGTAATAGGCTCGCGTGGGTCACTGTCATGAACCATGACGGGTTTGCCGAGCGCCTTCATATAGAGGTTGCTGAAACCGTCAACCTTCTTCATGCCGAGCTTTTCAGCCTGCGCCACAGAAATCAGCTTGGTTTCGTACGGCTCAATATCCGCAGCTTCAAGCGCCCTGACTACCTCAAGTTCAGGAGCAGCCCAGCGGCGACTGGAGCGCCCGTTGACTATCTTATAGCCCGGGAACTGGCCAATAGAAGCTCGCTTGAACGCCATAGCCTTGATTTCGGCGATGGAACTTTCGAGCTCGTCCAGCTGCTTGAATGCCTCGACCAACGCCAAAGTGGCGGCCTCGTCTTCGGCAGAAATTCCGTTCTTGAGCACGTCAGCATGCTCATCACAGAACTTGAAGACCTCGGACGCCATATGCTGATGGTGTTCCATACGCGCCAAGCACATGCCTGCAGCGCTGCACCAACGGCACTGAGATGCGCCCGGGTTGAACGTGGGATGTTCGCTCTCAGCATTCTTAATGGTTGGCATGAGCTCATTGTGCAGCCAATCAAACAGGTCTTGCTTGGATAATGTCCACGCCTTGAAATTCTCAAGGCGGGGCTGGACGATATGGAGCGTAACCTGCTGGAGGTCGAACAAGGCCATTTCCGCCAGCTTGCCGAGAGCATACGCCTTCAGCTGGACATTGTCTTCAACAGCCACAAAGACCCCGCCGCCAAACTTCCAATCGAGAATGTGCAGCGTGGAGTTGGCGACGTCAGCCATGGCGATGTCAGGCGTGCCGTAGACCTGCGGAGCACCCCATGGTGCAAGGGTGGTTTTCGCCTCGATGGCAAGCGTCATATTGGGATTGTACACAGAATCAAAGTACGTTATGCACTGGTTTACCAGCATCAGCTGTTCTTGGGAGAGTTCCGCGAGCAGCTTATCAGGGCCCCCATTTTTTCCAGAAGTCCGCATACGAACGACTTCAGCCATGATGTCGTGCAGCTGAGTGCCCTCAGACGCATATTTGGATGACCCAAAGCTAGGGTATTGCTCGCACATCTTGACGCTGGCAGGGCAAGCGATGATTCTGCTGAGCTGACTGGGACTCATCGCGGCGTGCGCATTTGCCATAAAAACCTCCATATAAAAGGTAAGACGTCGCCATGACACCATGGCGACGTCAAGTTAATGAGCTTACTTAGAACGTGGCGCGACGCACAAAGTGGTTGTTGCACTTGGTGCAAACGGATTCAGTGGGCCAACCAGCACGGAAAAACCACTGAAAGAGCGCGTCGATAACCCAAAACACACCGCAGGTTAAGATAACAAGCAGCCAAAACAAAGGCTTGAAGCGACGAGTGGGCTTGTAACCGGTGTTACCGCAGTAAGGGCAGGGATGTCCGACATACACTTGAGCCATGGTAATTCTCCTTATTTAAAAGTTAATCATTGCGAAGAGCCAAGCGCAGCATGAAAGGCGCGGCGAACGCCATCAAAGCCTCCCATGGTTGGTTAGTCAAACAGAACATCACGAAGAACAGATGGCACATAATAAACGTCTTCTTACCAGCCATGATAGCCTCCAACTGGCATTTTCGCGCTTCAACCACGCGTTGATTTCTATATGACACGAGCCAATGAAAAAGTAAATGCCCTCGAGCTAAAAATTTGTAAAAAATTTTTGAAAAATAATTCGAGCTGCGCCGTGTACATTCGCCCGCTCACGTGGTATCTTGTTCTTATCTTAATGATGGAGGTAACATTATGGACCAGATTACAGTTGACACCAGCATATACGAGTTCACCAGAGAAATCAAGATTCGCCCGACTGATAAGGCGATTGATGCTCACTGCGTGTATTGCCTGCATACTGATTACAACTTTTCTAATAACTCCGATGACTATGAAGAAGAACATTATGTTCTTATTGAAGAGCTGTTTGTGCCGTTCAAATATCGCCGCCAAGACATCGGGCGGGCTCTGCTCAGAGCGGCCGTCAGCGACGCCCATAAGCGGTACCCGAGTATGGCGATTAAGCTGGTAGTCGAACCGCTATCGCCCGAAATCGACCAAAATATTTTGGTAGATTTCTACGAGTCTGAAGGCTTTTCAATCGAACAAGACCACGATGTTATCATAATGTCTTGCTAACCTGCACAAAATCTCGCTAAAAATACGAATGCCGCCAGCGCGAAACTGGCGGCTTTTTCTTATACGTAACGTACTGAAATAATAGATAAACCTTTTAAAACTCACAAAAATCAGAAACGCGAGCTATCCTATACAAAATCGATTTCGCAGGCCTTAAATCGAGTTTTAAGAGGTACGATTTTTTGAACCCGCCCGTAACTCGGCTAGAAATCATAAGTTTCCACCACCCTGATGCCACTCTTCGTGCTCTTCACGTCAACGACGTACTTATATGCACGATACTGGCACCAGAAGCCGTCGTTCATCAGCTCGTCACGTGAACAACGGCACCCTTTCTTGCGCAAACGCCTGTGGAGATTGCAGCAGTATATTACGAACGCCCGCGACTTAGGAGGAAATCGCTCGACCTCCTCCTTAAGTCTGCTTATTTCTACCTCCCGCACAAGACGATGCGCCGTTTTAAAAATGGCGTATAAAGTCAAGTGGTTAAGCATAAATCAGCTCGTTTGCAGGCGAGGAAGTTTATGGTACTCAACGCCGAACTGGTAGCCTGTGTAGTCAGACAACAGCTGCAAATACCCGCGCGTGCGGAGGCATCCATCGAACTTCGCCAACTCTTGAACTTGCTCTACAGACAGAGGCAGAGGATAAAGCGTGTGCATAGTGCCAGTGAAAATAACGCGAATGAAGCCGTCGTCGATGTTGCAGCAAGCCTTGTTGTATTTGTAAATATCCATGAAAGGCTTGACTTCCATCAATTCCGCGCTTGGCTGCCATTCGTAAATACGCTCGACAACAGGCCTGCAGACGTCCGCCAACAGCGTTTTGAGCTCGGTCGTATACCCATACGAGTCAATCCCGCACAGGTTTTTCAGCCTGCGAGAGACGTCAGAGTAGGTGAAAACATAGGGGTTGCTGGCGGAAAACTTCCGCGTGAAGTAGAATCCCACATCTCCCAACGAGTCAAGAGGATGGAGTTTTTGCAGGGCGTTCAGCATCAAGTCCATCATTCCCTCGTTATACTTGCGCGGACGATTGCGGTTCGACAGCGTCAACCAGCGCGCTTTGTTGCTCAAAATGAGCTTGGCGTCAACTTTATTAACCGCCGTATAGCAGTCCAGCAGATGCGGAAATTTCTCGATAAGCTGACCGAGGGTGGGAAAATCTTCGTTTCTACTCATTGCCAATTACCTCCGTAATGCCATTAAAGGCACCATTTTTGAGTTCTTCTTCAGTCACTGGTAGCGGATAATACGTCCTATAGGACCGCTGACGTTGCAAACGCACGACGCCTTTTGTGACGTCCAGCCACTTTGGAAGGTCCTTTCTACCAATCAGCGGCTTCAAATATTCACTACAAAGCGTTGTCAGCGCACGAGTAAGCTGCGCTTTTGAGCGTATGTCAGCCGTCATATTCGACCGCCAACGTATTAACCCTTGCGCAGTTTTCAAGTTTACGAGCAGGTTGCTACGTGATGGGTCGCCAATATTGAGCAAGTAGTCCGGCTCAATCTCAATAGGAAAGAGCTCCGACAGCTCAATATCTTGGCTGTTTTTGGCCATCAGCTTGGAGTTTTCTTCGTTAAGCTGAGCTACGATTTCTGGGCTGATAAGCCATGGTTTTTCGCCTTTTTGACAGGCGGTTTGGTACTCTTTGTACAGGTTTTTGTAAAACGCCCGCCAATTGAAAGCGTTAATCACGTCCCAGTTGAAGCCGCTGACGCGAATTATCCATAACCGCCTTGTGCCACTTTTGGTCATAGTCAACGAATGCTCGTTCGTCGAACCGAACACCATGGCACGCCGCGGAAGCGTGATTGGCGCTGTTTCATATATGGGCGTGAACTCCATGAAGTTCTTGGTGAGCATGTCTTTGCAGAATGACGAGGCTTGGGCGTCAGAGCCAAGAATGCCGTCGAACTCGTCAATCACGAGAATAGGCTTGCCCGCCAAGGCTATCTGGAAGTCACGGTATTCTTTGGATGCCGTAAGCGGCATCGACCAAGTGGACACAAACAGCGAGCGCACATTTTGCGGTATAATGGAATTGAAAAACCCGCTTTTGCCGCACTGCTCTGGACCAACAAATATGAGCATGCCACCATTCATATCATATGGCCCGACGAATTTTGCTTGAAGTTTGATGATGGTCATAAACGTAGAGTACAGCAGGTGCTTGGCGAGAGCGACGTCTTGCTGTGGATCTAAGTATATGGAATCAAACACTTTATCGAACGTGGCTTCTGGGTCGTCGTCGGCGGTTTCGACCCATTGCATGAAGATGTTGGCATCCTCCCTGCCAAGTTCAATAGCCTTTTTTCGCAGCAACCCAAGGCATTCTTTTAGCCTCTGCCCATAAATACCGCTTCGCGGATACAGCACGTTTTGGATGAAATCCGTCAGCACGGCATCAAGCGTTCTGCCGTCAATGGGGCCATATAAGGCTGGTAAAATGTCGTTGTTTTTGACGATTGACTGCTGACACATGAGGTCTTCATCGCCCGCCAAAAAGAACTGCGTGCCGTTCTGGAGGATACGCAAATGGTAAAATTCCGCGAACCCCCATACGTTGCGTGTATTGCACAAGTCAATGCCTTTGGCGGTTCTTACCTCTGGCGTGTACTTTACTAGGTTGTAAAGTGCCTTAATGGTGCTCGCTGAAACACCAGCGATTTGCGTCGTGCCAAACGAGACCCACTTTTGGCTGACTGCATTCGCATCGTATGAAGTGGGATCGGTGCGGCTCCACTCGTCGAATGCCTTAAACCCTCCATTGGTATTGTAAAGCGAATGGATGCCCATACCAATGCGCAGCCAAAACTCATAATGGCTGTACTCGGTGCCCGTCAGCTGAAGCCACGCAGCCTTGACGCGCTCGGTTTGGCTCAGCGAAATACCTGCCAACATTTGGCGAAGTTCCGTCAGCGTAATGTCTTGGTGCGACGCTGCAAACGCTTCTAATGCTTGAACTTCGTCTACGTTGTCCGCCTGTAGGACCTCAGGCGTGAGCGTTGGCGAAGCTGTTGGCAAAAAGGCCGTGTGGTCAATCGTCGTTAACCTACCAATAGACCGCTCGTGCACGTTGCCCGTCACTCGCAAGGCGTGCTTGCCGACGAAAATTTCACCTTGTACGCCATACTTGCTTGGTATGGTATACTGCGCTTTGGCGCCATCCTTAGCGCCAGTGGTTAAGTAGAAAAGATGAATACCATTTCCACTTAACGAATACTCTGTATAGGTTGGCGGAAAGTCTTCTGGTATCATCAGTCCGTGGTCGATGTCAATTACGACGAGTTTGTTCTTTGGGCTCGTATACAAGCCAAAAGATTCGCCGTCGACATCCGCCAACGTCTTGCCCGTTTCTTCAGACCCCTTCGCGCCCCACTTTGGCCGTTTGCCTGTAAACGACGTCCAGAAAGGCAGGCTGGCGAGATCTTGCGGAATGTTTTTTCGCATAGAACCTCCAAGAACTTCATCTTATCGTAAAATGAAAAAATGTACACATGAAAATGGAACAGGGCGAGCCGTCATCTAACCGTCATCAGGAGCCATCAGGTGTCATTATGTGTAACGAGCTGTTTTCATTAGTTAATGGCACCTGATTGCGTAATCGGTGACACCTGAGTGACGCCTGCGATGACACCTGAGTGACGCTCGATGGCTCATGATGGCGGCCATGAGTTTTCACGCCAAACTACGTTACCATGGGTTAACGCGAGAACTTTCTCGAAAAGGGCTGTTTACAAAAGGTTTACAATGCGATATGCTTTCTTTAAAGTCTTTAAAAGGCTTGGTTTTCTTCATGAAAACGAAAGATGGCCAATATCGTGATTCGCCCGCAACGCGAATGCGTACAATGGCCCCACGGCTGGAACTAAACAGTTAATCATCGCACGGCCACTGACCGATACATCTGTAACTGCCATATTGCTCTGCTGCAGGTTCGCACAAGTACCAACACGTGTTAACTGCACTACCCAATGGGTAAGACGGTGTGCTTGTTGACAAACGAATAGCGAAAACGCAACATACTCTTTTTCTTGACTTTGTAACGTTGCGAGCGAAAACTAAAAGAGGTTCTCGCTCGCGACGAAATTTTAGATGCAAAATTTTTACCTCTAAGTGCTTGAAATAATTGATGCGCAACAATGCGCAACAATGAGCAACAATGAGCAACTTGCGCATTTTGTTGCTCTTTCATACATTTCAAGCACTTAGAGCCAAAATGCGCAACAATGCGCAACTTTTCGAGCTTCGCATAATTTTTATGTTGGTTATATTGTTACTCTAAGGTAACAATGAACGTAAAAAAGAAGACTCCTTGCATAAAGAGCTTTTTGAAAAAGTTGCACATAATTGCACAATTGCACAAATATAGAATAAATATACAAAATAATTGAATAAAAAAAAGCGCAACTGAAAAATTTAGTTGCTCATTACCGCGCAAAACGCGCACATTCAATAATTTCAAGCATTTAACTTACTAAATATTTAGTAAAACTCCGCTGTTTCTTCAAGTACTTGGAATTATTAATGGCATGTTTTAAGGCTCTTAAAACTCGATTCTACGCGTGTTTCTATGGTACGTGGTTAAATCCTCACGTTTCCTATAAAAATGCGTAGAATCGAGTTTTAAACGCGTTAAAACTCGAATTATGGGCTTTCGTACGCGTCGTATGAGCCCATGTCTCGCGTCTTCTCATGGTATCATGCCAAATTTCCATACAATTCAATCATTTATACGCGCGTAACGCATAACATGTTGGAATGTATGGAAATTGACCGAATGCGGATTGCCGCTGCAACGTGTTGGTTTAATTGGCAAACTCTTAAAACTCGATTTGAGGCCTCTGAAATTCGATTCGTGTATAAATACTCGCGATTTGGTTCTTTTGAGCCTCACGCGAGTTTTAAACGCGTTAAAACTCGAATTATGGGCCTTCTTTGTACGCGTATCACGCATATCGCGTGCGTTTTACCCGATAAGGATACGAAAATGCGTAAAATCAACGCCCTGATAGTGCACAATGCGGCCACCTATGACACCATGGACATTGGCGTGGAGGAAATTCGGCAGGTGCACATAAAGGAAAATGGCTGGCGTGACGTCGGCTACCACTACGTGATACGCCGCAACGGCGTCATCGAGAAGGGACGTGACGAGGCCACAGTTGGCGCGCACGTCGCTGGTCACAATGCGAATTCCATTGGAATTTGCTTGGCGGGCGGCTTGAGCAAGGTCGACGGCAAGACCGTGGAGCGGGCCAATTTTACTGACCAGCAATACGATTCCCTCTACAAACTCCTGACTGAGCTGATGGCGAAATACCCGCTTGCGAAGCTCTACGGCCACAGTGATTTTGCGAACAAATTTTGTCCCGGGTTCGATGTTCGAACTTGGTTCAAGAATTATCAGTAGACGCAACGAGCCTCGTCTGCTGATTGACGGCGCCTCTCCTCGCCGTCACTCTCCTGCCCTTGCCCGCCGTGTATCCTGCGCACGGCGGGCTTCTTTTTAAAGTCTTGAAATATATGGAAATGTGGTTCATCGGGCATTCCATATATCTGAATTTGTTGGTGTTTCATAAGTGCTTTAAACGCTTAACAAAGGACGAACCGATGAAGAACAAGTTGGCTATGTTGCTGGCGTTCGTGATGATGCTGACGGTCTCTGCATGCAACGCGGACGAAGCCGCCATCAACGCGAGGAACTCGCTGCGGACGGCGAAAGTGACGTATGAAACGGCGATGGAAGCGTCCGTGGAACTCCACAAAGCGGACAAGCTGACCGACGAGCAGATGGCGAAAGTCAATGAAGCGGCGGTCATTTTTGTGGATGTTTACCTCATGGCAGTTGATGCGCTTGACACCTACGTGACCACCAACAAGGCCCTGTCCGAACAGGATTTGGCGGCCGCTGTTGACGCGGTTACTGACGGGTTGAACGTGTTTATCAAGAGCCTTGTACAGCTGGGCGTGGACATTAAAGAGCAAACTGACGCCAAGGGGTAAGCCATGAAGGTATTGGACGTCATCTTCATCCTCGATCTCGCAATGTCGATCGGTATTCCGGCAGTGCGAAAAATCGTGGAAGCATGGGACAAGGAAACGGTCACTCGCGAGGACATTGAACAGCTTCGCGACATCAAAACCCCCGACCAGTTCTAAGAAAACGGCGCCCATATATGATTGAATCGTTTCACAAAGCGATGAACGCGCTGTCTGAGAGTCTGCCGTGGATCATAATGGGCGCCGTTGTAGGGGCTACTATGAACGCGCAAGTGACGAACAGCCCAAGCCTCTGGGCGACGGTACGCGGATACATCGCCAGCTTAATTTGTGGCATTGGTGTAGGTACGGTCGCCGTACTGATGGCGAAGAGCAGTGGAGTAACGAACGCGGACGCAATCGCGTACATAGGCATGGGTATGGCGATGTTTGGCAAGGACGCGTATCCAGTGATACGAGAACGAATCCTGCGGGCATTGCCGAGGAGGCAATCGAATGGCAGTAATGACTGACACTGACTTTGAACAACTGCTGATGCTTATCATCAGCGGCAAGTCAGTGTCTGAAGCGAGCGTGGAGCTCGGTTACGACGACCACGGAACTGCCCTATGGTTTTACTTGGATGACGGAGCTGACCCATCACGCCGTGAAAGGTACATGATGGCGAGACGGCTGGCGGCTGATGCACAGTTTGACCAAATTCTCGACCTTGAGAATAAAACTATCCAAGAAGCCATGAGTCCGCAAACGCTGACGGCAGTTGTAAACGCGCGCAAGTGGCGTTTGGGCAAGATGAATCCGAAGATTTACGGCGATTCGCAGCAGCTGAATTTGACAAGCTCAGATGGCTCTATGTCGCCGGCGGCCAATGCGTCGCTGGTGTCCCTCTCGTTCGAGGAGCTCAAGAAACTCGCCGAATCGCTCGGGTAAAACCATGGGGCTTCACTTTATGAGCAATTTCAAAGGCTTGCGTATGCGCCCGCGCTGACGACGTTACTTATAAGTAACGCGCGGGCGCATACGCATGCGAAACTTCCCGGGTATGCGTATGAAACAGGCTCTTAAAACTCGATTTAAGGCTCGTGAAACTCGATTTGTGTATAAATGCTCACAATTCGAAAATTCGCGAGTTTTAAAGGTTTTACTAAGTATTTGAGCCGCTTACGTGCCCGTAGGAGAGCACGATGTGGGCGACTAAGGAGCAGATGGCTCGCGACGTGCGGCGCGAGTTGGCGCGTAGAAGTTTTGAATTTTTTGTGCGGGAGGTAACTCCCAACTACCTTATGGGCTGGGTGCACAGGAAAATTTGCACCGAGCTCGACCAGTTCTTGCAGGACTCTCTCAATGGGCGTTCGCCCAGACTCATGATAATGATGCCGCCCCGATCTGGTAAATCGGAGCTAGCGAGCCGCAAATTTCCCGCGTATGCCTTGGGACGGTATCCCGACCTGCAGTTTATCGCGACGTCGTACTCTGCCGATTTGGCGAGCAGAATGAGTCGTGATGTTCAGCGCTGCATAGAGAGTTCTGAATACACGAAAATTTTTCCGTCCACCAGACTGAGTTCTGGACGTGACGGATACAGCCGAACGACGGACCTGTTCGAGATTGTACAGCACAATGGGGCGTACCGGTCAGCCGGTGTTGGCGGCGGTATTACTGGTATGGGCGGCAATATCTTGGTCATCGACGACCCCTTTAAAGACCGCGAAAGTGCTGATTCTCCAGTCCAGCGGCTGAAAGTTTGGGAGTGGTATACGTCGACACTATATACCCGTCTTGCTCCGGGCGGAGGTATATTGTTGATAAATACCCGTTGGCACACGGGCGACTTGTCTGGACGTCTACTGGAGATTGCGGCCAGAAAAGACGAAGACGAGTATGCCGAGCAGTGGAAAATTGTGAGTTTTTCCGCTATTGCCACCCAAGACGAGGAGTTTAGAAAAGCAGGCGAACCGCTGCATCCAGAGCGGTACGATTTGCCTGCACTCCTCCGTATCAAGCAAGCAATCGGTTCCCGCAACTGGGAAGCTCTCTATCAGCAAAATCCCGTTCCCGACGGCGGCGCGATTTTCCTCGAGCGCTGGTTCAAATTCTGGTTCCACTCAGACCTGCCTCAAACGTTCGACCAAATGGCGATTTCGTGGGACTTGGCGTTTAAGGCATACGACACCAACGACTATGTAGCTGGTACCGTATGGGGCAAAAAGGGCGCCGATTTTTATCTGCTGGACATTCTCCATCAGCGCTTAACCTTCACGCAAACCTTAGCGGCCATACGTGATTTACACACCAAGTGGCCCAAGGCGAAACGCATTTTCATTGAAGACGCAGCCAACGGGCCAGCAGTTATCGACTCGCTCTCACGGTCGATTCCCGGGATAATCCCAGTAAAAGCTGATGGGTCGAAGGAATCGCGAGCGCACTCAGTAACTCCCCTGTTTGAAGCGGGCAACGTCTGGTTGCCCCATCCCTCACTGCACCGCGATGTGCAGGCGCTGATTACGGAATTTCTCCAATTTCCTTATGCGGAACATGATGACTTGGTGGACAGCACGACGCAGGCCATTCGAGAAATGACGCGTCGGCGTACTCTTGCCTTAAATGCCGAGTTGGCGAAGCCTGCGCCGACGGCCTCTCTACTAGGAGCGTTCTCTTATGGACGATAAAAAATTTAGCTCGCTGAGACTGTCGCCGGCGATGCTTGACGAGCTTTTCACACCGACAGCACCAAGACAGTATACGGTTGACGAAATTCGGGAAATGTTTAAGCCCGCCGCAACGCTTGGTGCGGCTCAAGATGTCCAGCTGGCCATGGACCAGCAGCTCATGGACACGGGCGTCTATTCGCTGATTCAGCATGCGTACAACTTGGGACAAGGCGTTGCGCCCCAGTTCATGGGGTATGGCGCGTTGCAAGGGCTGGCGCAAAACGGACTTATACGGGCATGTATTGAGACCGTGGCGGACGACATGGTCCGCGAGTGGATAGAGTTGAAGAGTTCGGATGACTCGGTTGAGCCTGAGCAAATAGCGCGGCTTGAACGGGCTATGCGAAACTTCAACGTGCGGGACGTCTTTCATGAGGCGGCGGAATATGTGGGGTATGAAGGCGGCGCGATGATTTTCATCGACACAGGAGCCGCTCCTGAAGAACTCGAAAAGCCCCTCAATCTGTCCGAGTATTCTATGGAGCTTAGGCAAAACAAGCTGAAGGGCTTCACGGTTCTTGACCCCGTCAACCTGTTCCCGGGCGACTATAATTCACTCTACCCGATGAAAAAGGACTACTACAAGCCCAAATACTGGTATGTATTGGGAACCAAAGTTCATTCATCGCGGCTGATTCGCTTGGTGTCGAATGAGTGTCCGACGCTTTTGAAGCCCGCGTATAACTTTTTTGGCGTCCCTCAAGCTCAATTGTTGTATGATTACGTGCTCCATTTCCAAGATTGCCGAATCGCCGTAACGCAGCTGTTGAAGAAATTCTCGTTGCTCACGTTCAAGACGAACATCGGTGAAATTCTTTACGCGCAAGGTGGTACTCAGGAAATCGACGCGCGCATCAACTTCATGCTGCGGACGATGAACAATCAGGGCGTCTGGGTAATGGACTCGACCGAAGAAGTTCAAAAGCTCGAAACACCGCTTACCGGGCTGACGGACATCGTCAAGCAAAATCTCGAGTTCCTGACGGCCATCAACCGCACGCCTGCAGTCAAGCTGTTGGGAATCAGCCCATCCGGATTCAACGCAACTGGTGAAAGTGATATACGGAACTACTACGACCATGTGTTGTCGCAGTGCAACAAGGTGTTCCGCCATGGCTTGGAGACCGTGTTGAAAATCCTGCAGCTCCACTGCTTCGGCAAAATCAACACCAGCATTGACTTTGACTTCAAGCCGCTGGGACAAGAAGACGAAGCATCGTTGGCGATGACCCAGAAGGCCAAAATCGAAACGCTCGCCACGGCTGTTGGTGCGAACTTCATTACTGAGTATGAGGGCAGAGCCGCGATTGCGAATGACCCCGACTCTGGCATCGATATCGGGGTTGAACCGCCGCAAGAGCTCAAGGACAAAATTGAAGCCCAGCAAGGTGGTGAAGACCCGATAGCTGGCATGGGGGCCCCTACTGACCTTGCCGACCTTATGGGGCCCACAGGCGAGCAGGATGACGAACCTCAATCTGCCGCGCCTGCTGCTCCTCAGGCGGCCATGTAATGGCGAAAACGCTTCGTCCCATCAGGCCAAACGCGGGCGTCCGAGTGATGTACGGCAAGGACATTACTCGATTGCTCAAGGCCATGAGCAAGGACTTGGAAGACATCATCTTCAGGACGTACTCCAAACAGGAGCACAAGTTTTTGCCGCAGGTTGCGCAAGATGCAGCTCCTGTTCCCGCCTTGACGAGCGAAATTTCAAAAGCTATGAAACGCTGGATGCGGCGATGGGATATTGCCGCCCAGCGCATAGCTGAGAATTTCGTAAAATCTATCGATAAGCACTCGCTGAAAGCCCTCGAGTCCGAGTTGAAGCGGGCTGGTTTCACGGTGAAGCTGGACAAATCCTTCCGGTCGAACACCATGATACAGGCCCTCATCAAAGCCAACGTGGCGTTGATCAAGTCCATACCAGAGCAGTATCAGACTGACTTGTATGGAATTGTGATGCGCGGTATTACGGACGGCGTAGGCGCTCAGGATATCAAGAAAGAAATTCACGGGCGCTATGTAAAGTCTGAAAAGCGCGCTTTATTTATCGCCCGAGACCAAACGAACAAGGCGACGGAAACTATCAAGCGCGAACGTGATATGGAGCTTGGTATTACTCGGGCGATTTGGATTCACGTACCCGGGTTAAAGACGAGCAGAGCCTCCCACAAGAAGATGAACGGCAAAGAGTTCATTCTGGCAGAAGGTTGCTACGATGAGGCGGAAAAGCGCAAGGTCCACACTGGCGAATTACCTGGCTGCCAGTGCACTTATAAGGTAATTGTTGACGAGTTCGGTGACGATTGGGGTAAAAAATAGCCCGCACTCAACGCGCGGGCTGTATGCGAAGTATGGACGATTCGAGTTATTGGCTCGTTTCGCCCCCGTCGTCTTCGTTCTTGCGGTCGTAATCGTATACGAGCTCGTCGTCGTCAGTATAAACGAACTTTGACGTGCGAGCGGCATCGTCTTCGCGCATGGTATCAGCCTGTGACATGGCAAACCTCCATTTTTCTTTTAATATATAGCATTAATGAATAAATGTACACAGTTTCATGGAGAAAAATAAATGGGCGGCAAGTTTAACGGTCTCAAGATGAAGGACGTTAAAGACGCCAACAAGAAGCTCAAGCAGAAGAACGAGTACGCCAAGAGTGGCCACTCCAAGGGCGAAAGTCCTGAGTTGTACAACGCGCCGATTCCTTCAGCTGCTGCCAATGCGCCGGCTATCCCGGGCGATTACAAGAACTCTCCCGATTTCAAGAAGTTGACGCCCGACGCCCAAACCATGGTAAATCAGACGGCTGCGCACATCAAGAAGTTGCCGCTCGCCAAGATGGCAGAACACGGGCCCGCTCTGTATGAAGAGCTCGACAAGGTGATTAAAGAGCTGGCGAATAACGGTTCCAAGTTCGATTCCAAAGTCTCCGAAATGGTGACGAACTTGAACATAGCGGCCATGTCCGCAGCGACTGCCACGCCGACGCCTCCCAATCAGCCAAAGCTGTCTAAATCGGAGACCAGTCAGTTTGAGGGCTATGACAAGCTGTCGAGCTTAAACGCGAGCGAAATTGATAAACACGCCAAGGTTATCAATGAGAGCAAGGCGACGCCCGAGGACAAGGCGTTCATGATGGACGCGCTGAGACAGGCGACGTCCTATATGGCAGAGAATGGAATGGACGCGCCAGTTGCAAAGGTCTTGAGTGGCATCAATGGCGTTTGGGTGGCATCGAGCAATCCCGACGCACTCAAGAAGGCAAAGGACGCGTTGTCCGGCTTGCTTGGTGAGATGAACGCGACCGTAGAGCTGGTGAACGCCGGCGGAACATACGCCAGCAAACAGGAAGCCGCTCAACCAGTCCAGCCAACCCAGCCCCAAGCCGAAATTCCCCATACGCAAAAAGCGGATATTTCCGAGTACCAACAGTTTGCTGGTTATAGTGGCCTTGACAAGTACACCAAGAACTGGTTTGACGAAAAAGCCGACGCGCTGATGAAGGCGGATATGAGTCAGTCCGATAAGGACATGCTGACGTATGGCATGCAGTTGGCGCTCCAAAACGGCGTCGATCCTAAGAAGAAGGCTGAAAAGTATGGCGGCAAGTTTTTGGGTAAAGCGCTTGGCGTGATGGATGCCATTGGTGGTATTGCGCAGGCCACTAAGCAGGGCAATCAGAAGATGCTCGATTTCTACAAGAACGCCGCCAAGCAGTCCATCGAGGCCTTGGGTGGGACCATGCAGGGCGCGTCGAATACGCCAGCTGCCACCACCACGCCGAGCTCGGTATCCTCGACGCCTTCCCAAGCGACTTCTGCGTCCGGTGAAATTCTGCCGAGCCAGAAGGGGAATCTCAAGGATTACAAGAATTTCACCGGTTATGATAAGCTGAATATGACCAGCAAAATGGTTCTGGACGACGCCGTTCAGAGCCTCCAGAAGGCGATGTCGGATATGAATCTGGACGTCGCTGATATGGCGAAGGTCACTAAGGGCGTTCAGACGGCGCTCAGTAAGTCCGTAGACGGCAAGTTAGGCGCGGACGTCCAGCATATGCTGACGGCGGCGAAGAACGCAGCTAAATCGCTCTATGGGTCTAAAGCGTATAATGACAATATGGTTAAAGCTCTTAAGTACGCGAAACAAATAGAGCAGCAGCCGATGCCCGCTGAAGTGCAGCAGAAAGAAGCCGCTAAACAGGCTGAATACCAGAAACAACAGGAATTTAAGAACACGCATTCGTATACGCAGCAGACAACGGACGCCGACCGCAAAAAGTTCAAGCAGTCAACAGACAAATTCTTAAGCGACGAAGCTCGGGCGAATGTAGCCGCGATTCCTACTACGCTGCAGAATGGGAAGTTCATCAAAACCAAGCATAAGAACAAATTTGAACAGGAGCTTGGCGAAGGCGGTGAGTCGTTCAAGAGATATTCAGGCATGGCATATGGGCTGATGAACTCGAGCGATAAAAGCCTCGCTACAAAAGCCCAGAATATCGCCGTGGCCGTAGCTAACGGGCAGATGGAGGGTAGCGAAGCCATTTCACTGCTCCGTAGCATGGATGCCATGGGGAAGGTCAAAGACTACACTGACCCCAAGAACGAGCCGCCCGCATTTACCAGTATCCACAACGATGCTATTCATGATTCTGGCGTATTCAAAGCGTCCTCTTTATCACAGTCTATAAAAAATGCAATCAAGGAGTATACTGGTCCGGCCTATGCACAGATTAACGGCGTGCTTCGTACTGGCAAAAAGCTGGGCTCAAACAAGCAGAATGTAGTGAATAAGCTGAATGAGGCTTTCGCACAGCCTGAAGTCAAAGCAAAGGAAAATTTCACGGTCTACCGCGGGATTACTTCCTCGCAGCTGCAACACCTGGCCATGGGCAGCACGATGACAGACAAAGGCTTTGTATCAACGTCTTCCAGTGCTAACGAGGCAAAGAAGTTCGCAGGCGCTGACGGCGCATTGATGGAAATTCGCGTGAAGAAAGGCCAGCCCGCAATGTCGGTAAAAAACACGTCGGCTTTTCCTAGCGAGATGGAAGTTCTGCTTCCGGCGAACACGTCGTTCAAGGTAGTTGGGAAGAAGATTGGTCCTGAAGGTCGACCGGTGCTGATTGTGGACTACGTCCCACCTGCGAATCTGGCGAAAGACCGAGCGTTGACTTATCTGCAACGAGCTGGTTGGGTAAGTACGCCTAAAGATGATGCTCAGCGTCGCCGAGCCATTTTTGACGCACTGCACCGCATGTAACTAGTAGAAAGCGAACTTTTTCAACAGAGGAGGTCAAAATGTAACGCGCGCGCGTACATTATCAAAAGCAAGCAGGTGAACGTGGAGACTATATGCCGCATTCCTTTTTCAAACTAGCTCTTGACCGTAACTCCGTACGGAGTTTCGACAAGAACGGGTTTATGCACGTTGCAAGCTCGCACATCACTAAAGCCATGGTTTGTCCGTATCGGGGCGATGAAATTCCCGATTACAAAAATCTGGGACTCGATGCGGACAAAATCTACCATCTTTTGCGTGACCCTCAAGAACTCGAGAAGTCCGTGCCCACGTGGAAAAATCTGCCGCTCCACATCGAGCACACCGTGGACTTGGCTGATGACCCCCAACATGACACGCGAATTGGCACTGTGGGTTCCAACGTCAAATGGAACCCTCCCTTTATCGATGCCGACCTCGCCATATGGGATAAAGCCGCTATCGATGCAATCGAGGACGACGAGCTCCGCGAACTCTCATGTGCATATTTTTACGACCCAGAGCTCAAATCAGGCGAATATGAGGGCCAACATTACGACATCATCATGCGCAACATTCGAGGCAATCATGTTGCGCTGGTGGATAAAGGCCGTGCAGGCCCTCAAGTAATTGTGGCAGACGCCGCATTAAAACCTAAGTCGGCAGGTGAAACTATGGCAAAACGCAAAATCAACCGCAACAAACTTTTTGCTGCGTTTGACGCCAACCCCTTTATCGAGCGCGCGGAAGTTACCGCGGCTGACCTGCTTCGCGTCATCAATTGCGTCGAAGCTCAGGCTGAAGGCCTCAACCCGGCGGATCTCAATCTGCCGTGTCGACCTGATTCCTCGCTTGACGAAATCATCCGCGCGTGCATGCCGGGTGCTGATGAAGCGGTGCAAACGGCCGTGAAAACTTTGGTAAACGCATTTTCCGAAGCTCCCAAAAACGAGGAAAACACCACTATGGACGAAAAAGACCTCAAAAGCGCGATGGACGCTTGCGGCCTTGACGCCGAAGACCCCGCCACCTCCAAGGCGTTTGCCGAGGGCGTGAAGTACGGCGAGAAGGTGGAAAAGGACGAGCCCAAAAAGCTGGACAGCGAACACGAATCCGAGGGCATGAAGGAAGCCATGGACGCGTGCGGTCTGGATGCTGATGACCCCGTGGCCTCCAAGGCTTTCGCTGAGGGCGTCAAATACGGCGAAAAAGCCGAAAAAGACGAGCCCAAGAAGCTGGACAGCGAACACGAATCCGAGGGCGCCAAAGAAGCCATGGACGACGAGCCGGACTTCAGCGGCAAGTCTCCCGAAGAAATCTTCGCCATGGGCGTCGACTATGGCAAGAAACACGCGGCGGCTGCCGACGCGGACGACGACAAAGTCGACCCCGAGGCCGTGGAAGTTGTGGAAGCTGCCATGGACCGCGCTCTTGCTCGCAAGGGCGTCAGCGGTAAGCAGCTCGAACGTCGCATTATGGCGAAAGTGCGTGGTCTTTACGCGGCGGCTGCTGATGTCGCTCCTGAGGTCGGCCAGCTCGATCCCATGGCGTTTGACTCTGCCGACGGCATCTATGGGTACGCTCTCAAGCAGCTTGGCATTTCCCTGCGTGGAACTCCCGCCAGCGCTTACAAGAGCGTGTTCAGCGCCCTCAAGCAGCAGAAGGAAAATTCCATCATCGCGATGGACAAGGCCCTCCAGTCTCGAGCTTCCACCTTCGATGGTAAGTTCAAGGGCCTCAACACCATCAAAATTTCCTAAAAGGAGGCCGTAAATGGGCCTGCAGAAGCAAGTCAATCTTTATCGCGCCGCCGGCGTGCAAGGTGACAAAGCGACTCCCAACCAGTCCATCTACTTTCCCAAGCAGATGGTCGCTGAAGGCGCTGTTACGGTTGGCACCTTCGTTTTCTACGGCACTGACGCCAGCAAACAGGCTTCCAACTCCAAGACTGGTGGCACTGCGGCTGACATCATTGGCTTCGTTGAGCGCGTCATTAACTACGCGAACTACGACGTCACCAGCAAAGGCACCCTCATTGTCCCCAACAAGTCCACCCTCACCATCGCCATGTGCGGCGATTACTGGGCGACTGCCACGACTGCCGCTACTCCTCGCCAGAAGGTTTTCGTGAATCCCACCACTGGTGCGATTTCCACCGCCGCAGCCGGTGAAACCGTGAAAGATGCCGTCAAAACTCCGTGGACTGTCATTCAGGGCGGTGAAGCTGGTACTCCCATCCTCATCAGCAACTGGACCCACGTCAACGTGGCCGCTGCCAAAGCTACTGAATAAAGGATAAAATCATGCCTAAACCGTCTTTTCAGCAAGCTGCCGCGCTTGGGTTCGTGTTCCCGGGCGCTCGTGAGTGGATTGATAACAACGTGGCTCGGCTGGCACAGGACGCCGCTCTTGTGACCACGGCCAACACGACCGTCCCTGTCGAGTTCACGGCGTATATCGACCCGCTGGTTGTGGAAATCCTGACTGCGCCCCTTAACGCCCGCCAAGTCTTCAACGAAGAAAAGAAGGGCGATTGGACCACCAGCTATGACAAGTGGCGCAGCGATGAAATTGTTGGTCAGTCCGAGCCCTACAGCGATTTCGCGAACGGCACGACCTCTGGGATTAACTCCCAGTGGATGGCTCGCGAGCAGTATCGCTTCCAGACCTCCATTTCCTATGGCGATTTGGAAGTCGACCTGTCCGCCACGGCGAAAATCAACCTCGCCGCCAGCAAGCAGCGCTCGGCTGCGACGATTCTCGATATTGACAGCAACAAGTTCTATCTGCTTGGTGTTGAGGGCCATGAAATTTACGGCATTCTCAACGACCCCAACCTGCCCGCCTCCATCGTTGCGGCGGAGACCGGTGAAGGTTCGTCCAGGAAGTGGAGCGCCAAGACGACTCGCCAGATTTACGAAGACATCCTCTCGCTCTTCCAGCAGCTGGCGAAACAGTCTCAGGGCCGCATCACCAACCGTGACGCGCTCAAGCTGTGCGTCAGCCCTGAGATGAATGTTATGCTCGGCCGCGCGACTGATTTCAACGTGTCCGTGTTGACGATGCTCCAGTCGTACTTCACTGGCGCGTTCGAAATCGTCGTTCTGCCTGAGCTGGCATCCATGACCGCCGGCGAAACGGTGTTCATGATCGCCCCTGAAGTGGCTGGAACTCCCACCGGTGTGCTCGCGTTTGGTGAAAAAATCCGCGCTGGCCGCCTCATTCCCGCTGAATCCAGCCTCCGGCAGAAGTTCGTCGCCACCACCTACGGCGGTATCGTTCTTCAGCCCTTCGCGTTCGCCTCTATGACTGGTATGTAAACCAGTCGGCACGAATGGGGAGTTCTCGCGCTCCCCATTCCCAAATTTCCAAAGGAGCACTTTCAATGGCAGTCATTTCCAAAAATCAAGCTGAGCTGTCTGGGCAATCGCGCGTTGTTCGCACGTCCGCCAGCAATGGGTCCTCTGGTGTTGCTGGCGGCTCTACTCCTTCCCCCACTACCGCCGCGCCGCTTACTGTCGCGCCCGAAACGCCCGGGAACGTTTCGCACGTTGACCAAACGGTGATGGTCGCGCTCAACCGCGCGATTGGGCTCAGCTTTAAAATGCCTGATGGCCGTGACGTCGTAATCAATGGCTCCGGCCATCAGTTGGCAGGCCAGCAAATGGGTAAGCTGCCCGTTGGACAGTACGGGCTCACTATGGTGGCCGCGAGTGACTGGGAATACATCGCGAAGACCTACGGCCAGATGGACTTGTTCAAAAATGGCCTCATCTTTGCCGCCAACTCCGCGCATGACGCCGAGGGCGAAGCGAGAAATCGCGTGTCTTTGCGCCATGGGTTAGAACCCGTAAATCCCACGCGCACCAACACCAAGCCCGAGTGAGGTCGATATGGCTGTGGTACCGTATAATCAAGAGAAATTTCTGAATGTCTATCCTGCTATCAAGACACAGTACCTTGATGGTAAGCTGACCGAGGCGCAACTTCAATATTGCTTCCAGTTGGCTGGGCTATTTCTCGATAATACGGACTCCAGCCGTGTCCCTTACGACCCAAAAACTGGTATTGAAACGCGTGAAATCCTTATCTTTCTGCTGATGTGTCATATTGTAACAATGGCGCTTTGGCCACTTGGTCAAAGCGGCCCTATCGCGTCCGCATCGCAGGGCTCAGTCTCTACCTCGTTCCAAAGCCCTCAAGGCCAGGGTCCCGAGTGGTTCAAGCTGACGCCATGCGGCCAAACCTTTTGGCAGGCGATGCGCAAATATTCCATTGGCGGCAGGTACTATTCTTTTCACGAATACCATCCATGGGGTTGATATGGCTACGCAAGCGGTTGTGGTCGGCGGTCATAAGTGGAAGAAGATATTCCAGCGAATTGCGGACGAGCGCGTCAAGCTGGAGGTTGGCGTGCTCGAGGGCAAAACCAACTCTGTGACCAACGACCCAATCGCGGCGTACGCCTTCTTCAACGAGTATGGTACGGACACCATACCAGCACGCCCAGCATTCCACCAGACGATTGACGACAACGAATCCAAATGGCGGAATGGCGTGCAGAACGCGCTCAAGAACAAAATGGTAGATGGTGGGGTTGTACGGAAGACCATCAACCAACTTGGTGCTGTCGTACGTGACGACATAAAAGAAAAAATTTCCTCGAATATGCCGCCCAAGAACGCGGAATCTACGCGTCGACATAAGGCGGTTGACGCCGGCACACTTGTCTGGACAGGTTCCTATCTCAAAAGCATTGATTATAAGGTGACGTGATGCTCAACCTGCATGACATCGTGAGAACTTCCATCGTCGCCAACCATCCAGACGAAATGGTATGGCGGTATAGGTCTACTGGCCAGATGAACCTTGCGGGCAAAATCGTGCCCACATATGCCGAACCCGTCCAGCTGCAAGCTCAAATCCAGAGCGAAGGCGACGCGGCTCTCTATCACTCGAACAGGGCAGATGAAAACAGCAACACCAAAGCCTTCTACTTGTACACTTCTTTTAATATGGAAGAACGGGTGGCCGGTATCATCAGACCGTTAGGCCGCAATGGTGATATGTTTTACAGGCCGTCTGAAGGCACTTGGTGGTTGGTCGTTGCCATCGTTGAAGATTTCAGCGACGTCGGTTGGTCGAAAGTTCGGTGTACACTCCAAGTGAATAAGCCCGCGGGGGTAAACGATGTTCCAACCGCTTGACTTTAACCAGCCTGACGTCTTGACCGCCTTTCACGCGTTCTTGACCACCTACATGGCGAATCTTGTGCACCCAAGCAACATTATTCGAGGCTGGGAAAATCGTAGCTCTCTGCCGCCTAATGAGAACAATTACATCATTTATTCGTTAAGCGGGGCGACGAGAGTTGGGACGAATGCGCGTTCAGAGGTGGACGAGAATGGGAAGTTCACCATGTCCACCATGTTTGAAGGACGCGTTCAAATTGACTTTTGCTCAGATACCGACGAGTCGAGAACTTGGGCCGCCTACTGCGACAGCGTTTTGCGCTCGCCAGTGGGCCCTGCGTTTTTTAAGGACTACGGGTTTTCCACCTTGTACTCGGAGGACTTGCAGTCGATAGAGTACACTGATGGAGCTGACCAGTACCTCAAGCGAACAGTTCTCACCGTCCACATTTGTTACACGCTCAAATCAACCTTCGGCGTAGAGTATGCTGAAAACGTGGCGCTCGCCAAGGTTGAAAACGTGGATGCTCACCACAAACCTTAAGAGGGCGCAAAATGACGATTGCCGCATCCAACATTGTTAAAATCGAACCTCGTGTAATCGGCGCGGGGCGTTCTGAGCTCGAGCTTAACGGCTTGCTCATCACGCCCGTTGACCCGACCACGGAACAGCTGGCCTTCCCCAGCGGGCTGATGGAGTTTACGTCCGCCGCTGCTGTGGGCGAGGTGTTTGGTACGACATCCCCCACGTATATGTTCGCGACCCAGTATTTCAATGGGTATGTGAACAAATTCTCTTCGCCCAAGGCTCTGTTTGTGGCCGCGTGGGCGAAGACTGTGCAGGCGGGTTATGTCCTCTCCGCGTCGAATCCTTCCACGCTGGCGCAATTGAAGGCCATCACTGCCGGCAAAATGAACTTCACCGTTGACGGCGCCAAGAAGACCGTGACTGGCATCAATCTCGCCGGCGCTATTTCCATGGCGCAGGTGTGCGCTTTGGTGGCCGCCGACGCTGAAGGGTGGACATTGACCTACAATGGGGCGAGCCAACGTTTCATGCTCAAGTCTGAGACCACCGGCGTTGAAAGTTCTGTGGTGATGGACGAGCAGGAAGACGATGGCACGAACCTCGCCTACGCGCTTGGGCTGATGCCCTTGCAGGGCGCATTGACGTCTGCTGGCGTCGCCGTAGAATCCGCTGGTGACGTGATTGCCAGAGTGCTGGAACACTCGCAAAACTGGGTCACCTTCACCTTCAGCGAACCGTCCGACACTGCTGATGGTGAATCTACCATTGGCGAAACGGCCTCCGCTTGGGCTGCACAGAACTACGGGTTCGTGTACGTCGGTTATTCCGACAACGAAGCGCTGGCCACAGCTGAATCCGATACCGACATCATCAGCAAGATGGCCGTGAACGACAACACGGCTTTCGTGTATGGTGATACAAAGTATGCCGCGTTCCTCATGGGTTCTATCGCGTCCGTCGACTGGAATCGTGAAAACGGCGCCATTACGTATGCGTTCAAGTCTGGCGTGGGGCTGGCGGCGACGGTGACGACGGAAGTTATGGCGAATTTCCTCGAGAACCGCAACGCCAACTTCTATGGCAACTATGCTACCCGTAATGCCGAGTTTGACTTCTTCTATCCCGGCCGTCTGCTGAACTCGAACTACGTGTTCATCGACCCGCTCATTAACTCCATTTGGCTGAACAACGCGCTGCAAGTCGCCATTATGAACGGCCTCACTGTCGCGCCTCGTGTTCCTTATACCGATGGCGGATATACACGGATTCGTTCGTGGATGATGGATCCCGTCAATCGCGCTCGTACCAACGGCACTATTGAAGCTGGCGTGAATCTGTCCGACGCCCAAAAAGCCGAAGTGATGGCAGAGGCCGGGATGGACATTTCCGAAGAATTGTTTACTGCTGGTTATTTCTTGCAGATTACTGACCCGGGCGCTCAAGCTCGAGTTAACCGCGAAACGCCTGTAATCTCGCTCTGGTATACTTACGGCGGAGCTGTTCAGCGTATCACCGTAGCTAGTACGGCAATTCTCTAATCGTAAGGATTCGACATGGCTGATTTTGATATTACTTCCACTAATGCGACTGGTGTGCTTGTCGTAGACCAGCTTTTCCCCGCCGGTATTGAGCTGGAAATGTTTGGAACTGACCAATCTGTGGTGCAGGACAGCGTGCAGGTTGCTGAAACGCGCATGTCTGTGGACGGCAAAATGGTGGCCGGTTATCTGCCAGCCATCTTCCCCGTGACTATCACGCTTGAAGCGCCTTCGCGTACTACTAAGAGTTTTGGCACTCTGTATTCTGCGATGGCGACGAATAAGACTATTTACGAGTGCTCGCTGACATTCACTGTGCCGTCAATTGGCAAAATCTACACGTGGTCGAAAGGCGTACTCCATGACGGCGTGCCATTCCCTTCCAATAAGAAGGTGTTGGACCCGACGACGTGGGTTTTTCACTTTGAGCGGCTTGACATTGCCTCATTCTAAGGGTCCCAGCCAGTAAACCAGCTAAGAGCTCGAATTTTTACGGGTAGCCGAAAAATTCGAGCTCTTAAAACTCATTTTAAGGCCTTGAAAAGAATTTTGTGGGTTAATACTCGCGACCGCAATTTCAACGAGTTTTATAAGAAAGTCTAATAATACGGAGCACTTATGCGTAAATCCATCACCGTGTCCATCGACGACCGCGGGAAGCAGCTGCAATTCAGAATCACGGAGATGCCGGCCACCAAATTGGAGCGCTGGCTTACTCGCGCCTTGTTGCTTATTGCGGCAGCGAATAAGGGCGAAGCCGATGGCGGCGTAGATTTGCAAGCCGCAGCGAGCCACTTGGCTTCTCAAGGTCTGCGTGCTCTTGCCAACGTTCGATATGAAGACGCTGAACCGTTGCTGGAGGAAATGCTGAACTGCTGCACCCGCATTGATGCTGGCGTTGACCAGAAGTGCACGTCCGATTCCGTAGATGGTTACATTGAGGATGTGCAGACGCTATTCAAGTTGCGGATGGAGGCTATGAAGCTCAACCTCAGTTTTTTTACCGAAAGCCCGTCGACCTCCCAAAGCAACGACAATACGCTCAAGCTCAAGGTTCCGGCATCAAAGGCTTAGCTGAATACGCGAATGTCACCAATGTGGTTGGAACGTTGGTAGCTAGGCAAATGGCGACCCTACACGAGCTCCAAACCGTATACAGTTATACGGACGCCTTGGATATTTTCGAAACAATCCAAGTGGCTGATTATAATAAGTGGGTCGTCGACGACTTCCACCAGCAAGAAGCCAAGCGCAAGCACAAAATCAAGTAAAAGAAAAGGCCGCGAGCTCATCACTCGCGGCCTCTTCGCATTCTAGTAAATACGCTTGCTGCCTTGCCATGAAAATTCGTATTGCCTCATCAAGCCGTCGCTCGTGCGCACGTTCATCATGTAGACGCCCTGTTTGTCATTTTTGGTAAGCGATTCAGTCATTTGGAGCAATGACTGTTTAATCGCCTCTTCAAGTAGGTCCTTCAAAGTGACGCCGCAAAAGAACACAGGCGTCATCCCATCAGGCTCGCGAACGATTGACATACGCACAATAAGCGCTTCTCTGATTTCCACTTTGTCCATTAAGCAACCTCCGCGTACCAAGTGAAGTCGATGGCGGGGATGTCAACGGCCACCGTCCACGGGTAATCCGTGATGATGCGGTTGTGCGCGTCAGGCGAGCTGTAAGCGCGGCGAGCGTTGCGCACGTGGTTGACGGCCTGCTGACAGATGAAGTCCTTGTCAGAGACTTCAGAGTCAAACGACACGTCAGTGATGGGCTCGTAAACGGTGTCGCCATCAGCGAGGTCGATGGTGATGTAAACGGCGACGTAAACCTTCTGTACGTTCATGATATTCCTCCAAGTTGTTCGTTGATTTCTTTATGCCATAAGCCAATGGTGATGTAAACGGGTTTTCAGCTGGAAAACGAATATTTTTTCAATTTATCCTCTCGGGCGGTAACCCTTATATAATGAATTCAAGTTGTTCTTCCGGCGAGGGTGAAAGGGTTGAAGAGAAAAAGGCTGTATGTTAATCATACAGCCTTTCTTCTTATGTGTTACTTCACAGTAACCAACTGTTCAATGTACATATCATCTTCTAACACATCACTGTAGAGCTTTAAAGACAACGTTTGCTTAGGCATGACGCCATGCTTCATCTTCATTTCTAAGTTCTTGGCTAAGCCTTTGAGAACAAACCTACAATTAGTTTCGTTGAATACTTGGTATTCAAGCGTACACGTTGGTTCACAACCCTTGTAAAAGAAGTTGTGCAGTTCAACAGGTTCACCCATGCCATCACTAATGGTAACAACTGCCAACATAGTATACCTACCTTTGTTTGATTTCTCTATTCACTTGTAGCAACCATTTGTTAAAGACAGTATGCACCAACCAAATGAACTTGTAAATAGCTTTTGGGCGATTTTATGAAAAAATTTTTCTAGGAGCCACCCATGGCGATTATTGATTCCTTCAAAATTCTCTTCGGCGTTGACCCGTCAGGCGTCGCCAAGGGTATGGCGCAAGCAGAGAATCGAATCAAATCAGGCGTTCAGAACATCATATCGAATGTTCTCGCGCCATTGACTGGTGCTCTGGCAATCGGGAACGCTTTCAATAACTTCATCAGTCAAGCCGACAAGCTAGGACTTCTCGCTGACAAGCTGGGCATGGACGTCGCGGAAATTGACGCATGGTCAGCTGCGGTAGAGAATGCTGGTGGGTCGGCTGAAGCATTTCAAGGGACTCTCAAGAGCTTCAGCGATAACCTGCGCAACGCAGCCCTCGTCGGCGGCGGAGCTGGTGTCGAGTGGCTCTATTATATGGGAATCAGCGCGGTCAACGCTGAGGGCAAGCTCAAGAATTTGACCGAAGTGCTCCCAGACTTGGCGGACAAAGTGGCCGGCATGTCGAAGATGAAGAGCACGTATATCCTCCAGCAGCTGGGGCTTGACGAAGGCACCATTAGGCTGGTCCAGAAGGGCAGGAAGTCCGTTGAGGAGTTGGTTGGGGCGATGAAGCTCTTCGCCTACTCCAAGAAGGACGCTGAAACTGCCCGCGAATTCAATTCGGCGATGAACCTGCTGGGAAAAGGTACGCAGTCTGTAGCCAACCTCATCTTCGCACAGCTCACGCCAGTGGTCACACAACTGGCAAATGAGTTTGTAAAGTTCATCGTCTTCCTCCGAGAACACGAGAATTTCGTCATCGCCTTCTTTGGCGTCCTTGTTGCTCTCTCCCTCAAGTTCCTAGCTGCGTGGCTCATGAACCCGGTAGTTGCCGCCATTATGGCGATTATCGCGGTTGCTGCTTTGCTCGCCGGTATTATTGATGACCTCATTGCCTATATGAACGGCGGAGGCTCTGCTCTTGAAGACCTGTGGAGTATCTTCGGGACAGGCGAAGAAATTGCCGCGCGTCTTAATGCAGCGTGGGAAGGCCTGAAGGCGACGGGCAAAGCCTTATGGGACGGGCTGACGGAAGAAGTTTCGCGCTTCGCCAGCTTCTTTGAACCAGCCTTGAAGCCCATCATCGGCGTATTTACGAGCATCTTCCAGCTCATTGGCAATATTATGGACGGCGAATGGCGTAAGGCTGGTGAATCCTTACGCAACGTCTTTAATAACGCCCTTGAAGCAGTGAAGAATATGTTCAAGGGCGCCGTGGATTACGTCCTTGACCTGCTTAACCGCATTTGGGACTGGTTCGATAATCTCGATTTCGGCAGTATCTGGGAGGGCATTAAGGAGTTTGCTGGCGGGTTCTTTGGCGATGACGATGAGGAAGCCAAGGAAAAAGCCAAGGTTAAGCCGACGGACAAGAGCCCGCTGAACAACAATCCCGCATTCGAAAATCCCTATGCCATGGGATACGACGGGCGTGGGAATCCAGTGACTGAAGCCCGCAAGGGACAGGCGTTGTTACCTCCCCAAGTTGTTGCGCCAGCCCCTACGCTGGCCTCAGCTGCTCTACCCACTATTTCCGCCATGCAGCATGCGTCAGCGCCCGCTCAAGCTCAAACGCAGCCTTCAGCGCTCGCATATAAGCCCGTAGCGCCAAACAACACGAAGGTTGATTCCACGCTCAACGTGGGCACCTTCAACGTGTACACAAACGCGACGAATGCCGATGGTACGTTTAACGACGCGGCCTCCTCATTCTCCAACCAGTTTGGCGGTATGATGTATCCCGCTCTCTCGGGGGTAAATACCAAATGAGCCAATTGACCGTGCTTAATTCCAACTCTAGCGCCGATTCCAACTCGAACGCCATCAACACGGGTTCTGAGTGGGCTATCGTAGCGCGGAACAAAGGGCTGTCAGTACAATTTGACGGCATCATGGACATTGACGTCAAGAACGAGTCGAAAGTGCTGACGTCACCCATTGAAAAGAGCAGCTTCGCCGCCTACAATAAGGTGGAAACGCCGCTGGACGTGGTGATAACTGGGGCTTCTCAGCAAGACGGCGCGACGCAATCCGCCATTCTCGACTCGCTCAACAAGTTGGTATCCGGCGCTGAACTGGTGGACATCGTGACGCCGACGGCCGTGTATCTCAAGATGACGCTCGAGTCCTACAGCTATAAGCGAACGGCCACAGACGGCGCGTCGTTGCTTGTGGTGGAACTCCACGCCATTGAAGTGCGTGAGGTGGAGACAACGCGAGTAACCAAAACCAAGCGAGCGTCGTCTGCCAAGACGCAAAAGACTGGGCAGACGCAGACGAAGAAGCCGAGCAACTCCGCGTTCTTTGACGCCAACGGTGGGAAAAAGCTCAATCTTGGAGGGCTGGTCTGATGCAAGAAATTCCGATTCGAGCTTTGCCGCGTCAGGAATTCAACGTTCTGCTGGACGACCAGCAGTGCACAATCCTCCTCTATCAGCGCGGCCTGTATATGTACATGGACCTCACCGTTAATGGTAAGTTAGTCACTGCCGGCGCAATCTGCCTTGACGGCGCGAATCTTGTCCAGTATCCCACTACCAAGTTCAAGGGCTCGCTCCATTTCGCCGATAGCCTTGGTACTGACCCGCCGCAGTACGCGGAGTTGAACACGCGTTTCTTCCTGTTGTACTTGTCCGAGAACGAAGAAAAACCCGAGTGGATGAAGTACTGATATGGCAGTTAGTTACACCAAGAAAGCCTTGCAAATCGATATCGAGCTCAACAATGGCCTCACAAAGTCTTTTACGGGCTTGGCTTGCAAGGTGAGCGTGCAGAAATTAGGGCTGCCAGATAAAAATAAGGCGTCAATTTCCATCATGGGCCTGTCCTATGATGACATGGCGGCGGCTACAACCATCGCCCAACAGCCGTTCATGTTCGCCCGCAACCATATCGCCATATGGGCAGGCGAACAAGGGCAGTCATTGACGCGTATTTTTTCTGGCAATATTTCCAGCGCGTGGGCTGATTTCAACACGGTCCCAGACCCAACCATGAAAATTGAGGCCATGACTGGCGGTTTTGCCAGTCTCATGTCTCAGGCTCCAATGGCCACGAGCGGCGAAACCAAGGCCGCAGACGTGGTGCAACAGATGGCGGCGACGTCAGGATTCTCATTTAAGAATCAGGGCGTTGATTCCGCGTTGTCGAATACGGTCTTGAGTGGTTCGCCGATTGAGAAGGCGAAAGCTGCGGCGGACCAAGTCGGCGCGGACCTCATCATTGACGACGAAGAAATGATACTCCTGCCGAAGGGAGAAACCCGCCAGACGGCAGGCGGAACGGTCCTCGTCTCGCCAACCACTGGTATGATAGGTTACCCAACGTTCGGCAACATGACCCTGAGTTTTAAGTGTTTCTTCAATCCCAACATCCAACGCGGCGGCCTTGTGCAGGTAGAGTCTATCGTGCCGAAGGCTTCTGGCGAGTGGCGGGTTTCCAAAGTGACGCATAACCTCACGGCGTATGACCCAAAAGGCGGCCCGTGGGAAACTGTAGTGGAAGGAACTTATGGCTGGAGATTCCTCAGTGGTATACAGTAACCAAGACCTTGATACTAATTCTTCGCCCTATAACCAGCTCAAATTCATCATAGAGAATACGGTCAAGGGAATGCTGAACACGGCTATCCCGGTTATCGTGGACTCGTGCACAGCTCCGGGACCAACTGGCGGAGCGGGCTATGTGTCATGCACGCCGCTGGTGATGCAGCGAGGGTCAGACGGCAACGCTCTGCCGCAAGTATCTCTCCCCAAGTTGCCATTTTACCGTGCGCAATGTGGTACGGCTGCAATCGTCATGGACCCCAAACCGGGCGATATAGGCTTGGCGATTTTCGCTCAGCAGGATTCGTCTAAGGTTCAAGAGGGCACTTCGCAGCCCTCAACACCGGGTTCCTACCGGACGTTCTCTATGTCTGACGGCTTTTATCTGGGCGGGTTCGTAAACGCGGCTCCTGAGACCTTCATCCACCTGAACGATGAAAAGCGCGAAATCACCATAACAGGGCCTGATAAAGTTGCTGTCAACACTAAAATGGTTGAAGTGAATGCGAGCGACAAAATCGCGCTTAATACGCCTTTGGTCGAGCTGTCTGGCCGTCTGGTCCAGACTGGCGCCGATGCTGGTTCTGGTTCGGGTGCCGAGTTCAAGAACGGCTTGACCAACACCGGCGGCTCCATCACGTCTAACGGCATCGTTCTTGAATCGCATGTCCACACGGGCGTTGAGTCTGGCAGTAGCACAACTGGGGGTCCCCAATGAGCCACACGAACTACTCTTTCATGTTGAATGACAAGTGGGACATCAGTTGTAATGACGTCGGTCAAATCAACATCGCTACTGGCGATTACTGCGTCGCCCAAAATGTCGCCAACGAAATCCGGTGTTTCGAGGGCGACTTGGTGTTTGACACAGAACATGGTATTCCATGGTTCGACGTCCAGCTTGCCAAGCCAATCATCGCCGTACTCGCATCGACCTATATGCGCGACGCGGCTTCTCAAGTGGATGGCGTGGAGCAGGTTACGGCTGTTGATGTGAACACTGCGAACTTCGACCATACCACCAGACAGCTGTCTGGTTCCATCGAATTTACGACCACCACCCAAACTCCGATTATCGTCGAACTCTAAGGCGGGCGTATGTCTCAAACCCATATTTCCTTTGATGACGAGCTCGGCTTGCAAGTTCCTGCAACAGAGGATATTCGCACCGCCGTTGCAGGCGACTGGCAAAAAGCGTTCAATCGAGGCGAGGGCTCTCCTCTTCTCGACGTCGAGCCTACTTCGCCAGCAGGCCAGCTTATTGACGCACTGACGGCAGAAATCGAAGCGAAAAATTCCGAGCTCCTCTACTTGGCGAATCAGCTGAACCCCAAGACGGCAGTTGACCGCTTCCAAGACGCGCTTGGGTATATCTACTTCCTCACGAGAAAAATCGCCGAAGCAACTGTGGTGACGTGCGAGGTTACCGGCCTCAATGGGACGGCCATCCCATACGGCGCCATCGTGCAGAGTACGGAAGGTTACAAGCTAACGTGCTTGTCGAGTGTTACTATCGGTTCTAGCGGCTCCGCAACCGCGTATTTTCAAGTGGCCGAACCTGGACCGATTGAAATTGCGGCACACTCAGTTACCCAGATTGTGACTGTTATTCCAGGCTGGTCCTCAGTAGACAACGACGAACCTGGGGCAACAGGGCGCTTAAAAGAAACACGTGCCGAATTTGAAGCCCGCCGATACGCTTCTGTGGCCAAAAACGCCCATGGAAGCGCTATTTCTATTTATGGGACAGTTGCCGATATTAATGGCGTCATTGATTGTCAAGTGCTAGAGAACACAGGTCCTAATTCCAAAGAAATGTATGGCGTTAACGTGGACGGCCACAGCATCGCCGTATGCGTATATGGCGGTCAAGACGACGACATTGCCGAAGCGATTTACACCAAAAAAGATGCGGGTTGCGGGACGTCTGGTAACACGACCATCCAGCATGTAGCATATGATTTTGCCAATGCCCTGTACGAGTACAAAATCTATCGGCCTGAGACTATAAGTTTTAACGTGCAGGTTGCAATCCCAAACGCGAGCGCGCTCAATAACAGCGTCAAGAACGCCGTCAAGAGTGCGGTGGTAACTGACTTCCTCGGCAAGTCTGAAATCAGCGGTAACTCGCGAGTCGGTCTTGCCTCGACAGTTTATGCCAGTCGCTTCTATGTCGCGGTTATGTCTACTGATGGCGTTTCGCAAATCAGTAATATCAAAATCGCGCTTGGGAATACCAATTACGCTGACTCGGTCGCTATCGACGCCGACCAAGAACCTGTTATAACTGAAGAAAACGTCACCATTGTGGAGGCTTAAATGGGCGCTCCTACATGGAAAAATATGGACGAAGTGGCCGATTTTCGTGAATTATATGACGTCGGCTCTCTTGCTTCCATTGCTATTCAAAGTCAGTACGCGGCCAGTCCTACCATGGTAAAGCTGGCAGGGTCCTTTCAGGATACCATGGATGCCTCCAGTGACCTGGATACAATTTACAATAGCCTGTTCTGGTTGCCGACGTGCACAGGTGTGGCTCTTGATTATTGGGGCGACATCGTCGCTATCAAGCGCCAGCTGAACACGTCCAGCGGCCAAATTGTATGGGATGACGAGACATACCGTTTTCTCATTCTCTACAAGGCCGTGGCGAATATCTCCGCAAGTGACGCAGCTTCAATCAACGACTTGCTTACTCGCTTGTTCGGCGAAGGCGTGTTTATTTACGACAAGCAGAACATGACGATTCGCGTCATAACGCTATTCTATGCCGACGACCAGCAGAGGGCGATTTTGACCAACTACGGCCTGTTGGCTCGTGGAGGGGGCGTAGGTTGGGAGTGGCTGCAAGTACGGCCTGAGGAAACTTTTGGCTTTGCCCATTCAGAACTTCAGCCGTTCAACCAAGGCGTGTTCTTGCCATACGACATTATTGAAGAATAAGGAGCAAAGTTTCTATGAAACCAACCTATCCCACGCAATGGTTACCATCGCCGTACGCCATCGATGGCGATAAGACAGTGCCTGTTGCCACCAACGCCTCACAAGGGCGGTTCGCAGCTGATATTGGGTTCCCACCAGAAACTCAGAAGCCGATAGCGCAGGGTGGTATTCCTCCACATCGTTGGGATTTCAATGGTGCATTGTACCAACTGTCTGCCATCTTGTTTTACTTCCAGTCTGGCGGCATGATTACGTGGTCGAAAGACATGCAGTATATCCCGCCGGCGATTGTGAATTACAACGACGTCTACTATGCCTGCATTAAAGAGAGTGGGACCGAGACCAGCGCCAAGAAAGCCGTACAACCGGGCACCGATGCTTCCTATTGGAAAAACTTGTTCGACTTCCTCGGTGACAAATCCGAAGCTGGTGGGATCGTCAGAGCGAACAACACCGTAACCTTGACTGGCGACGCAACCGGTAGCGGCAGATTCAATTCTGCCGGTGACGTGTCCGTTGCCGTAGATGTCAACGAAGCAGCCCAGACGCCCAAATGGAAAACCGCCCGTACTGTGGCCTTGACCGGTGACGTATCCGGTAATTTCTCCATAGACGGCACGCAGAATGTATCCTTCAATACTGTATGCTCTGTAACTGACAGACTTCGCTACTGGCGCGATATCACCTTGTCGGGCGCCGTTAGTGGAACGGCTTCATTTGATGGTAGTGGTAATGTGGTTATTCCTACTACGTTAAATTCTTCAGTGGCTGGCTCCATGGTGCCAAACTGGCTGGCTATTACAGGCCGGGCGCGCGATACTACTTTTACGGCGGAGAATAACGGTTACTTTTTAACCTACTATGGCGGTTCAAGCGCGGGCTACGTGTATATTAACGGCTGGCAGTCTCCATGGCTGCGTAATGGCGGTTCTGAGTATACAGTTACGTTCTGGCCGATAGGTAGAGGCGATACCTATAGTGCAGTTGGTGGGGGCTTTCAAAGTTTATATTGGATTCCATGCAAATAAATGGGGCGACTTATGGCCTACGATTTCAAATATATTCGCACGGGCACGGGCGAATTGTCCGGCCCGTCCATGATTTGGCAGACTGAGCAAGCCTTGACGCAAATTGGTACGTATGCTGATGAAGCGAACACCAAGGCTGATGAAGCTCTGGAGACGGCCAATACCGCACTCAATAAAGCCAACGAAGCAGCCGAAGCTGCCGAGCGAGCTCAGAATACGGCTGACGCAGCTCAAGCCGCCGCTAGTCATGCTCAAGATACCGCCGACGCTGCTCAGAGTGCCGCAGGCGACGCCCAAAATACGGCTAATGAAGCTCTTGAGGCCGCCCAAAAGGGCGTAGCTGATGCCGCAAAAGCTCAGACTGCCGCAGACAAAGCCCAGGCCTCGGCCGATGCTGCTCAAACCGCGGCCGATACCGCTCAGTTAACGGCAGACAGTGCTCAAAATGCCGCCGACAAAGCTCAGGGCACAGCTGATGCGGCCCAAAAGACCGCCACTATCGCCCTTGACACGGCCAATAACTCGCAAAGCTCAGCCAACGTCGCGCAAGATACAGCTGACAACGCCTTGTTAGTGTCCCAGTCTACGCAGCAAGCGTTTTATGAACATGTGCGCGAGTACACTACTCAGATTGCCCAGGCACTGGGAGAATTCGAAGCAGATAGCACTACGGTGGATTTTGACAACTTCACCAATCCTATCAAGCTGTACATTACGAGCCCAGACGCCTCTATTACAATATCCGATGGCCAGGTCAACGCCCCATTCTACCTGTGGAACTTTACGACGGACGATCGTTCGTCTACAGCCCAGTTTGTATACGCGGCGAACGGTCTCGAGTACAGCCGATACGGTACTATTGGGCAGGATAGCCTTATCCCCGGTACCGATACTTACACGCTCAAGAACAACTCGAAAAACGCCACCCTCACGTGTACGGGCGCCGCTAGTGGTATGTCTATCGCTAAGAGTGGGACTTTAGTCAACACGTGGACCGCCTCTGATACCCACCCTTCGTATATCCTTGGTACGTGGGTTATTACGGGTATCGCTAATGGAACAATCAACCTTAATGGCGTTACAATCGCCACTTTGTCTGATACTGGGTTCTATCCTACAGGACAACAGCTACAAGAAGACAACACCAGCTTCGTAATTGAAAATATGACTTATAGCGCTACCGACGGCCTGACCATCACGGCGGCGGTTCAGTGGCTGAATTTCGATAGTCAGATTACCTGGGACGGCTGGAAGGCCGGCTCAGGTTCAGGAGGCACAGTCGCCGCTGACGGCGTAACTATCAGATATAACTCGGCTAGTAACCTGCAGGCAAAGGATATCGCTATCAATGGTGATGAGAGTGACCTGGCGAGCGCGCGGGGAATATTTGACACCCTGACCAAGGGTTCCGTTGATTGTAATACGCTTACTAAGCAAGGCGTTTACGCTATTGCTCTCTCTGGAAGCGTAAACGGGCCGGGATTTTCAGCTAAACTGATCGTCTTCAATGACAAAAATGGCAAATTTGTTAACCAGATGGCCTTAGCTACCGGTGCAGGAACTTCTGATGCTATTCGTGTCGCATACAGATCAAAAAACAATAAAGGCGTCTGGTCTCCATGGTCTGAGGGGATTTTAAGCGAGCGCATCGGCGATGGCATCACTGTTTCCAACGGCATCATCTCCGTACCCGAATACGAAGGCGCGACGGCATCGAAGGCCGGGACAAGCGGCCTTGTTCCGCCCGCAGCCGCCAGCCAGCGGGAAAGCTTTTTGACCGGAGGCGGGGAGTACAAGCCCGCGCTCACGAAGATTTCTGACAGCGTGAGTCTGGCGGATTCGACAACGGCGGCGTCCGCGAAGGCCGTGAAGACAGCTTATGACTTGGCGAGCAGCAAACAACCGAACCTTGGTTTTACACCGATACAGCAAGGCGGCGGAACGGGGCAAGGTACCAATAAAGTCTACATAGGATGGGCTACTGACGCGAGTGGGCTCAAGGCGCAGGTTGACAGCACTAACCTTGGAAACATCGTAACAACAGCAGGGGGAACAATAAAGGCTCCACAAGCTGCGTTGGCTGACCGCGCGGAAGTCGCTAATAAGGCCACTTTAGCAGACAGAGCGAGCATAGCGAATAACGCTGACAAACTTAGTGTCTCAGGGTGGGGATATACATCTTGGAACAGCACTCCGTATACGGTATCACCTTTATATCTATGGTGTTTACCTGCTAGCGGATCTGACATGCAGCCTTGTAGTCCTTCGGTTCTCTCTGTCTTTTCAACAGAGGTCACTCCCAATGTTCGCGTTGGTACCGTTGGTTCAGTCCTCCCAGCCGGAGGAACTTGGAGGTGCATTATTTCAAGAAACGGCGATGGTGATATGTTTGATCTCGCTGGAGGCTCTATTGTACCGGTTAGTGGTGGTGGTGCATTTATGGCAATTAGGGTTGCTTAGAAGGATATGAACATGAATTACGAACAAATCATTCACCGAACCGCTGATGATTCCTATGTCATCACGAAAAACGGAATGCCCTACCACGTCTACCCATACGCCGCAGAATTCGCGGAAGAGTGGGACGCCGTGTTCGCATACGCCGAGGCGCACCCCGAATGCGTGACAGAAGAGCAACCTTACGTTGCGCCCACGCCGACACTCGATGAAGTGAAGGCCGCCAAACTCTCTGAAATCAATGCAGCAGCAGACAAGGCCATAGCTTCACTTACGGCGGCCTATCCCGACCGTGAAATCAGCACGTTCGACAAGCAGGAATCCGAGGCCCGCGCCTATGCCGCCAACCCTACGGCTTCAACGCCACTTCTTTCAGCCCTGGCACGGGCTCGTGGTATCGAACTTTCTGAGCTGGTACAGCGGGTCATCGCCAAAGCCGATATCTTAGCCATGGCGTCTGGTTCAATTATCGGTCAGCGTCAGGCTTTAGAAGACCGCCTTGATACGTGCACGACCATTGAAGACGTACAGGCTATTACCGTCAATATTGTCATGCCGGCCTAAGTTAGCCATCAGCGTAAACCTCAAAGCCAAGTTGCCCATCTAATGAAAAGCCCGCTCGTGAGAGCGGGCTTTTTTCGTGGCGCGAAGTCTACACTGCGATATTACGAGCCTCAGCGATGAGGCCAATGGCCGTAAGGCGTGTAATCATCATCTTCATCCTCATCACTGTCATTAGTGAAGTCATACTCACCGGCTACAGTGCGCGCCTCGAGCCCGCCCAAATCGCATGGCGAGTAATACGGATATATGAAGCCGTCAGCAATGTCACAATGCCCATCATCACCTTTATACGGGCACAGGCCCTCACTGTAGTAGCAACGAGTGGTGCGGCGCAAATGGAGCTCGTGCGCATAGTCCACGTAGTAGTTGACAGTGCAATTATCTTCTTGCACGCACACAGGAAAGATATGACATCTGCCATCATGCATCAACTTCAGCTCAGTCTCAGAAGGTGCCCAACGAATGACTTTTTTACCCTGAGGACGCCGGCCCTCCAAAAACCACAGACCATTGTGCCGTACTAACTTAACGCTAATATACAGGTCGAGTTCGTTTAGTCCCATTCGACGCCCTCCACTTCTTGGTCAAGGTCAACCATCAGCACGCCATCATCATCGACATAGGCCATGGCGTACAGCTTGCGCACGTTATCCAATAGCAGAATATCTTCTTCGCTCGCCGCGTGCTCGATGAAAATGCTCTTGTCTTCGTTGTACGCCAGCACAGATTCATTGTGCGGAAATTCGCTCAGCTGAATCTTAACAATAAACCAATCGGTCGCCATTGTTTACACTCCTTCCGCCTTAAGCTGTTGGTCATTCGCGCGAACGTCATTCATAAGCTGAGCGAGGTAAATCAACTTCTGCAGACCATTGGCGTACTTCATAATCGAGCTAGCCCAATACTTTTGCGGGCGCGTTTTAGGCTGGCAATAGTAAATGGTGTTGTAATTCATACCATTAGGTATAATACTGCGAGCGCCCAACATCGCACCAACGACGGCGCAATTGGTGTCCGTGTCGTAACCCAACTTAGTAACTTCGCCCATAATTTCTTCAAAGCTGGAACCAATACGCAGGCCAAAAGTGAAAGCGTGCCGCAGCGCATTCAGCACCCAACCGTGGCCGTCAAAGGGAATTTCGTCATTAATGGCCTGCATAACGCTTGGTACAATGAATGCTCGCTTGCAGAAGTCAAGCGTCAGTTCCTTAATGCGAGCGGGCTCATAGCCTTGCAGAGCGTAGTACAAACCGGCGATAAACGCATGGTTGGCGTCAATGCAAGTGCGCGAGCGATGTGTCAGCTCGGCATCCCAAGTAGCCAAGTCTTCGATGCGCGAGGCAATGCGGCCATTACGCGTGATTTGCGCGCCATAGTTGGATAAGAAGAACAGCGCGGCAACGGGTGCAACGCGCATAAGTGCACCGTTGCCTTGCGCATGCTCATTGATATCCATATAGATGCCAGTCTGTTGGAGTGCTGCAGCAACAGTAAGCCCACAATCGACAGGCCGCGAATAATACCAATCGCGATAGGCCGCCTTCATAGTCTTCGCGAAGTCGCCATGGTTTGTGACGTCCGCCATATCTTGACCGTGCAGCACGACTTCACGCGCGATTTCATACACCTGCCGAAGCAGCAGACTCATCATTTCAGAATCGTCGGTCAGCTGACCTTCCATAAGGTTATGCGGTCCGCCAGCAATTGGCGCAGTCAAACCATTGGGAAAGTCCTTCTGTACCGCTTCAGGCGTGCAGAACTCGCAACCTGCGCCGATTGCGTCACCCGCGATTAAACCAAGAATCATGCTTTCAATTCGAGCCATGTTGAGCCTCCTGCTGTAACATTTTGGCAACCAACTCATAAACGTAAGTCGCCTGTTCTTTGGTGGTGATATGGACGGTTCGCTTATCTTCAGTGCAAACAATGACAGGTTCGAACGCCTCAGAGGTCAATAACGCCTTATGGCATACGATGACAGTTCCAGCCTGCACGTACTTGATGAGGGGACCATCCAACTTCACCGTGTCACCAAAAGAAGTATACGCCATTAGCGAACCTTTGTAAATGCGTGTATGGCTGATTTTCAAAATAAAATATGTGTCAAACGGCGAGCATGCTGGGAATTCGGTCATTACCTCCATAAGATGGTGATGCGCAAATGAATCGCGTGAGCTGACGATAGCCCTCCCGTCATCCACCATCAACACGGAGTCGCATGCGTATACGAGGGGCAACATCAGATATCGCCCTCATTGCCGTTCTTCTTGATGATAGAAGAAATGTCACTCATGTCATTATCTTGATAAGTTTCAGGCAGAGCCTCGTTTCCGTAGTCATAATCAGTAACCGTAGCGCCAAGTTGCGTGGCCTTGACATCGGGACGTTGAGGGCACTTATTGCACTGGCGATACGCTCCGCACAAGCTCTTGGCGAACGTGGCAGACAAGCGCCTGCAATAAATCAGCTGGTCGGCATTACGCTGCTTCCATTCATCAGCGCTCTCAAACGTGGCCATCTTGTGCCGCTTCTCAGTCTCTGGGTTTTTGAGCACGACAAGCTCGCCAGCTTCATTCTTGAACACCTGCATATCTCGCTTGATGCGCGCGTTGCTGACTATACGCTCGCGCTCTTTTTGTACCGACTCGGAATCGACCCACGTATTTTGTCCCCATAGGTTGGTAGGATAGACGCTCTGGCCTTTTTCCTTTTGCTGCTCTGCAACCTTGGCACTCTCCGCGCGCTCAGCTTCCTTCTTCTTTGCCTCCATAAGCGGCTTGTCAATGGTCATGGTTTGGAGCTTGTTGCGGAAGTGGTTCATGCTGCGCATGCGATAGTTCTTACGCAGCATAGACTTTTCTTTACACTCATCCGAGCACCAGTCGTCAATAGGGTCGTCAGTGATGAACATTTCGCCGCATACTTTACAATATTTAATCATCAGGATTCTCCTCAATTTCCTCGTTCAACAGTCCTAAAAACAGCTGCTGCAGGTTTTCATTCGCTTGGAGCGAGGCCAAAATACGCGTATCAATGGTGCCATCAGCAACGATATGGTCTATAACGCACGTCTTGGTTTGTCCCATTCGCTGAAGGCGCCCGTTAAGTTGCTGGTATGTTTCCAAACTCCACTCGAGGCCTAACCAGATGATATGGTAGCCGCCGAATTGCATGTTCAGCCCATGGCTCAACGACCGAGGGTGGACGACGAGCAATGGTACTTGTCGTTTGTTCCAAGCAGAAATTATCCGCGCGGATTCGCCTGCAGGAGTTCCGCCAATGATGACCTTGGCATATGGAAATTTCTCCATAATGGCTTCCAGCTCGCTGCGGAACTGGATGCACACGATGACTGGTTCACCATCCAAAGCCTCGAGCTTTTCAGCCAAAGCGTCCAGCTTAGCGTGGTTATCCACCAGCACGTTACGCTTCTTGTCATAAACGCCACCTTGCAGCAGCTGACGAACTTTAATCGCCGCCGCTCCACGCCCGTTTACGGCCACCTGAGACCCGCGAATTTCCGTTACGAGGCCCTTCAGCAGCTGCTTATAGCGCAGCATTGTCTCCTTTGGCAATTTCACCAATGAGCGCGTGTAGACAGGCTCGTTCAACTCCAAGTAGTCGCGCGCGTTTAATCTGAACGTCAGCGGCGCAACTTTTGGAGCAATATCATCAACGGCGTTCGGCTTTGGTATGAACGCGAATTTGACATTGGGGTGCTTATCGCAGTAACGCTTTCTGAAGGTTGTAATATTCTCGCCTAAAGCCGCGCCTTCATCCAGCATATAATACTGCGGCCACAGGCCTTGTATATGATTCCCTATGGGCGACCCAGACAAGCAGTAAATCCGCTTGAACACAGGGCGCATGGCGAATAGCAGCTGTGTGCGAACAGAGCTGTGCCCTTTGAGAAACGTCGATTCGTCAAGCACCAAAGTCCCGTGCACGAATCGCTTAATCAGTGCTGGCGACTGCTTGTTGAGCCACTTCAGCCCTTCATAGTTGATAATGTACACATGGTGATGCTCACGCGCAACCAATTGGCGTGTGTCCCCATGCAGCACCTTGAAAGTCAAGTCTGGCCGCCACTTCTGAAGCTCCTCTGGCCATGTAATAGTGGCGACGCGAAGCGGAGCAACCACAAGTGTGACCTCTTTCTCATTCAGCAGGTGGCATAGTATGGCGGTCTTGCCCAGTCCCATGTCAATGGCAAAGAAGCCCTTGTCATGCTCACGGCCCCAAGCTATGGCGCGCTTTTGATATTCTCGCAGTTGAACCATCTACTTCACCAGCATCAGGATATAGTCAATAACGGCCCAACTTGCATAAAAACTTAAGGCCATAAAAGTTATCCAAATAGCTCGTTCCCACTTGCTACCTGATAAAGTCACGAGTACACATCCGACCGAGCCATAAAACGTGCCGCATATGATCAAGCAGGCGAAAAAAGCGATCCAATCGCGTAAATCCATGAGGTCCTCCTTTGCTATGCCTGCTTTACCAACGCTATGATAAAGTCGACTACGACATAGCCCGAATAAAAACCTATGACGGTGAACACAATCCCTATAAATCGATCCCACCAACTGCATGACAGCGCTAATAGCATGCTGCAAACGGTGTAGTAAAACGTGATACATGCGAGCAAGCAGGCGAAAAAGGTCACCCATTCGCCTATTTCCATACGTTCCTCCTTTGTCGTAAGTCCTTGTTATTCTTAAAGATGCCTCATTTTATCATGTTTTCCGCTTGCTGTATACGCCAAATGCGGGCCAATTTATATACTCTAACTAGCTGTAATAACTGGCGATTCTATAAAACTCGTTTTAACACGATTTTCTGAAGACGTGAGCATTTATATACGAATTGAATTTCATAGGCCTTAAATCGAGTTTTAAGGCCTCGTTATTTTCGCTCCACCCGTAAAAATATGAGAATCGCCGCTTGAACCCAAGCGGCGATTCTGTTTTATCACACAAATGTCAGGTAGGAGCCTACCAATGACCCGATGCCAAAAGCTATCAGGATTTTTCCAATCAATCGTCGTCCCAAGTAGCCGCCATACTCGTACATCAGCAACCCGCCAACTATCATCGTTAGGCTCAGCATCCGCAGGTAATCCATCTGAGACATGCTAACCTCGCTTACTTTACCATGGCCTCTGTGATGATGGGATACCCATAAATCCGCCATGGACTAATCTCACGGCGCAAAGGAGTTTCCTGCAGGCCCATCGCAGCGCACCTACGCCGCCAGAGAGCTTGCGCCGCTTGCCATGCGGCCGCATGGGACTCAAAGACGCCGCAAATTTCCTTACCGTCAACTTTGTGTTCAATCAACACATGCACTTCATCCATTGGCTCTTACCTCGCGCAAAATCAGGTAGCAATTGGTGGGGCTGAAATCCTTCTTCACGTCCCGCCGCCGCAAGTGACAATACTCGTATGTGGTGCCCAAGTTGGCGGCTTGAGAATCCGCCCACTCGAGGAAGGTGTTGGGATTCTCCAGCCATGGCAAATAGATACGGCCCCAATACTTGACGACCAACGCTTTGAAGCGTGACAACTCTCGCCCACGCTCATGCCTCAACGCAAAGACGCTATGGACGAGGTCATACTTATCGCCATACTTCGCGCGTGATTCGCTCAGCGGCTTCCTACTCATGAGCTTGTCCCGTGCTCAATATATTGAGTATACGCCGCAGCTCTTGGCTGGTGATGGGGCCAATGCAGTCAGCGAAAAGTTCCTCTTTCACGCCTTCTTCGCCGTAAACGAGGAAAGGAATCACGTTCAGCGGCTTCTGCTGGTCAAGGCTATTGAACGTATGCAGATAAAGAGTGTGCTCAATGAGACGATTGAGCTTGCGAGACAACCAGAACTGATGCGCAATCCGCCAATAGGTCTCAGTCACCTTCTTGCACTCGGGCTGAACGCCAACGAACATGTCAGTGAAATATTGGCGATTGGTTTCGAACGGGCAATTTCTCAACGGGCAATTCGCATTGTTCTGACGATAGTTGCAATTGCACATGAACGCGGCCTTAGCTGGATCAACAGCCTTGATGGCCTCGTCAGTCAAAACGGCGTTGATGCCGTCACGATAAACATGCGAGTCAAAGAACTTCTCAAACGCCGCGTCAGCAGCGCGCAAGCCTTTTTGCAAATCCATACAAACCTCCATATTGTTTTTCAATCTATACCATGAATATCCGCCAATGTAAACGCGTTATATATCCATAGCGTCCAGTTTGTCATGGCGAATTCTGATAAACCGAGGATGCCGCATACTCCCATATTCGGTCAACCCCTGCCCAGCAATTTCGATAGTACGACCGATGATTAACGACTTATCATCCCACAAGACTTTCCGCAGGTAGTCAGAAAATCCTCCGCCGACCTTCACCATAACGCCGTTCAAGTCGACGATGACGCCGCCAAGCATGCCTTCATACTTGCCGCGACCTTCAAAAACGCCAGTAACCACAGCGTCAACCGTGAAAACTTCCTTCAGTTTCATCCAGTTGTTGTTGCGCACGTTGGCGTATTCAGAGTCGGGCACCTTCAGCATAAGGCCTTCATATTTCTGGTCAATAGCCTCATGGTACAAGCGCAAGGCTTCGTCTTCAGAGCGTACCAATTGGTGCGTTACGAAGTGGACCGATGGATGGTTCAGCTCGTAAACAAATCGAGCCGCATCTTCCAACCGTTGGGACAACGGTTTGTCAAAGTCGACAATATCGAACACGAAGAATTCGGCATCAGGCGTTTCATTGTATGAGCGAAGCGCACCAGATGCCGCATTGAACGACTTGCCATGCACCATCAGCTCGCCGTCAAGAATCGGCGCTTTCATGCCGATAGCTTCGCACAACCAGTCAAGGCCGTGGAATTCTTGCCCAGTACGAGAATAGAACAGGCCGCCTCTATATTGGGCGCGGTCTCCATCATACTTGACGGACGCCAGCAACGGATATTTCGCCTTGTTGGGGTCATACAACTTGGCGAGCTGCACATCCATGGTGTAGATAAGGCCGGGAAATACCTTGTTGATGGAAGGTACGCCTAAGCCAAAATCAAACGTCCTGTTAATGACGCAAGCGACAATATGCTGACTCGCCAAGGTCAGGCCAGCAACGAAGGCGCGAAAAGCGCCGCGCGTAGCTATGGTGCTGCTCTGCTCGAGAATTGACAATTGCGCCTGCAAGAGCTGCGGAGTGAGCTCAGTAAACCCGTAAGTCCGTGGAACGACGAGCTTCGACATGCCATACGAGTGGAAAGGCGAATATGCCATTTCGAGATATGGGGCGAGCTCAAAATATTGGCTCAAAATCTCCTTCTTGCGGTTTATGCTGCGTGCGCCGCGAATCTTCATGACGCCGTCCCATAACTGCGCAGTATCCATATTTCCCTCCATAGATGTTGTCGATTAAGTCATCCACCTCAGACTGCGTTTTCACAACCGCCACGTTGGCGCCATTGTCTTGGAGCGTAGACAACACCACCTTCTGAATGGGCTGGAGTGTCCCTTGCGGCCGCTTGACCTCTACAAAGACTACGCAACCGTAAAGGATAACTACTCTGTCTGGCCAGCCCGCCATAGATGGCGATATGAGCTTGGGGCAGATGCCGCCCTCATTCTCCACGCGGTTGACCAAATACCCCTCAATTTTGTTCTCAGCATAACCCATGGTCAGCCCTCGATGTTCTGCTCAAGAGAATGTTGCCAAATCAGCTCTTTGTGCCGGCGCATGAGACCAGTGAAAATGCGATAGCACACGCGCTTATTCGCCTTGTACTCAATTGCCGTCTTGAGCAGGTCCAGCCAATCGCCAAGTTCGAGGTCTTTATTGGCCCACAGGAAGGTTTGGAGATTGGTGAGATTCATGACGGGGCGAACATATTCCATTCGCGATTCGCCCGACAACAGCCATTTATCAAAATCAGTCAAATACTTTTCGAATTCTTTCATCGCTATTACTTCTTATAACGCGGCCCAACCCAACCGTCAGCCCGCAGTGGAATGTCCTTTGACCACTCAGTGCCTTTGCACATGCAATCGAGCATCAGCTCTAGCCGCTCATTTGACCCGTCCTGCTCTTCACAGATGTTTTCGTCATAGATGGAGCCAATGATAGTGAAACCGTGACGCTCAAGCTCGAATTTGCCATCATAGAGAATATCGCGGCCCAACGCTTGGATGACGTTTTCAGTCAGCTTGCCCGGCGTGCTATATTGGCGTACGTAGGTTTTGGTCTTTTGGTCAATGCCAAGGTAGGTCAGCGCCAAGCCATACTGCCCATCTTGCAGCTTGGGATCGCGATAATACATCGCTCGCCCGCTAGCCAATGTCATCTGCAGCCACTTGGCGCCGGCGCGGTCTTTAATGACGCGGAAGGTCGTCTTATACGCAGTGAACGCCCTGCCTTGGTTGGTGACTGCATTTTGCGCGGCATCCATCAGCTTATACCATAAACGAACTACCCTATGGTACTTTTTGCGGTATCCTTTAACGATGGCGTCAGCTTGAGGCAAACTCAAATCGACGCCAAAGCGAGCAGCATAATCAACGAATCCACGCGCGCCCATTCCATAGCCGCAGCCGAGAATACCAACTTTGCCCATCTGGCGTTGGTCTTTTGTGACCTCGTCATATGGCACCCCGTAGTTGAACGAGGCCATATCTTTGTATTGGTCAAACTTGTCAGCGAAACGTTGGCAGGCTTCCCAATCCTCCGCCAGCCATATGAGCAGAATATACTCAATGGATGAGTAGTCCGCGCACATGATATGGTAACCCGGTTGAGCCTTAATCATCGAGCGGATAAGAGCTCTGGCGGACTTAACTGGGTTGTGCTCGCAAACAGACAAGTCAAAGAAGCTCGCAATCTCGCTCTCTGGGTCGCTGACACTCGCGCGTGGCAGGTTGAGCAGCTGAAAGCCCATACCTGTGATGCGTCCAGTATGAGCCCCGTAGTAGCGTGAATTGTCGTACATGCGGCCATTGCTGGCCATGTTCACGATTCGCTTGTACTTGCCGATGGAGGACAGCCCAAGGCTCGCTCTCATCTCAATCACGTTCACGACCGCGTCAGGCAGAGTCAAGAAGTCCGCGTCGTTCATGAGCGCTTCAATGGTGTCCTTCTTAAGGTCAGGCACCAATTCAAAACCCATGGTGCTGTTCACGAAGTCTTTGATCCGCTTAACCTGCGTTACTTTCTCAACCGCGCCATTGGTTACCCGCGGCAGAGTCTTGTTCTGCTCGTCAAGATAAACAGTGGTAACTTTGAGAATCTGCTGCGCTTCATCAACCGCGATTGGCAAGCCACGCTGATTGATTCTGCAAGTAAGTTCCCAAATAGATTGTTCACGGTCAGACAGTCTGTCAGCTGGCAAATGACGAAGAACAGCAGCCGTCGACTCGACGTCTTGCCTGTTATACTTGATGTAATCTTGCCAATATGGACCAACGCACTGGTGCGGCCGTGCTCGCTTGAACATATCAATGAGCATCGACCCAGCTGAATCTTTCAATTCTTCTGGGCAGATAGCCTTGGTGGCGTTCATCAAATTCTGAGGCAACCCATATCTGCCGCACAGCGCTTGCACGTCCACCACTCGATTGAGCGGCAACTCAATGCCAAGACACGCGCGAGTAACCGCAATTTCAAATTGTGCGTTGAAGGCGTAAATAACCACATCATTGAAGATTTCTGTTGGAAATGGCCCGTCGTGACACGTCCACGTTTCAACGGGCCCATCATCAATCTTCCATGACGCGATTTGAATGTATAGACTTGGGTCAGCGCAGTAATTCGCGCGGCCAGCCTCTACAAGGTCCGTATCGCAACCTGTTTCATAGTCAAGAATGAGCTTTCGCATAACCACCTTATACCATGAAAAGAAAATAAAAAGAGCCCCAAATTGGGGCTCTTAGAAGGATTATTTACAGCAGTTGGTCTTCAGAGCCCGTGGTTTCATCCCATGGGGCACCTGCAGATTCTTCCTTTTCAGCGAAGGCGCTGAAGGCGCTTTCAGCCGTGCTGCGGCCATCCATGCGTTCGCCGTCCTTAACAAACATGATGTGGTTCAGTGCGCACCCAACGCCAAAGGACTCGTTGTTGTATGGGAAAAATCCCAAATCGCCGCGGCAATAGCACCCAGAGTAGAACACCTCTGGGCTGACGGGCTTGGCGAAGCGGTCAACGGTACCCGGGGCGTTGATGCTGGAAGCAGTGATGAAGTAATGGCCACGATAGCATTCGCGTCCAGCCTGCTGCTCAGGCAGAGCTTCTTCATAGTACGCGTCGCCGTCCTTGAAGGGATTGTTGAACTTGGGAGACTTGACGCCCGCAGCAGTGAACTTGCCCTTCTTGATACCAGCATTGACAGCTTCTTGAATGCGAGCCTTGAACCAATTGATGGTAGCTTCATCATCCTTCGGAATGAGGAAGCCGCACGAATACTTGGCAGTTCCGCCGCGAGCTTCACGAGGCTGGGCGATGGAGGCGTAAGTAATGCGAAGAACGTTGGTAACGGCCATGGTGAATTCTCCTTTATCTAGTTGTTATTGTTGGTATTGGTGTAACCGTCTGCAATCCGCTGGTAATTGACGCGCATTTTCTCATTGAACGCATCCGCAAACTCGTCAGCGGTTATGCCAAGTTGGTACAGCAAATTGATGTAATGAGCTTCCCACAGCTGAAACAGCCGTATGTCAAGTTCTGATACGGGTTCCGCCACGATAAGCACCATATGCGGCTGGCCAATTTGCGACGTTACCGCCATCAACTGCTCGAATATGGACATGCAAATATTGTGCTGTTCCATCGGTCGAGTAATTCGCGGTTCATCGCAAAAACCAGCCCGCTCAAGCAGAGCAGCCAAATCTGGTGACAAGCCGTTTTTGTCTTGGTCGCCGCCAGTTATCCATGTCAAACCAGCCGCGCCGACGAGATACTCGTAGAAGAAGAACACGTCAACCGCTTCTTCTACCAAATGGCGCTTGTTGATTTCTTTGTAGTCAGCAGGCCGCCATGGCTTCCACGGAAGCTCGTTGAGCACTTCAACGATTTCAACATTCAGCGCGATAGCTGCTTGTTGGCGCGTCAAAGGACACTTGAGCTTTTCATGGTAGTCGGCTACCTCTGACATCAAATCAATCATATTGACAGATGCCATACGCTCACTCCATTTAAATGATTAATTGATGATTTTTAAATAACACGCAATAGAATTCTTGTAAATAATTTTCTGAAAATTTTTTATGAAAAATTTTGTTCAACCGCGTCAATAGCTTATTTGACCATGTAAAACACGCCGTCGGCGTTATTACCAGCCGGTAACGTTATAATGCCCTCCACGTGAGACCATCCGGCCGTCCCACGTGCTAATTTCCACGCCTCATAACCCGGCCGCCTCGTATGCTGCATGAAGAACACCTCCTGCACGCCAGCAGCAATCAACTGTTTGGTGCAGTCCTCACACGGTTCGAGCGTGCAGAAGCATATGCGATGGCGTCCTTCCGCCTTATTGCGCAATTCGCCCAGCTGCTGAAGTGCGCAAATTTCCGCATGGATAGCAGGACACGAGAGCCCGTCCTGCTTGCGGCAATGGCCCAACGCCAAGCACTGACGGCGTTCGTCAATATTGGCGCCATACACAATTTCAGGAGGCCCTGAAATCGAGCAATTGAGAATCACACAGCCCACATGCTTGTCGAGGCACGTGGAGTGCATCGCGGCCTCCTTCACACGCTTCAAGTGCTGGGCTAAAATAGGTGAAGCGAACAAGTACATCCTTTTACTCCAATAAAGAAAGCGCGGCGCAACTCGCGCTGCGCTACCAACCATTATTCTTTGAACCACACTTTGCCGCAGGTCATTTTGCCTTGCTTGCACGTCTTGTGCATGAAGCAGTCTGGCCCAACGTAATTGAACAACTCGGGAAACCACTTCTTACACTCGACAAGCACGCGTTCAGCCAACATCCGCATCTCGAGCGTGTTGCGCAAGCACAAGCGCAAATTCAAGAAATTCACCAATTGGCGTGCGTTGGTGGTGACTACGAGATTGACGCCAATGCCTTCTGGCAGAATCTGGCGAGCTTCAGACTTGTCGATGCCTTCTTCAATCAACTGGTCATACAGCTTCAACGTCTGCTCAACATGAGCGCGAACGGCCGCGTTCTTCGCCATGGCTTCGCACATGAACACGGGATACTCGTCATACTTTTGGTAGTGTTGGCTCGAACTGGTTGGGCTCTGCATGCGATGGCGCAACAGCTGCAGGCTGCAAGCGCGAGAAATGTCAGTGATTTTGAAAGTAACCGTGGCATGCTCAAACACGCTGGTGTGGTTAGCCTTCAGCAAGTATTGCGCGAGCGTGGGACTGTCAGATTCATTCGCCATCTGCCGCATTGTCTGACTGCTCGCATAACATACGAGCACGTTCGGATTAGCGGTCTTATTGAGAATAACTACCTGCGGGTCGTAAGCGTTAACCATTATTATCCTCTCCAGTTGGTGTGCTATGGCGAATCAGCCAATGCAAGAACATGGCGTTCGCAGCGATGTGAGCCGTGTGCTGCAAGCCGCTTTCTTCATCAATGGGCTCTTCTTTCAACAGCGCCATACAATGGCGTAGCAGCGCAGCACGATAGCGAGCCACTGCATTTGGCACTTTCTGCCAGCTGTTGACGTCATATTTCTCCGCGCCAAACGTCAGCACTTTGCCAAGATCTTCAATGAAATACGGGTCAAGCAAGTCAAGCCGCGGCTTGCCGCCGTCGAACTTAAGACCCACTGACTTTTCTTCAGCCATAGATACCTCACTTGTTTACGTTCAAAAATATATTAAATAAAAAAGACAAGAAAGTAAACAAAAAAAA
>UMHQ01041109.1_pt1 | contig 50262 bp, 39 predicted proteins | sample 1965531 | NCBI WGS metagenome assembly UMHQ01 (sample SAMEA4836098, study PRJEB28245) | human gut metagenome | biome: gut microbiome; material: fecal sample | place: Denmark | collected 2008 | reverse complement strand
CAGGATCCGGCGGGCGCTTGCCTCATATATATGTGGCAAGGAGGCCGGTGCCAGCCATCCCCGCTGGAGGGCTACGCATCCTCGCGACTGACGTTGAACTCGAACGTGTTGTTCTCGCCGCGGTAGGTGGCCACGGAGTACTCGACGGCCCGGCCATCGGCCTCACGTCCCACGGTGTGGAACAAGAGCAGCGGGTCCCCCACCTCGACGTCAAGCAGCGCTGCCGTGGCGGAGTCCGCCTTAATGACATCCAGGCGACGGTGCGCCTGCGTCACGGGATGGCCCTCGTCGGTCATGGCACCGTACATGCGCTGCGTCGTGAAGTCATAGCTCTCGAAGTTGGGGTAGGGCTCGACGGGAATGTAGCTCTCGACGAACACGTTGGGCCTCTCGTCCACGTAGCGAAGGCGCACGAGCTTGTAGACTTCCGCACGGGGCTTGAGCTCAAGGTTCGTGGCGACCTCCTCGCTGGCCTTCTCGCGCTTGAAGATGACGACCGTGCTGCGAACGACGCGTCCCTCGCGGCTCATGTCCTCCTCGAAGCTGCGGACGCCCATCGTGAGGCCCTGGGAGACCTTGGGCTTGGTGACGATGGTGCCGCGGCGCTTGCGCTTCTCGATGTAGCCGTCGTTCGCGAGAATCTGCAGCGCCTGGCGAATCGTGGGGCGGCTGACGCCATAGCTCTTCGCAAGCTCGACCTCGGGAGGGATGATGTCGCCCTCCTTGTAGGTACCATCCTTGATCTTTGCGAGAAGGTCGTCCTTGATCGACGAGTAAAGCGTTGCCATGGTTCTTCCGATTCGACGTACCCGCACAGGCGGGGGTATTGTTAGTCTGTATATTTTATATGTTAACCATATTTGTAAGGTTTGCTAATCACAAGACGAGGCACACAAAAAGAGCCGCCGACGCCTGCGCCAGCGGCTCCCATGTCTTGCACCTGCGATTACTACCTAAAGCTCGCGAAGCTCCTTGAAGATTTCCGCATAGGGACGACCCTTGCCAAATACCGCGCTTGTGCCAAGCACGGCTCCGTCAACGCCCATCTTGTCCGCCTTGGCAATCACCTGCGGCGAGCAGGCGCCGTCGATGATGACCTTGTAGCCGTACTTGTCCTTCGCGGCGACGAAGCGTTCGATCTTCTCGTCCACGTAGTCGAGGTACTTCTGGCCCGAGAAGCCGGGGTTCACCGTCATGACGAGGACGTAGTCGACCACGGGCAGCGAGGTCTCCACCGTCTCGAAGTTGACGCCGGGGTCAACGACGAGGCCAGGGTGCGCGCCCAGGCGCTCGATCTGCAGCAACGTGGAGTTGATGGTGGGCTCGGCCTCCTGGTGCACGTAGACGATTTTCACGCCGGCCTTCACGAGCAGGTCAATCGTCGTGGGCTCGTGCGTGGCCATGAGGTGAACGTCGCAGGGAACGGGGGAGCGGCGGCAGATTGCCTCGACGTCGCCGATGCCCAGGCCCAGGTTGGGAACGAAGTGCCCATCCATCACGTCGAGGTGAAAGCCATCGCATCCGGCGCCGACGAGCTCGTCGACCTCCTCGCCCAGGCGAAGGAAGTCGGCGCACATCATGGAGGGAAGAAGCAGCATCCTGGCCTCCTAGGCGGTCGTCATGAACAGGGTCACGTCGCCGTCAAGCGAGAGGGACTCGCCGCGCGGCAGCAGGAACTGGTCGCCAACCGTGATGTCCTCGCCGTTGGCGCGGCCGGCGCCGCGGGCCACGGTGACGAGCTCGTAGGGGCCGGCCTCGAGTTCGGCAGGGCCGGTGACCTCGAGCTTCTCGACGGTGAACGAGTCGTTGGAGACGAGCGTGGTGCGCTTCATGCCCGGCAGCTCCACCGTGGTGGGCTTGGCGGAGTTCACCATCTCAGACTTGTCGTAGTGCAGCGTCTCGATAGCCGGCTCCAGGTGAAGCTCACGCAGCGAGCCGTCGGCCTGCACACGGTCGTAGTCGTAGAAGCGGTAGGTGACGTTGGTGGACTGCTGGATCTCATAGACCACGGTGCCCTTGCAGCACGCGTGCAGCAGACCGGCCGGGATGTAGACGAAGTCGTCGCGCTTCACGGGCAGGTGGCCGATGAGGTCGTCCCAGCGGCTCTCGTCGATGTAGCCGCGCAGGTCCTTCTCGTCAGTGGCGTTGTGGCCAAAGACGATGGCGGCGTCGGGCTCGGCCTCGAGGAAGTACCAGCACTCGTTCTTGCCATAGGGAAAGCCGAGAGGGACGGCGTGCTCGGTGTCGGGGTGGACCTGGATGGAGAGGTCGTCCTCGGGGCCAAGCAGCGAGACGATGACGGGGAAGATGCGATCCGTGTCACCAAAGAGCTCGGAGTGCTCGCTCCATAGCTCGCCGAGGGTCTTGCCCTCGTACTCGCCGGAGACGCAGACGTTGGACTCATCGCCCTGGACGGCGAAGGCCCAGGCCTGACCAACGCCATCGGGCATCCAGTCATAGTGCCAGTAGTCACGGACGGTCGTGCCACCCCAGACGGTCTTCTTGGGGATGGGCTTGAAGCGCAGGAGTGCCATGTTGTGCTCCCTTCATTGGACGCAAGCGGTCGCGGTGGCAATGGCACCGGGGTCGATTGCCAACGCCGCCGCTTGCCCTTAGCTGACAAACAGAGGCAGGCCCCGGGAGCCGCAAGGGCTGCCCGGGGCCTGAACTAGAGCGGACGAGTGGGAAGGGCCCGCTCAGATGGTCGGGTTCTCAGCCCTTAGAAGACGCCGATCACGCAGAGGACAGCCACGACCACGCAGAGGATGATGATGACCTTCGTGGGCGAGTACTGCTTCTTGTTGAGCATCCACCAGGTGAGCAGGACCGCGATAAGCGGCAGGATGCCGGGGAAGCAGCCGTCGAGGGTGTCCTGCAGCGGCTTGAACTCGCCACCCATCGGGATGTTGAGCGTCGTGGTGAGGACGATGTTGCCGGCGGACAGGGCGCCGATGACCATGATGCCCAGCACGTTGAAGGCGTCCGTGAGACGACGGGCGGCCTCGCCGACGATCATGTCGACCGCGCCGACGCCGAGCTTGTAGCCCATGCGGAAGCAGAAGAACGAGATGGCCGGGCCAATGATGCCCCAGGTGATGATGTAGAACAGCGGGCCGATCGCGGAGCCGCCGGCGGCGAGGCTCATGCCGATGGAGAGCAGGATCGGGACGATGATGCCCTGGACGATGGAGTCGCCGATGCCGGCCAGCGGGCCCATGAGGGCGGTCTTGACGTTGTTCGGCATGTCCTCGGACACCTCGCCGCCGAGGGCGATGTTCTCCTCGAGGGAGGCGACGATGCCGTTGACGATCGTGCCGGTCTGAGGCTCGGTGTTGTAGAACACGGACTGGCGGGTGAGCAGGCGGCGCTTGGCCTCGGGGTCGTCAGCGTAGTACTTGTTGGCGAACGGGATGTAGGACCAGGCGAAGGCGTGGGCCTGCAGCTTCTCGTAGCTCATGGAGGACAGGTGGGTGAAGGCCCAGCGCAGCCAGAGCTGGTTCAGGTCGTGGTTGGTAAGGCCCTGCTTGCCGTTGGGGCCAACCTTGGGCTCGATTTCCTTTGCCATTTTCGTTGTGCTCCCTTCTTAGAACAGGTCGTCGTCTTCGTAGGAACCGTCGGCGTTCTCGCCGGCGTTCTCGGCAGGCGCGGCAGCGACCTTGCCAGAGGACTGGTACACGAGGTAGGCGACGAGGGCGGCGATGAAGACGATGGCGACCATCGGCAGGCCGGCGAAGGCCAGGAGCACGAAGCCGGCGAAGAAGTAGATGAGCTGGATCTTCTCCTTGATGACGATGTTCATCAGCATGCCGATGCCGAGGGCGGGCAGGACGCCGCCGAGGACGGAGATGATGTGCGTGACGATCTCGGGCACGGAGCTGAGCAGGGTGTCAACGAGGCCCTGGCCAAGGTAGATGGCGAGGAACACGGGGACGGCGCGCAGGAAGAACGTGCAGATCTGCGGGTAGACGACGTGCCACAGGGTGATGCCGCGGTCGTTGTTCTCCTCGGCGGCCTTCTGGGCGCCGTTGTTGAAGAAGGAGTACAGGGCCATGCGGGTGTTGTAGAAGATCAGGCCGAAGGTCTGGCCGATGAGCACGGAGAGCGTCACGGCGACGGCCGGGTCCTTCGTGGTGGCAAGGGCCAGGCCGATGCCGCCGTAGGTGGCGTACGTGATCTCGGAGTTCGTGGCGCCGCCCGTGGAGAGGTTGGCGATGAACACGGCCTGGACGGCAACGCCGCACAGGACGCCGGCCGTCACGTCACCAAAGACGAGGCCGCACAGAAGGCCACCGACGAGCGGGCGGCCGACCATGTAGAAGCTGCCCGTGATGCCGAACATCGGCGCGGACTCGATGGCGCCCAGGTAGCAGAACACGCCACACATAAGCGCTGGGAAAAGCAGTTCCATTTCTCCTCCTTCAACGATGGAACCCTTGCTCCGGCTTGTCGCCGGCATTGCCCGCCCGCAGGCGAGCGTCTTTCTCCTTGCAAAGCGTCCGTGGCCCGCGACCCTCCCCAAGGGGCGCGAACCACAAGCGGGCGCTAGGCGGACTGGTACTTGGCCTTCATGGCCGGCCAGGTGACGGGCGAGTTGTCCGGGATCAGCTGGAACTCGACCTTCACACCCTGCTCCTCGAGGTAGTCGAGGGCCACGACGTCATCGTCGTTCAGGCACACGGCGTTGCCCATGGGCTTGGTGTTGGGGCGGGCGCCGTTGAGGTTGCCGATGTTGAGCACGGGGCCAACGTTGCCACCGGCACGCACGATGTCGGCAAAGCCGGTCGTGGAGTCAGAGATGATGTAGAAGTTCTTGCTGGAGGCGTGGACCTTCTCGAGAGCCTTGACGCCCTGCTCGACGTTGTAGATGCCAAGCTTGAGGTTGGCGGCCGCAGCCTTGAGGACCTTCTTGCGCAGTTCGTCCGCGGCGATCTTGTCGCTGATGACGATGATCGAGTCGACGGGCTTCTTGGCGACCCAACGGGTCATGGTCTGGCCGTGGATGACACGGTCGTCGACGCGAGCGAGAGTGATTGCCATGATTCCTCCCATGTCTCTCTTGCTTATCCTTCGGGGTCAGCGCCCCGCAGATTCCTCGGGGTAAACGCCCCGTAAATCCCTTGTGAGTTGGCCGCCGCTCGGGCGGCGCGGCATGGAGGGGCTCCCCTTCGGCGAATCGCCAGCCCCTCCCGCCGGCTAGAACAGGTCGTCCTCGTCATCATCCGAGGCGTCCGCAGGCATCTCCGCAGCCACGACGCCAGCAGACCCGGCCGTGAGCGCGGCGGAAGCAACCGCGTCAAGGTCGTCAGAGCTCATTGCGAGCACGCCAGCCTCGAGAAGCATCGAGAAGTTGGCGCCCGCCACGAGCCTGATGTGCTCGGGATTGGTGAGGAACAGGGCGTATGCCTCGTTGTACGGCGTGCCGCCGAGAAGGTCGGCGAGGATGAGCAGGTCGCCCTGGGCGAGCAGCTCATTGACACGCGCGGTGAGACGGTCGCGGAAGTCATCGATGCCCGTGTCCGTGAGGCTCACGGCGCTCACGTGATCGGCGCCCGCGGCCATCATGTGGAAAGCGTCAAGGAGTCCCTCGCAGAGACTGCCATGTGATGTAAGCAATATGTTCATTGAATTCCTTTCGTTATGTCCTGAGCTGTAGAATACATATTCACCAAGCCGCCACATTTGATGGGCTGATTCCAATTGGCGAACGGCTTGTTTTCGGTCGCGAATGGTACTTATTCGCTTCATAGCGGATTTATTGTTCTTACATTTAGCGGTTTTTCACCGTTTTGTAAGCTCCTTAGTGGTATCCTAACGGCAGCACAGGTTTTCACACATATATGTGTGAACAAAATTGCCGGACAGACACCGGCACAAATGGTGGCTCCGCTCGCGGAACCGCAGAAAGGGGAAGCACATGGCAACCTACACGCTTGACGACCTCGCCCGTCTCGTCGACCACACGAACCTGCACGCAGACGCCACCGAGGCCGACATGGCCAAGCTCTGCGACGAGGCCAAGGCCTATCACTTCAAGATGGTCGCCATCAACCAGGTCCAGTCCAAGTTCTGCTCCGAGCAGCTCGCCGGGACCGACATCCACACCGGCGCCGCCATCGCCTTCCCGCTTGGCCAGACCTCCATCGCCGCCAAGGTGAACGAGACGAAGGACGCCATCGCCAACGGCGCCAGCGAGATCGACTACGTGGTGAACCTCACGCAGGTCAAGGCCGGCAACTGGGACTACATCAAGGACGAGATGACCCAGATCGTCGAGGTCTGCCGCGAGGCCAGCAAGGGCCGCGATGAGGAGATCCCCTCCAAGGTCATCTTCGAGAACTGCCTGCTCACGGATGACGAGAAGGTCAAGCTCGCCGAGATCGCCCGCGAGGTCGAGCCCACGTTCATCAAGACGAGCACTGGCTTCTCCACCGGTGGCGCCACGGTCGAGGACGTCAAGCTCATGAAGGCCCACTGCGGCGACAAGGTCCAGGTCAAGGCCGCTGGCGGCATCCGCGACGCCGACACGTTCCTCGACATGGTTCGCGCCGGCGCCACGCGCATTGGCTGCTCGGCCGGCATGCCCATCATCGACGAGCTCAGGCGTCGCTTCGAGGAGCAGGGCATCGACTCCATCGAGCTGTAGTTAGCAAGCACGGCGGCTACCGACCATACTGGCGGTAGCCGCTTTTTGTTAGCGCTTGGCCGGATGTCGACGCTCGGAAGGCGCCGCGGCGGCCATGAACCAAGGAGGAACCATGGGACCGATTCTTCTCGAACCCACCTACATCTCCCCTATCTGGGGTGGCACGCGCATCTCCGAGGCGCGCGGACTGGAGTGCAGCGGCGAGGTAAACAATGGCGAGGCGTTCGACGTCTCGGCGCACGAGGGCATCTGCACCACGGTGGCAAACGGGCCGTGCGCCGGCATGAAGTTTGACGAGTTCCTCGCCCGTTACCACGACGAGGTCATCGGCGACCTCGACGACGAGGCGACGATCCAGGTGGTCTCCATGGACCCGAAGGAGTTTCTCTCCGTACAGGTCCACCCCGACGAGGCGTACGCCCAGGCCGTCGAGGGCGATCACGAGAAGGCCGAGAGCTGGTATATCCTGCATGCCGAGCCGGGTGCCGAGCTCATCGCCGGCTGCCTGACGGATGACGTCGACGCCCTGCGCGCCGCAGCGGCGGACGACACGATTGGCAACCGCTACGGCAAGCGCGTCGAGATGCACGAGGGTGACTTCATCCTCATCCCGGCGGGGACCATGCACGCACTTGGCCCGGGGATCTTTGCCGTTGAGATTGGCTCGTTTGGCAACACGACGTACCGGCTGTGCGACTGGGGACGCGGCCGCGAGCTGCACGTTGAGAAGGGCTTTGACGTACTCAAGACCGGTAACGAGCCAAGCGTTCGCCACCTCGGGCTCTATGACGAGAGCGCGGGCACGCGCGTGCGCACGGGTGTCGAGCACGCACTGTTCACCTCGAACGTCGTGGACGTCGTGGGCGAGTGGAGCTGCGAGGGCACCGGGCGCTATCAGGTACTCACGTGCGTCCACGGCGATGCGGTTGTCGAGACGGATGAGAGCACGGTTGAGCTTCCCTACACGATGTCTGCCGTGATTCCGGCGTGCGCGGGCAGCTATACCGTTCACGGGAACTGCCGCGTGCTTCAGAGCTATCGGCCGTAGAGGGTGTGCGGGCGGGCCGAGTAGGCCGCCCCGATTGGAGGCAACCATGAGACAGCGCATTGCAATCACCGGGGCAAACGGGTATCTCGCGAGCCTCGTGCAGCGCTACAACGCGGAGCGCTTTGAGTTCGTTCGTGTGAGCCGCGCCGACGTGGACTATACGAAGCCGGACGAGGTAGCGCGGTTCTTTAGCGACCTTGACTTTGACCTGCTGTTTCACACGGCGGCGAACGCCACGACGGCAGACTGCGAGAACGATCCGCACGGCACGCATCTCGTGAACTGCGACTCGGCCATCGAGATCGCGAAGGTATGCGAGAGCCGCGGCAAGCGCATGCTGTTCATCTCCACTGAGCAGCTGTTCAACGGCAAGAGCGAGCCAGGTCCGTTTGGCGAGGACGTCGAGCCCAACTGCGTCACGAACTACGGTCTGCAAAAGGCCGAGGTAGACGCATGGCTGCAAGCGAACTCGAGCGATTATGTGACCCTGCGCCTGTCGTGGATGTTCGGCATGGCCATGCCTGGCGTCAAGCCCTCGCCAGGCATCGTGGGCAACGTGCTCAAGGCCATGCGTAGTAACACGCCAACGAAGTTCACCGTGAACGAGAAGCGTTGCATGACCTATGCCCAGCAGCTCGCTGACAACTTCGGCAAGATCTGCGAGCTTCCGAGTGGGACGTATCACTTTGCCGCCGCCAACGGGTCGAGTGCAGACGATGGAATGAGCACGTATGAGTGCGCCAAGCTCGTGGCACGCAAGCTTGGCTATGGCGAAGCGGATATTGAGAGGCTCATCCTCCCCAACCCCGATCGCTACGCCGACCGCTTCCGCGACTTCCGCCTCGATGCCAGCAGGCTTGAGGGATGTGGAATCAAGCTTGGTACGTTCGAGGACAATGTTGACCGCTGCCTTGCCGACTTTGGATGGGCCTAGAGGACGCCGCCGCTAGCGACGCTTCCGCAGAGGGACGCCAATCGCACGATTGGCGTCCCTCTATTTGTGTGAACAAGCAATCTACGTGAGTCGCCAGGGATTTTCTCGTCGCAAAGTCGAGAAGTGTACGAGCTCCTGCTACTTTAACGGACAGGCTTCTCCCAATGCCATGTGAACATGCAGGTAGATTGAGCGGTAGTCATAAGCCGACTTCAAGAATTCCTTTGAACAGCACCGCTGCTCGTACATTCCTGCTGTTTACGACGGCCGCTAAGCCGCAACTATACGTAGAACGACTATTCGCTCTTCAAAGAACCCCTAGATCGGCCATCATTTGCATACGGCGAGAAGCCATCTTTGGCGACAGCTCTTTACGAAACGGTTCGAGACCGCTCTTCCTTCTAATGAGCCTGGCTATTCCGTCCATACGGCCTTCGTCACGTAGCTGGTCTTTTGAAATAAACAGGCAAGATTTACCCATCATCATGAGGGCATTTTGGCGAGTCTCATCCGAAAGCCTGTCTTCGCTTTTCTCATGCCACTCCCTTCCCTGGTACTCAACATCAAGGCCAGCGTCCTCGAACAACAGGTCAGCAACGAGCTTTGAACGGGAGCACTCTCTCGCAGCCTCTTCGCTGAGACAAATATCGGCATTCAATCTTGGCTTTCCGCAACCCCATCCGCCAAGGTCACGTGGAAGGCTCAGCATAACCGCCAGCGCAGTCTCTCTCGGGGATGCAGAGTTGTCCATAGCGAGCCTTCCAACCTGACGCATCGTTCTAATTCCTCTGCACTCCGCCGACACGCAGACCAGGCAATTCAGCCTCGCCACGCTAGTCAGCGAAATAACATCCCACTCACACTGTCCATTACTCGATATCGAATATGAGCCGGAGAGCTCCATGGCGAGCGCAATTGACTTATAGAGGCCAAGGCTGTGCGCAAGCTGCATGACCACAAGTTCCGGGGAGCACATGAACACTCCCGGCTCGACTGGAACAAGCAGCCCGTCAGCTATAGGCCCGCTCCACGTATGGCACACAAGGGCGGAGGACGGCCTTCTTGCTGGGCGTTTTCCGACGACAACGGTGAGAGGCATGCTTAGCCCCAAGATCGCCGCCGCATGCCGAGCTCGTTCGAAGGCAAGGTTCGGCAGCTCGAGCGGGCGAAGCGAGGTGTCGGCAGCAAGGGCTTCCGCGTCGAGCGTGGTGAGCATCTCGTCGGGATACAGTTGGCCCAACAGCTCGCGCGTCCACATGGGGTCCTCGACGCGGACGCGGCGCCAGAACGCAAGCGCGCTCTCATAGCCGATCACAATCGACGAGCCCCTCTGGGGCCGCACAATCCCTGTCCCATACACGCCGCCGAAGCCGGAAACGCCAGCGAGCCTATCCACATCCTCCCCCTCCCTTTTGGGTGGGGCAGATACTAGAGGACCATCGACGAGTATCCAGCCACAGGAACGACTCGTCCCGCGAGCGGCTGTTTGATTCTTGTTAGATTTGCGTCAGACCTGCTAGAAACCCACAAATTAGCAAGCGAGGCCCAATTTCGCACACCATCGAACCGGTGAGCGGCACACAGAAAAACGGCCCCGCCGAGAAACCTCGACGGGGCCGCACCGCAAGCCTCAAAAGAAATCGCTACCTGCCGGCGGAACGGCGGCTCTGCCACTCCTCGGCAAGCTTTGCCTGCACATCGTGCGGGACCTGCTCGTAGCCATCAATCTCGAGCGTGAACTCGCCCGTGCCACGAGACAGCGAGCGCAGGCGCGTGGCATAGTCGAGAACCTCGGCGTACGGAACGCGAGCCTGGATGACCGTGGTCCCACGCTCGCCTGCGTTCATGCCCTCGACGCGGCCACGGCTCGCGCTCACGTCTCCCATGACGGAGCCGGCGTAGTCCTCGGGCACCGTGACCTCGAGCTTTGCCATTGGCTCAAGCACAACGGGCTCAGCGTCGGCGGCGGCCTTCTGGAAGCCGATGCGCGCTGCCGTCTTGAACGCCATCTCGTTGGAGTCAACGGAGTGGTAGCTGCCGTCGTAGCAGGCAACGCGGACGTCAATCATGGGGTAGCCGGCGACGACGCCCTCGCGCATGGTCTCCTGGACACCCTTGTCAACGGCCGGGATGAGGCCCTTGGGGATGCGGCCGCCAACGACCTCGTCCACGAACTCGTAGCCACCGCCAGGATTGGGCTCAAGGCGAAGCCAGCAGTCGCCGTACTGGCCCGCACCGCCCGTCTGCTTCTTGTGGCGACCCTGGGCGCTGGCCGTGCGGCGAATGGTCTCGCGGTACGGCACACGCATGGGCACGACGTGCGCCGTGACGCCGGCGCGGGCGGCCATGCGGTCGAGCAGCACGGAGACCTGGGCCTCGCCAATGGCGGAGATGACGGTCTGGCCCGTCTCCTCGTTGCGCGTTACCTTCATCGTGGGATCGGCGTCGCAGCTCTTCTCCAGGAAGCTGAAGAGCTTGTCCTCCGTGCCGCGCTTGTCGGGCTCGATGGCAACCTGGTACAGGGAGTTGGGGAAGCGGAACGCCGCGGCCTCGACCTTGCCCGTGACGGACAGCGTGTCACCTGCCATGGCGGCGATCTTGGGCACCACGACGATATCGCCGGCAGCCGCGCTCGGGACCTCGGTCATGTCACGGCCGACCATGCGGTAGATGTGCGCGAGGCGCTCCGGCTTGCGCGTACGAGCACACGTAAGCTCAAGACCAGGGGTAACGGTACCCGCAAGCACCTTCATGAGCGCGACGCGCCCGTTCTGCTGGTCGTTGAGGACCTTGAAGACGAAGCCCACGGGACGGTCGTCGCCCTCGTCGATGTCGAGGTAGTCGCCGTTGACGAGGGGCACGGATCCAAAGTCGCCAGCGCTCGGGAAGTAGGTCTCGATGTCATCCATGAGGCTCGTGACGCCCTCCTCGCGCGTGCAGGAGCCCGCGAACACCGGAACGAAGATGCGCTCGGCAATTGCTTTGGCGAGAAGACCCTCGAGCTCGTCCTGCGTGAGCTGGCCATCACCCTCGAGGTACTTGAGCATGAGCTCGTCGTCTGCCTCAACGACAAGCTCGCACAGGTGGGCGCGGGCGTCGTCTGCGGCGGCACGCATGTCGTCGGGGATGTCGCATACGACGGGCTTGCCGGATCCATCGAGGTGACGGGCCTGCATGCGAATGACGTCGATGATGCCCTTGAAGTCATCACCCACGCCCCACGGGAGCGTGACGGCACCAAGGCGCATGCCAAAGCGCTCCTGAAGCGCGGCAAGGGTGGCGTCATAGTGCGCCTCGGAGCGGTCGATGCGGTTCACGAAGACGGCGCGGGCAAGCGAGAGGTCCTCGGCGGCATACCACAGGCGCGTCGTGACGGCACCTGGGTCTCCGGCGGCGTCAACGACGAAGATCGCCGTCTCAACGGCGGACATGGCAGCGTAGGCGTCACCAATAAAGTCGGGGTAGCAGGGGGCGTCGATGACGTTGAGGCGAGCACCGTTCCAAGGCACCGGCGCCATGGCGAGCTTGATGGAGAAGGAGCGCTTCTCCTCCTCGGGGTCGTAGTCGAGCGTGGGCTTCGTGCCCTTGTGGCCACCCAGGCGGTTCGTGACGCCAGATAGGTGGAGCATGGCCTCGGCGAGCATCGTCTTGCCCACGCCGCCTTGGCCGACGAGGGCAACGTTCCTGATCTTCTCGCTCATGATGACTCCCTCCGTTGAGGTCCGCGTGGCCCGGCGGGGAGGGAGAATCGCCGCACGCGACCCACCCAGACCGCTGGTCGAGTGGGCGTCGGGGTGCCCACGTGCACGCCACGGCATTCGTTGGCCTAACCGTACCCAAACGGTCGGACAGAAAAGCCCCGCCCGCCGCGCCGTGCGGCGAACGGGGCACGTGGCGTGGCGGGCGGCGAGCCCTACTCCCTGCGATATGTGGGACGAGAAAGGCGAACTTCGATCTTGCAGCCCATGGCGGCAGCGACGGTCTCGAGGGTCGAGATGGTGGCGTTGCCGTTGCCCTGCTCGAGCCTGCTGAGGCAGGACTGGTGGATGCCGGAGAGCTCGGCGAGCTGCGTCTGCGTGAGGCCGGCCTCCGCGCGTGCATCGGCGAAGGTCTGGCCCACCTTGTGCATGAGCTCGCTGTCCGAGCCGCATCGTCGAGGCACGGAGCTCACCGGCCTTGGCGGCGTGGGAGCGCAGTGCGGGTAACGGGCGGGCATGCCGAGCTACTACCGGCGATACCCCCCCCGAGCACCTTTTTCATGACGCCCCACCCCGAGACAATCGCGCTCTGCAGACCGCGGGACGCGCGGACGGCAATCCGCACAGTCCCTTGATTCGAGCTTAGCCATCGGCCTTTGGGCGGGCTGAAATTATGCGATATAACCAATAGCCCATATTCGAGACTACCGTCCACCTCGAGAATCCTGCCGCCGGCATCCGTGAGCTCGTACTCGTTCTCGAGCTGGCCGCCATTTCTCAGGAAGCGGGCGCGCACCACGATGAGGCCCTTGTCCTCGAGTGCCCTGATCGAGTTGCGCACGGTAGCCACGCTGCACGAGAAGTCGCGCGCAAGACCGTTGACGCTGAGGACGCAGGGCGCGGGGTCCTCGTGGATACGCTTGAGGATGTCGAGCTCGCGCTCGTTGATGCGAACGCCCACGATGGCGCTCACCCTGGCGCGCTTTGTCATCGGCCTTCCAATCCATAGAAAGGGAGGGGCGCCACGGTGAACGCCCCTCCCCGTACATGCATGCGTTAGTGATTGCGGAGACGCAGGGCCACGCCCGCGCCAACTGCCGCGACGGCGCCGCCGAGCAGCGCAAGCGGAGCAGCGAGCGACTCGTCACCAGTCTGCGGAAGCTCCTTGTTGGCCGGCTTTGCCTCGGTGGCGCTAGGCGAGGCGGTCGCCTCGGGCGTCAAGGGGGCAACCGGGTCCTGGGTCCATTTGCCGTAGAGCGTCATGGAGCCGGAGAGCTCGGTGCCGTCGGCCCACTTGGTGGTGCAGGATTCGTCCGTGTACCAGCCGTCGAACGTCCAGCCCGTCACCGGATCCTGGGACTTAGCGGTGTAGGCAGAGCCAAGCTCGAGGTCCTCGTCGGCCGCGGGGAGGTTGGCGCCGTTGGGCCTGGTGCCCACGTACTGGTAGTCAACGCGCGCGAGGCCGTGGGCGGCCTTGAGCGCAATGGCGCCCTGGTAGCTGCCAGCCGCGGTGGCCGCGACGTGCTTGGTGTCGCCATGGGCAGACCAGCGGGCGCCTGCAGCGTCGTCATACCAGCCATCGATGGCGTGGGAGCAGTTCCCTCTTTTATCGTCGAGTTGCCAGCCGGAGCCCGTGGAACCAAAGGTAAAGGAACCTTCGCTGTAGATATCGTCACCAGCCTTGTCGGCATGGTTGTTATATATCGCAGCATCGGACGGGAGCGTGAGCACACCGGTCCCGCTGTTATAGACGCCACCGCCCCTGCCCGTTTCGTGGTTGCGCATGACGGTTAACTTGGCGCCCTCGTCAAACGTGAAGGTACCGTAGTTCTCCAGTCCGTTGCGCCCGTTCTCGTTAATCTCGACGATGGCGCCGGAAGCAACATGGGCAGTTGCTGTCTTGCTCGCGACGCGCAGCCCGCCGCCGCTCTTGCTGGCGTTGCCGTCTGCGGTCAGCGAAGAGGTACCGTCTACCTCCATCTTGCCGTAGAAGGTAACGCCGTAGTAGCCATTGCCGTTGCACGCGACACTTGAGGAATCAGAGATCCGAATGTTGCGGGCAGACATGCCATGCACACCATTGCCGCACACTTTCACAACCGCCCCGTTGCGAGCAATGTAATCCGCGCCGTTTGATCCGTTGCCGCGGTTGTTCGAGTTCGTAAGCCTTGACGAGTCAATCGTGACTTGTACGCCAGCCGTGATACCAGCCCTGTTGCTCGTAACGTCAAGGGTAGAGCCAGCAAGAACGTTCAGCTCAGTCGAATAGGGCTCAGTACCTCCAGAGTTGACATCGGAGCATATGCCATTGGTCGAGAAGCCGCTCACACTCATGGCAGTGGCGCTCAAATTCACCTTGCTACGAGCATGATAGTAGATACCCGTGTTTACGCTGCTACCGGCGGAGGAAGCAAACGCAACCTTAGAGTTGTTGAAAGACAACGAGCAGTCGTAGTTGATTACGCACGCGGCCCACTTGTAGCCATCGCCCGCAACCGTGGGGGTACCAGTCAGCGGGGCGAGGTTCAGCGTCACGCCATCAAATGTGAGATTGCCGGCCACCTCGCCCTTTTTGGCAACGTAAATACCGTGGTTGTTTGCCGTGATGACATGGCCGTTGCCCTTAATGGTGAGCGAGGTGCCATAGATGCCAAAGCCAGACTCCGTAGAGGCATCTCCCATGAGCTCGATGACGTCACCATCCTTGGCAGCAGAGAGAGCCTCGTCGAGAGTCGCGTAGTAGGCATCGCCGATCTTTGCCACAGGTTTGGCGGCGGGCGTTGCGGCTGGGTCGTCCTGGGGCGTGGCGGCCCGCTGCTGATCAACGTCGCCAGACATGGCGGACGTCGCGGCCGCGACGTCGCTGGTCTCGGGCTCGTCAGCAGTAGTGGCCTCCTGCTGCGTCAGGGCCTCCTGCGGGGCAACCTGCTCGTCGGCGATGGCGGCAACCGGCGCAAGGACACCAAGCGAGGCTACGAGGCCGGCCGTGACAGTGGCAACGGCAACGCGTCCGTGCAGGGTGCCTTTGGTGCTTCTCGATTTCATATCGGGCTCCCTTCCCAAATGGGTATCGGATGCCCGCGTTCATCTGTTCTGCCCCTCGAATGCACTGAGGAGAATTCTTGGCATCCTCCTCATCAGAAGCTAATCAAATAATCCATCTACCTGCGGAAATATGACTTATATGCATATAAGTGGACTACGAGAAAGTATGTGTCTCCTGCGGTCGACACCCCTAAGTGAGCGGGCAAATCGCGGTCTGAGGCCTATACCCCTCACTAGGCTCACCAAAACTGCAGGTCAGCGTTCCGTCATTTTAGGGACTACTCGAGAAGTCACGTTTTGCCCGCTCACTTAGCGGTGGACTGACCCCTCTAGCACAGAAAAAGCCCGACAGACAAGCGCCTGCCGGGCCTAATCGCGTTATGTGAACGAGCCTCGGGGCTACTTCACGCGGCTCTCGGTGTTCCACCACTTGCCGAGCTGGGCGATGTTGCCGCGAATGTGCTCGCAGCTTGCGTGGAACGCGGCCTGCTCGCGCTCATCGAGCGGCAGCTCGAAGGTCTCCTCGATGCCGTTGGCGCCCACAACGCACGGAATGGACGAGAAGATGCCCTCCTCGCCGTGCTCGCCCGTGAGCAGCGTGGAGCAGCAGGTCACATAGTGCTCGTTGCCGAGAATCGCCTGGACGAGGCGAACGGCCGCCTGGGCCACGGCGTACTCGGTGCAGCCCTTGCCGGCATACGTCACGTAGCCGCCATGACGCGCCTCCTCCTCGCACTCGAGCTGGTCAAAGCCAAAGCGCTCGGGCTGCTCGGCGGCGAGGTCGGCGAGCGTCTTACAGCCAAAGCTCACGCAGGACATGGCCGCAAACTGGGAGGCGCCGTGCTCGCCGAGCATGTAGGCGTTGATGGAGTGCTGATCCAGGCCGGTGCGCTTCGAGATGGCGTTGCGAAGGCGCGCGGAGTCCAGCGCGGTGCCCGATCCCACGATGCGCTTGGGGTCGCAGCCGGAGAGGCGCCAGATCTCGGTGCAGATGACGTCGCAGGGGTTGGAGATGGAGACCCACACGCCCTTGAAGCCGGCGTCGGTCACGCGGGCAACGAAGGTGCGCGCGATCTCGGACGTCACGAACAGCTCGCCGTCACGGTCCTTGGCGGCACTCGCAACGTCGCCGGCAGCGTTCACGATGACGTCGCAGCCAGCGAGCTTCTCGTACTCGGCGCCGCAGTTCACGATCTTGCAGTTGTGCGGGTAGAACGACAGCGCGTCCGTGAAGTCCTGGCACTCACTCGTGAGCTTCTGGGCGTTGATGTCACACAGGTAGAGCTCGTCGGCGAGGCCCTGCACGAGAAGCGAGTTCGCCACGTGGGCGCCAACGTGACCCTGACCAAGGACGCCAACCTTACGGATGTAAGCCATGTCGTATCCTTTTCTCTTGGATGGTTTGGACCTGCGCCTCCGGCGCGGACCCGCCGCGAATAATGGAACAACAGTAGCACTCTGCCGAGTGCCCAAAACCCGCGTTGGCGGGACGTCACACAAGCTGGGAGAGACATGGGATTCAAGACCTATACGTGCCCGATCGCAAAGTCGTGCGGCGGCTGCGAGTGGCTTGCCGTTCCCTACCCCATCCAGCTGCGGCGCAAGCGCGACGAGGTGCTGCGCCTGTTCGCCGACGTGCTGCCAAAGGGCGCCACCGCCCAGCAGCGCGAGGAGCTCGTGCCCATCCACGGCATGGACACGGACGGCATGGAGCCCACCCACTACCGGCACAAGGCGGCCACGCCGTTTGCGCCCGGCAAGCGCGGCAGCATCCGCTCTGGCTTCTACGCGCGAGGAACGCACCGCATCGTGCCGTGCGCGAGCTGCATCGTCGAGGCCCCGCACGCACGAGAGGCCCTGCTGGCCGTTGCCCGCGCCGCCGAAGAGCTCCACATCCCCGCCTATGACGAGGACCACGGCCGCGGCCTTCTGCGCCACGCCGTCGTTCGCATGGGATACGCCACGGACGAGGCGCTGCTCACCATCGTCACGAACGGCGGGCAGATCGCCAGGGAGCGCCAGCTCGTCGAGCGCATCAGGGCACGCGCGCCCTTCGTGACGGCCATTGCGCAGAACGTGAACCAGCGCCGCACGAACGCCATTCTCGGCCACGAGACTCGCGCGCTGTACGGTGGCGGCCGCATGGTGGATAAGCTCCTTGGCTGCGAGTTCGAGATTGGCCCCACGTCCTTCTACCAGACGAACCCAGCCCAGACCGAGGTACTCTACTCGCTGGCCATCGAGGGTGCGGGCCTTCAGGCTGGCATGCGCGTGCTCGACGCCTACTGCGGCATCGGCACGATTGGCATGTGCGCCGCCAAGCAGGTTGACGGCCTCCAGGTTGTGGGCGTGGAGCAGGTCGAGGGGGCCGTGGCCAACGCCCGCGCCAATGCTCGGCGCAACGGGTTGGCCGACCGCTGCAAGTTCGTCTGTGCCGACGCCACCGCCTACATGCGAGACGTCGCCAAGGCCGGTCGCGAAGGCTTCGACGCCGTCATCATGGACCCTCCGCGCGCCGGCTCCACGCCCACGTTCATCAACGGCGTGCTGGGCCTGGCGCCCGAGCGCGTCGTCTACGTGAGCTGCAACCCCGTGACGCAGCGTCGCGACCTCGAGCTGTTCCTCGCCGGCGGCTACGACATCGAGAGCCTCGAGGTCGTAGACATGTTCCCGCACACGAAGCATGCCGAGACCGTGCTGGTGCTGCGTCGCCGCTAGCGAGAAGCGCGAGTGTAGCCTTTCGGTCACTTGGGGCCCCAAAACGGCTCCATACCGACCAATTAGCTACACCCGCGCTCCGTGAAGGCGAGAAACCGCCGAGAAGACCCGCCGCTTACTCCGGGTCGATGCTCACACGCAGGTCGTCGGCCACGTGAACGCGGCCGGCGGCGAGCCAACCGATGACCTCGGGGTACAGCTCGTGCTCGATCTCGTGGATGTGGGCCTCGAGCTCGTCCACGCTCCAGCCCTCCTCCACCGGCAGCGCGCGCTGGGCGATGATGGGGCCCTTGTCGTACTCCTCGTTGGCAAAGTGCACTGTGACGCCCGTGACCTTGACGCCGCGCTCGTAAGCGTCGGCGATGGCGTGCGCCCCGCGGAAGCTCGGGAGCAGCGCCGGATGCAGGTTCACCACGCGGTTGGGATAGGCGGCGAGCAGCGGCGCGTGGACCATGCGCATGTAGCCGGCCATGATGACGTACTCGCAGCCATGGCTCTTGAGCTCGACGGCGATGATCTCGTCGGCCTGCTCGGGGTCCGCGTACATCTCCTTGGACAGCGTGAGCGTCTGCAGCCCCGCGGCTTCGGCGCGCTTGAGCCCATAGGCACTCGGACGGCTCGACACCACGAGCTCGATGCTTGCGTTGAGGCTGCCGTCTGCGATGCGGTCGATGATGGCCTGCAGGTTCGTGCCGCTGCCAGAGAGCAGCACGCCGATCTTCAGCGGTTCGCTCATCACGGCCTCCTACTCGGCGTCGTCGCGGTACTGGACGCAGCCCGTGCCCGGCACGCACTCGCCCATGACGAACGGCTCGAGCCCCTCGGCCTTGAGCGCGGCGGTCACGGCATCCACGTCCTCCGGTGCGCAGATGATGCTCATGCCCACGCCCATGTTGAACGTCTTGTACGCCTCCGTGAGCGAGAGGCCCGCAAGGCGGCTCACATAGGTGATGATGGGTGGGATGCTCCACGCGGGACCAGCCTCGCCACCGCGATAGACGAGCGCGTCAACGTCTGCGGGCAGCGCACGGTTAAGGTTCTCGGTGATGCCGCCGCCCGTGATGTGGGCCATGGCGTGGATGGGCGCACCGGCGCGCAGCACGCGGATGAGCTGGCCGGCATAGATCGTGGTGGGACGCATCACGGCGTCGGCCACGGACTCGCCGAGCTCCTCGTTGTAGGCCTCGAGCTCCTCGACGCTCCTGCCCTCGATGGCGACCTTGCGCACGAGCGAGTATCCGTTGGAGTGGATGCCCGAGCTCGGCAGGCCGAGAATGACGTCGCCCGCCTTGACCTTCTCGGGACCAATCATCTTCGGGCGGTCCACGACACCCACCACGAAGCCGGCGAGGTCGTAGTCATCGGGATTCATCACGCCGGGGTGCTCGGCCATCTCGCCGCCCACGAGGGCGCAGCCGCTCTTCTTGCAGCCATTGGCGATGCCGGCAACGATCTGGGCAACGTGGTCTGCGCGCAGCTTGCCGATGGCCACGTAGTCGAGGAAGAACAGCGGCTCGGCGCCGATGGGCACCACGTCGTCCACGCACATGGCCACGAGGTCCTCGCCCACCGTGTCGTGGCGGTCCAACAGCTGGGCGATGGCAAGCTTCGTGCCCACGCCGTCGGTGCCCGAGACCATCACGGGGTCTTCCATGTCCTTGAACGCGGCGGCCGAGAAGCACCCGCCAAAGCCGCCGAGGCCGCCGATGACCTCGGGGCGGTTCGTCTCCTTCACGGCGGCCTTGATGGCATCCACCGCGCGGGCGCCCTCGGCGGTGTCGACGCCGGCGTCCTCGTAGGTCACGTGCTTGTCGTTGCTCATGAGAGGTCCTTTCGTGGGTTGGACAGTCGAGCTGGTCTTACGCCGGGCACGCCGGCAAAAAGCGGGGCGCCGGCAGCCAGCTGGCATGGCGACGCCAATGAAACCTGGGCTAGATCTCCTCGTTTGCCACGTCGTCGACGTGCATGCGCGAAGCGGCGCTGGCGTGGGAGAGGTTCCTGGGCGTGTAGCCCTCCAGGAACTTGCCTGCCGAGAAGCTCGCCGGAATCTCCACGGGATACTCGCCCGTGAAGCACGCCTCGCAATAGCCACTGCGACCGGCGGCGCAGCCCTCGCAGTGCGAGAGGTTGGGAACGCAGGCGCGAAGGCCCTCGGGAGACAGGAAAGCCAGCGAGTCCGCGCCGATGTAGTCGCAGATCTCGTCAACGGTCTTGCTCGCGGAGATGAGCTGGTCCTGGGTGTCCGTGTCGATGCCATAGAAGCACGGCCACGTGACCTCGGGCGAGTTGATGCGCATGTGAACCTCGGTGGCACCGGCCTCCTTGAGCATGCGGACGATCTGCTTGGACGTGGTGCCGCGAACGATGGAGTCGTCCACGACCACGAGGCGCTTGCCGGCGACGTTGTCGGTGAGGGCGTTCAGCTTGAGGCGCACGCCCATCTCGCGCAGCTCCTGCGTGGGCTGGATGAACGTGCGGGCCACGTAGCGGTTCTTGATGAGGCCCTCGCCAAACGGCAGGCCCAGCTCGTGCGCAAAGCCCTCCGCGGGCGGAAGGCCAGAGTCGGGCACGCCAATGACGAGGTCGACGTCTGCCGGTGCCTCCTGCGCCAGGCGCTGGCCCATGGCGTAGCGCATCGAGTAGACGCTCTTGCCGTGGAAACGGGAGTCCGGACGGGCGAAGTAGACGTGCTCGAAGATGCACTCGGCGCGGGCCTCGGGGTCGAGCGCCTGAGTGGAGGAGATCCCGTCGTCAGAGATGCGGATGATCTCGCCGGGACGCACGTCTCGCACGTACTCGGCGCCCACGATGTCGAGGGCGCACGTCTCGCTGGCGACGACCCAGCCCTGGTCATTCGCGAGCTTGCCCAGGCACAGCGGGCGGATGCCGTGCGGGTCGCGGAACGCGTACAGTGCGTTCTCGCGGATGAGGGCCATGGCGTAGCCGCCCTCCATCATGGCCATCGCATGCGCGATGCCAGCACGGAGCTGGTGCTTCTTCTCGGTGAAGAAGCCAATGAGGCGGGCCGCCACCTCGGAGTCGGTGTGCGTGCGGAACGGCACGCCGTTGTTGATGAGCTCGACGCGGAGCTGGTCGAAGTTCACGAGCGTGCCGTTGTGGGCAAGCGCGATGAGCACGTCATTGATGGCCGAGAGGTGCGGCTGGGCGCTCTCCCAGCCCTTGGACCCGGCCGTGCCATAGCGCACGTGGCCGATGGCGACCTTGCCGGGAAGGGCCGAGAGGTCAGAGTCAGTGAAGGCCTGGGTCACGAGGCCCAGGTCCTTCGTGGCCATGACGGTGGCGCCGTCTCCCACGGCGATGCCGGCACTCTCCTGACCACGGTGCTGAAGCGCATGGAGGGCGAAGTACGTCATGCGCGCGACGTCGCGCTCCGGGGCCCAGATGCCAAACACGCCGCACTCGTCATGAAGCGAGTCCGATTCGTTGGTGGCATTCTCGTTCACAGTACGGTCAGACATGCGGTTCCCCTCCGCTAGCTGGCTGATACGGCGGTATCGGTGCCGGAGACCTCGCTCTTGAGCGCACACACGAGCAGTCCTCGGCCGTTGCCCTTTCCAAAGTCGTTCTCGTAGTCGCAGGTGCACAGCGTGAGCACGCGTGAGACGTTCGAGACGGCAGCGTCTGCCGAGCCACTCTTTGCCGTGGCCTGCGACAGCGCGTCCGCGAGGTAGGCGTGGAAGTCATCGTCCGAGGAAAACGTGGTCTGTCGGGCGGCGCCGTTCGTGGCGGCAGACTTGTAGAAGAGCAGCGGCTCGAGCTCGTAGCTTGCGTCCTCCGTGAGGTACCAGACGGTGTCGACGCCGTTGAAGTAATCCTGGCTGGCGAACTCGTCCACGTCGGTGAACATGGCGCCGTTGTTGAGGTGGTGGCCGTAGATGAGCGTCTGGCGGTCAACCAGGCCGGGGCGGGCATTCTCGTAGTCCATGAAGATCTGGCCGCCCACGGAGTAGGTGCCCTCGGCGCTCGTACGCAGGTATGTGTCGTTCGAGTCGCCCTGGTAGACCGGGAAGTCCACATGCGTGCCGGGGATGTAGATCCAGCCCACGATGTCGGCGTTCACGGCCTTGAGGCCCGCCCAGTCGATGGTGGGCGGCTGGGCCGCGTCATCTGAGACCGTGGCGTAGGCGGCGAGCTTGGCGTTGTTCTCGTCCTGGACGTGGTACTGGTACTGGGCGTATCCCCACATGCCGCCAGCGACGAGCAGCAGCGCCACGCCCACGATGATGAGCAGCGTGGACAGGACGTTGCGGCCGCGCTTTGGCTTGGCCTTGGCCTTGGACCCGCGACCGGACGACGGAGCCTGGCCGCGTTGCCCGGACCTGGAGTAAGCGCCGGCGGAGGCCGGAACGTAGCCGGTCTTCGTCGTGGTTGTGGCGGGGCCGTCCTGCTTGAAGTGCTTTCCGTTCGACTTCTGAGCCATTCGCCAACCTAGCCCTGGGCCATGGAGCGCTTGAACTCGACGATCTTCTCGCGATACTCGGGCAGGGTGGCGCCGAGAATCTGTGTGGCGTAGATGGCAGCGTTCTTGGCGCCGTTGATCGCAACGCAGGCGACGGGCACGCCGCTGGGCATCTGGACCATGGAGAGCAGCGAGTCCATACCGCCCAGGTCGCTCGTCTTCATTGGCACGCCAATGATGGGAAGCGGCGTGTAGGCGGCAACGACGCCACCCAGGTGCGCGGCCTTGCCGGCTGCGGCGATGATGACCTTGAGGCCGCGGTCCGCGGCGGACGCGGCCCACTCGTGGACCTTGTCGGGCGTGCGGTGGGCACTAGCGATGACGAGCTCGTAGGGAACGCCGAGCTCGTCGAGCTGACCCATGCATGCCTCCATGGTGGGCATGTCAGACTTGGAACCCATGATGATGCCAACGAGCGGCTGATCTGCCATGTTCGCTCCTCAGGTTGGTGCCTGTATGTCTGCGTTGCGCGCATGCGCAAACTCCAAGTATAGCCGCGTCGAGCCCGTCAGATAAGCGCCGTCACGTCTCCGAGGACCGATTCGAAGCTCACGCCCCTGCGCTCGTAGTCTGGCTGGAGGCGCGTGACGGCCATGGCGTCGCGAACGAAGTCGCCCGCGAAGCGCACGGCCTCGAGCAGTGAGCGGCCGGCGTAGATGGCTGCCGTGAGCGCGCTCGCAAACAGGTCGCCCGTGCCATGGATCATGAACGGGAGAAGCTCGGCGCGGACCTCCTCGAGCGAATCGCCGCAGGCCACGTAGTTTCTGATGACGCTCTCGCCCGCACGAACCACGCCCTTGAGCACGACCGTCCTCGCACCCATGGAGAGCAGCGCATCCGTGACGCGGCGCACGTATTGCTCGTCCACGTCCTGACCCTCGTAGGGGACGCCCGCGAGAATGGCCGCCTCCGTGAGGTTGGGCGTGAGGACGTCCGAGCCGTTGACGAGGCCGCGCGTGGCCTCGCACATCTCGTCGGTGTAGGTGGGGTAGGTGTGGCCGCCGTCACCCATGACGGGGTCGACGATGCGCAGGGCGGACGGGTACTCGCGATACAGCCGCAAGATGGCGTCCACCTGCTCCGCAGATCCCAGAAAGCCCGAGTAGATGCCGTCGAGCCGCACGCCGTGGACTCGCCAGGCATCCAGGTAGGGCTCAAGCATGGGCGTAGTGTCGTACTGGTAGAAGCCCGGGAGCGCGGTGTTTGCCGAGAACAGCGATGTGGGCACCGGGCACACGTCGATGCCGGCGGCAGAGAGCACGGGGATGGCCACGCCCAGCGAACACTTCCCGTAGCCGCACAGGTCATGGACGGCCGCGACGCGCGGCAGATAGGCACCGTCGCGGCTATAGAGGCAGATGTCAGCAGCTGAGCTCATGGTTTTCCTCGAGACAAAAAGAGGGCGGCCCTCCGCATGGGTGGGCCGCCCCATCACTTGGTCCTACTCCGTGGCCGCATCGGTGGCGGCGTCGGTGGCAGCCGCGTCCGTGGTGCTTGCGGCGCCGGTCGTCGCGGCGGAGTCACCGATGACGGCGTCGATGATGTTCCTCGGCAGCGTCACCTTGTCACGCAGGTTCTCGGAGGCGGTGGCGTCGAGGTCGGTGATCATGCAGTTGAAGTTGAAGCCGCCGTCGACCCCCGTGCTCTTCGTCCACACGAACGTGGCGAAGCGCTTCATCGTGCCCGTGGGCTTGAGGAAGCCAAACAGCGAGGACTGCTGGATCTCACCGTTGTCGTCGATATGGACGTCAACGTGGTAGATGACCTGGTTGATGTTGGGATTGAGCAGCGCGTTGACGGCGAGCGCGGCAGCCTGGATTTGCGATCCGGCGAGGCACTCGAGCTCGTTTTTGGACGAGGTGTCCACGACGCTGACCTCGATGGCGCCAGACTGCTCGTTGGCCTCGAGAACCGTGTAGTCCTCGGGGAACTGCGTGAAGCCGTCGCCCCACTCGACGCCGTTGCGCAGCGCCGTGTTGACGCTCGCGGAGTCAACGTGCTCGGCGAGCTGCGCCGTGCCGGCTCTGCGCACGAGACCGCACGCCACCTGCGAGACCACGACGGCCACGAGCAGCACGATGAGCACGACAATCGCCGCGCGCGTCATCGTCTTGCCAACGTTGGAGCCAGACGGGTCGTCGCCGGACAGGGGGTCGACCTCCACCGCCGCCTTGCGGGCGCGGCGGCGCGTGCGCTCCTTGCGGGCCTTGGATGCGTTCGTGTGGCCCGTCTCGTCCACGTCAGAGAAGATGGCCTCCACCTCGTCGGGCGTGGGGGCCTTTGCGCTCTTGTCCTTCTTGGCCATGCTCTTCCTCGTAGTGTCGTCAGCGGCCGCGCGGCCGCTCGCAGGGTCAGTTCAGTTGGAACTCAGTATAGGCAGGCAGCTTGGGCTTTCCTTAAGGCACCCCGCCATTCCGCCCAAGCTACACACGCCGAGAGGAGGCGGGGCCGCCAAATCCTACCAAACAACAGGGAGACAAAGGGACCCGTCCCCAATGGCATGGCGTTACGCGTGGCGGCCAAACTGCATGCGGTAGTAGGTGGCGTAGGTGCCGCCCAGCGCCATGAGCTCGTCGTGGGTGCCGCGCTCCACCACACGGCCGCCGTCCACGGTGACGATCTCATCGGCGTCTCGGATGGTCGAGAGACGGTGCGCAATGACGAGCGTCGTACGGCCCGCAGAGAGACGGGAGAGCGACTCCTGGACGGCACGCTCGCTCTCGTTGTCGAGCGCACTCGTGGCCTCGTCGAGCACGAGAATCTTCGGGTTCTTGAGGAACACGCGCGCGATGGCGATGCGCTGCTTCTGGCCGCCGGAGAGGCGGGCGCCTCGCTCCCCCACCTGCGTCTCGTAGCCCTCGGGCAGGCTGTCGATGAACGCATCGATGTTCGCGGCGCGGGCCGCCTCGCGAATCTCCTCGAACGTGGCCGAGGGGCGTCCGTAGGCGATGTTCTCGCCAATCGTGCCGTCGAACAGGTAGACGTCCTGCTGAACGAGGCCGATCGCCTCGCGCAGGCTCTTCTGCGTGACGTCGCGCACGTCCTGTCCGTCGATGGTGATAGATCCCTCACGCACGTCGTAGAAGCGCGGCAGCAGACTACAGGTGGTGGACTTGCCGCCACCCGAGGGGCCCACGAGGGCGATCGTCTCGCCTGGCTTGATGTCCAGGTCCAGGCCGCACACGACGTCATTCTCACCGTCATAGGAGAAGCGCACGCCCGAGTAGACCACGTGACCCGCGGTGATGTCGATGTCCGGGGCACCGAGGGCGTCGAGGACGTCCGGCTTCGTGGCCAGGATCTCGTCGAAGCGCCTAAAGCCAGCCTCGGCCTTCTGGAACATCTCGGTGAAGTTGAGCAGCTGCTCGATGGCGGCGGTGAACGTGGTGATGTAGAGCGCGTAGGTCGAGAGGTCTGCCGGGATCATCTCGCCGGCCGCGATGAGATAGCCGCCATAGACGATGACCACGGTGAACAGCGCGCCCATGAGGGCCGCGATCATGGCCTGGTAGCTGCCCATGACGTGATACATCCGCTGTTTGCTCTCGAGGTAGGCCTCGTTGGAGCGGGCGAACTTCTCGCGCTCGACGTCCTCGGCCGCGAAGCCCTTCACAACGCGGATGCCGCCAAGCGAGTCCTCGAGCTGCGAGTTTATGCCCGAGATGCGCTTGCGGTTGTCCATGAACACCACGCGCATGCGCTTGTTGGCGCGCGAGTTGTACGCCCACAGGATTGCCGTGATCACGGCGAGCACCGCGGAGAGCTTCCAGTTGATGGTCGCGAGAATGGCGAACGAGCCCACGATCTTGATGCCGCAGATGATGGCGTACTCGGGCCCGTGGTGCGCGGCCTCGCAGATGTCGAACAGGTCAGAGACCACGCGGCTCATGAGGTCGCCGGTGTTGTGACGGTCGAAGTACGAGAAGCTGAAGCGCTCATACTGGTCGAACAGGTCCTGGCGCATGTGGCTCTCCATGCGCGCGCCCATGACGTGGCCCCAGTAGCCCACGAAGTAGCGGCAGGCGTAGCGCACGGCATACATGACGACGAGCCCGAGCGCGAGCGTGCCCAGCGCACCCATGATGGCGCCGGCGCCCTCGGTGAACAGGCCGCCGGTGAGGTTGCGCAGGATGATGGGGAACGCCAGGTCAACCGCCGTCATGACGACGGCGGCCACCGTGTCGATGGCGAACAGGTGCCACTGGGAGCGGTAGTACGAGATGAACTTGCGGTACAGCGCGCCCGCGGCATGAGGGGCCGACCCGCCACGGGGACGGCCGTTGGTGCTGGTATCTGACATGAAGCTAGTCCTCGGTTGGTGCGTTTGGGGCAAGGCGGCGAGCCACGGCGTCGCAGGCGAGCGCGCCCACGACGGTCTTGGCGTCCTCGACGCGGCCATCAAGCACCGCGTCGACGAGCTCGGTGAGCTCCACGAGGTCAACGTTGATGAACTCGTCGTCATCGGGGTTGGAGCTCGTGAACGTGAGGCCCGTGGCCATGTAGAGGTGGATGACCTCGTCGGTGAAGCCGTCCGAGCTCGCGATTGAGGTGAGGTAGGCCATCTTGTCGGCCGTGAAGCCCGTCTCCTCCTCGAGCTCGCGGTGCGCCGCGGCCAGCGGGTCCTCGCCCGGCTCGAGCTTGCCGGCCGGAATCTCCACCGTCACGCGGTCGAGCGCCGTGCGGTACTGGCGCACGAGGCAGATGTGGCCGTCATCCGTGAGCGCCACGATGGCAACGGCGCCGGGGTGGCGCACGACGTCACGCACGACCTCACGGCCGTCGGGCATCTGCACGTGCAGGCGGCTCACCGAGAAGATGCGGCCCGTCCAGGCCGTCTCTTCGGTGAGCGGGCGCTCGGCCAGGGCGGCGTCGCGAGGGTCGTCGTTGCCGCGGACGAAGCCGCGCCTCTCGGGCTCGCCGCTCTTGTGGTCATGGTTCACACGGTCCCCGTCATAGGTGAACGCCTCGACGATGTCCATGAGCTCGTCCGTGTCCTTCTGTGCCATGTGGCTCTAGACCTCCCAGGCGTCACGGCCGCGCAGGGCTCGGGCCCCGATGTCGTGACGCAGCGTCTTTCCCTCAAAGTCGATGAGATCGCAGGCGCGGTACGCCTGCTCGCGGGCATGCTCGAACGTGTCGGCAACGGCGGTGACGTTCAGCACGCGGCCGCCGTTGGTCACGAGCTCGCCGGCGATCGTCTTGGTGCCGGCGTGATAGACCGTGACGCCCTCGAGCTTCTCAGCCTCCTCGATGCCGCGGATGGGCTTGCCCTTCTCGTAGGAGCCGGGGTAACCCTTGCTCGTGAGCACCACGGAGACGGCCCAGTCGTTGTCCCAGCTCACGTCCGCCTCGTCGAGCGTGCCGTTGTCGCAGCGGCAGAACACGTCGAGAAGGTCGGCCTTCATGCGCGGCAGGACCACCTGGGTCTCGGGGTCACCAAAGCGCGCGTTGAACTCGAGCACCTTGGGGCCGTCCTTCGTGAGCATGAAGCCGCCGTACAGGCAGCCGGAGTACGGGATGCCGTCGGCGGCGAGCTGCGCCACGACGCGGCGCTCGATCTCCACCATGGCCTCGTGCTCCTCGGGTGTCACGAAGGGCACCGGCGAGTAGACGCCCATGCCGCCCGTGTTGGGTCCAAGGTCACCCTCGAGAGCGCGCTTGTGGTCCTGGGACGTCGCAAGCGGGATCACGGTCTTGCCGTCCGTGAGCGCGAGAAGCGAGCACTCCGGGCCCTTGAGCATCTCCTCGATGACGACGGTCTGGCCGGCCTCGCCAAACGTGCCCGAGAAGCACTCGCGCACGCCAGCGAGCGCCTCCTCGGTGGTCTGCGCCACGATGACGCCCTTGCCGGCCGCGAGGCCGTCGGCCTTCACGACGCAGGGACCAGCCAGCTCGCGGACGTAGGCCTCGGCAGGGGCGGCCTCGGTGAAGCTCTGGTAGCGGGCCGTGGGAACGCCGGCGCGCTCCATGACCTGCTTGGCGAAGAGCTTGGAGCCCTCCATCTGCGCGGCCTGGCCACTCGGGCCAAAGCACGCGATGCCCGCGGCGCGCACGGCGTCTGCCACGCCGGCGACAAGCGGGGCCTCGGGGCCAATGACGACGAGGCCAACGCCGTGCTCGCTGGCAAAGCTCGCCACCTCGGCGGGGTTGTTCTGATCGATCTGGGCAAGCTCGGCCTCGGCGAGGATGCCGCCGTTGCCGGGGGCCGCCCAGACCTTGCCCGCGCGCGGGCTCTCGAGGAGCTTGCGAAGCAGCGCGTGCTCGCGGCCGCCAGCGCCCAGAAGGAGGATGTCGATCGTCTCGGTTGCGTCCATGGTGCCCCCTGATCCTCACGTGAGACGGGGACGCTGCCCCGTCTCGTCACCTGTGTCCAAACCAAGACGGGCCCGACACGTGCCGGGCCCGTCAGATGCGTCTGCTCTTACTTCCAGAAGCGGTTGATCGTCTGCTCGCGGTCGGGGCCCACGGCAACGAAGGAGACCTTCACGCCGCTGAGCTTCTCGATGAGCTCGATGTAGTCCTGCGCGGCCTTGGGGAGCTCGTCGAAGCTCCTGCAGCCGGTGATGTCTTCCTTCCAGCCCGGCACCTCGATGTACTTGGGCTTGGCGTGGTCGAAGACGGAGCGGTGCTCGGGAACCGTCGTGTACTCGACGCCGTCGCACTCGTAGGCGGTGCAGACCTTGATGGTGTCGAGGCCCGTGAGCACGTCGAGCTTGGTGATGGCAAGGTCCGTGAGGCCGTTGACCTGGGCGGCGTACTTGACCACCACGGCGTCGTACCAGCCGCAGCGACGCTTGCGGCCCGTGGTCACGCCGTACTCGTGACCGGTCTCGAGCAGGAACTTGCCCACTCCCTCGTCAAGGTTGAGCTCCGTGGGGAACGGACCAGAGCCAACGCGCGTGAGGTAGGCCTTGGCAACGCCGAGGACGCGCTCGATGTTGGTGGGGCCAACGCCCGAGCCGGTGACGGCGCCGCCGGCGGTGCAGTTGGAGGAGGTCACGTACGGGTACGTGCCGTGGTCGATGTCGAGCATCGTGGCCTGGGCACCCTCGAACAGGACGCTCTTGCCCTCGGCGAGCAGCTCGTTGAGCAGCTTGCCGCTCTCGATGATGTAGGGACGCAGCTGCTTGGCGTAGCCAAGGAACTCCTCGCACACGGCGTCGACGGAGTAGGTGGGCAGGCCGTAGACCTTCTCGAGGATGGGGTTCTGGTAGGCCAGCGACGCCTCGACCTTCTCGCGGAAGGTGTCATCGTCGAGCATGTCCTGCATGCGGATGCCCGTGCGGTTCATCTTGTCCATGTAGCAGGGGCCGATGCCGCGCTTCGTGGTGCCAATGAGGTTCTTGCCGAGGTTCTTCTCGTGGGCGCCGTCGAGGTCCTTGTGCCAGGGCATGACGACGTGGGCGTTGCCCGAGATGCGCAGGCCGTTGCAGGTGAGGCCCTCGCCCTTGATGTGCTCGAGCTCCTCGAGGACGACCGTGGGGTCAACGATGCAGCCGTTGCCGATGATCGACAGGACGTCTTCGTGGACGATGCCAGACGGAATCTGGTGGAGTGCGAGGTGGTGTCCATTGGCGACAACGGAGTGGCCGGCGTTGGCGCCACCGCCGTAGCGGCAGACCACGTCGAAGTCACCGGAGATGAGGTCGGTGATCTTACCCTTGCCCTCGTCGCCCCACTGGGTTCCCACCAGAACTGATGCCGGCATGAAGAGCTCCTTCTCTTACGGCTTAGCACACTCTTTGAGTATACGCCAACGAGAACGTCTTCAGCCGCCTGCGCAAGCACTGCAAACGAGACACTATGGGGAGCTCGAAAGCCGTCATAGTGACCGATTTGCATCGCTCGCGAGCAAACAAAGCGGCGCCCGGGTTTGGACCCGGGCGCCGCGCGCAATGCCTAGACGTCGTCGTGGTGCATGTCGACTTCCATGAACTTGGTCTTCTCGGCAAAGAAGGCCATGTCGATGATGCCCAGCGGGCCCGAGCGGTTCTTTGCCACCACGAACTCCGTGATGCCGTAGTCCGGCCTGTCCTCGCGGGAGCCCTCCTCCTCCGTCATAGAACGGTCGAGAAGAATGACGATATCTGCGTCCTGCTCGATGGAGCCCGACTCACGCAGGTCGGACAGCTGCGGGCGCTTGCCACGTTGGCCGGTGCGCTCCTCGTTCTTACGCGAGAGCTGCGACAGAGCGATGACGGGAATGCCCAGGTCCTTGGCCATGATCTTGATGCCACGGCTCATCTCGGAAACCTCGGTAGCACGCGAGTCGGCGCGCTTGCTGGGCGGGGGCGAGACAAGCTGCAGGTAGTCGAGAATGACGACGCCCTTCTCCTTGTTGCGCAGCATTCGGCGGGCCTTGGCGCGGATCTCCGTGACGGTGGTGCCTGGGGTGTCGTCGATGAGGATGTCCAGGTTCGACAGGTCCTGCGTTGCCGTGAGGAGCTGGTCCCAGCTCTCGGGCGCAATCTTGCCCGAGCGGATGGCCTGCAGTGGCACCATCGAGTACGTGGACAGCAGGCGCTGCGCCACCTCCTCGACGCTCATCTCGAGCGAGAAGAAGCACACCGTGGCGCCGGACTGCGCCATCTGGACGGCGAGGTTCAGGGCGAACGAGGTCTTACCCACGCCAGGTCGGGCGCCCACGACGATCATCTGGCCGGCGCGAAGGCCAAGGAACATGCGGTCCATGGCGGGGAAGCCTGTCTGGATGCCGACCGTCTCGCCGTCCTGCTGGCTGAGGCGCGCTAGGTCGTCGTAGAGAGAGACCATCGCGTCCTCGAGCCTGACGTAGGAGGTCTTGATGTCGCGGTTCGTGACATCAAGCAGCATCTTCTCGGCGGTCTCCACGACCTCCTTGGTGTCCTCGGGCGCATTGGCGGCGAGGTTGGCGATCTTTGCGGAGGCATCGATCATGAGGCGCAGGGTTGCGTCTCGGTGCAGCATGTCGGCGTGATGCTTCCAGCTGGCGATGGCGAACGAGTCCTCGCCGAGACGTGCCAGCGACTGGATGCCGCCTGCGCGCTCAAGCTGCTCGTTTGAGGTGAGGTAGTCGGCAAGCGAGATGGGGTCGAGGGCAATGCCGCGCTCGAACATCGTTCGCATGGCCGCGAAGACGATGCGGTTGGCGTCGACGAAGAAGTCAATCTCGGAGAGCTCGACGAGCGCGCTCTCGAGAACGTCTGGCGAGAGCATCATCGCCGAGAGCACGGAGCGCTCGGCGTCGGGGTGCGAGGGCATGGTCTTGATGGAGGCAAGGGCCGCAGGTGACGGCGCTGCGTCATACACGATCTCGTCCAAGGTGCCTCCCTTATGCGTGCGGAATAGAGTGCCTGACAATCTTAGCTCATGGTGGCGAGTGCACGGCCGAACCGCCCAGGGAGCCGATGGGGCGAGACAGACCCACACATCAGCGACTCACACAAGGATGCGTGTACCTGCGGGTTTTCAAAAGCCCACGCGAGCTACCACGGGAAACGCGAGTTTTCACACTTTTCAACATTTTTGAAAAATTGGATGAGCGGTTTTCAACATCAGGCACAGACGGCCACCTCAGAGCCCCTGTGCCATAACAAATGGTTTTGAAAGACTCCATAGCATTTACCAACCATGCAAAGTGCCTGGTAAACGACCTGTTTAAGGCCTTACTAATAGTAAGGTCTGTGTGACAGAGACTCCATCCAGCATCTCGTGAAGCCGTCGACGACCAAGGAGGTCCGCGCATAGCCCCTGCTTATTGTCGATTGCGGCAGGTCGACAAAAAAGGACCCGCGGCACTTGGCCACGGGTCCTTGCGTGCTTGGGTTGCCTCTTCGCCGTAGGGCGAAGGAGAAGAGCAGCCTACTCGGCGGCCTCGGTGGTCTCCTCGGCAGCCTCGGTCTCGGCGACCTCAGCCTCGGGAGCCTCCTCGACAACCTCCTCGACGGCCGGCTTGCCGACCTGGAGGTGGAGCTCGGCGGCGATCTCGCGGTACAGGCTCACCTTGATGGTGTGCAGACCGGAGGTCTTGATGGCGCGGTTGAGCTCGATGCGCTTGCGCTCGACCTCGACACCAAGCTCGTTCTTGATGGCGTCGGCAACCATGGTGTTGGTCACGGAGCCGAAGAGCTGGCCCTCGTCGCCCACCTTGGCGTCGATGAGGACGGTCTTGCCATCGATGGCGGCCTTCAGAGCCTCGGCATCGGCGATGCGCTTAGCCTCGCGCTTCTCGATGTTGTGACGACGCTCCTCGAGCTGCTTGATGTTGCCCTTGGTGGCCGGCAGGGCCATGCGGTTGGGGAACAGGTAGTTCTCAGCGAACCCCTGGGCGACCTCGACGACGTCGCCCTCTCCGCCCTTGCCCTTGAGCTCACCCAGAAGGATGACTTTCATGGACACTCCTTACTTAGCTGCGGTCGCGACGGCCACCACGGCTGGACACCACGGGAACGGTGTACGGCAGAAGGGCCATCTCACGGGCGCGCTTGATGGCGTTGGCGATGTCATGCTGGTGCTGCGTGCAGGCGCCAGTGACGCGACGGGGCTTGATCTTGCCACGGTCGGTCATGTACTTGCGAAGGAGCTGAGTATCCTTGTAGTCGATGAACTCAGTGTCCTCCTTGCAGAACTGGCAGAACTTGCGACGCGGCTGACGCTGGTACTCAGTAGCCATGTCTCAATACCTTTCTGTTGGCGTGCGGCCGGCTTTCGGCCGGACGCCGGTTCTCTCGGAGACGCTGCCCAATGAAGGGCAGGCCAGCCACCGTGACCTGAGCGAGCCCAGGCGTAGGTGGCCTAGAACGGGATGTCCTCGTCGTAGACGTCCGCGGCGGGCGGGGTTGCGACGGGGGCAGGGGCGGGCGCCGGCTGTGGGGCGCTCGCCTGATAGCCGGCCTGCGGTGCAGGAGCGGAGTAGCCGCCCTGCTGCTGGCCGTAGCCGCCGGAGTTGCCACCCTGACGAGAGCTCATGAACTCGATCTCGTCGATGACGACCTCGATCTTGGATCGCTTCTGACCGTCACGCTCCCAGGAGCTGTAACGCAGACGACCCTCGATGGCGACCTTGGTTCCCTTCGAAAGGTAGCGCTGAATCGCCTCGGCACGGGTGCCGAACATCACGCAGTCGATGAAGTTGGGGTAGTCCTCCCAGTTGCCGGTCTGCGGGTTGCGACGACGGTCGTTGACCGCGACGCCAAGGTGCAGCACCTGCGTACCGCCCTGGGTAGCCCTCAGCTCGGGATCCCTGGTCAGGTTGCCCGTAATGTTCACTCGGTTGATGCTCACGATGCTCACTACCTTTCACTCGCGCAATGCCTGGCACTCGAGATTCGATGCCCTGCGTTTGCGTTCGGGGCCTAGCGGCCCACTTCCATGACTGACTTACTCGTGATCCGGACGGCGCACGATCATGTGGCGCTTCACGGCATCGTTGATGCGGAGAACGCGGTCGAGCTCGGCGATCTGGGTAGGATCAGCGTGGAAGTTGACGAGGGTGTAGTCACCCTCCGTGAGCTTGTCGATCTCATAGGCGAGCTTGCGCTTGCCCCAGTTGTCGACGTTGTCGACCTGGCCACCATTCTCGGTGAGAGCGACTTCAATGCGCTTCATAACGCCAGCGCGCGTCTCATCAGTGATCGTGGGATCGACAAAAAACAGCAGTTCATAAGCCTTCATGTGGTCACCTCCTCTGGGCATGTGGCCTCGGGTCGTGAAGGTTTGCGCCCGAGACAGGAAAGGTCGGTTGAGAATCTTACCACGAACGGCACGGACATGAAACTTGCGAAGACCCACATGGCGCCCCATCCTGCACAGAGCCACCACATGGGACCATCCCCACGCTGGTCCTTTCCTGGCCCAACCCTAGCGTGTGTTCCTGACAGAAATCTGGTCTCGGTCAAACGCAAATCAAACACGCGAGCTAGCAGGCGCTGGCGAAAGTCGCCGCTGCACGGCTCTTCTTGCATATGCGCCGCTTGCGGCCGCAGACAAGCCGTCTACGTCAGATGGGTGCCGGCGAGCCCTGTCGCCGACACCCATCCTTCACAGCTTTGAGTTTTCCGCTCCCCTATGCCTGGGGATTGTCATGGCCCTCATCGGCCACATCGTCTGGTCGACGGGGCGTGAGCGGGATGATTACCTCGTCATTCTCGGCAGGTTTTGGCTGCTGCGGCTGAGGAGCTGGGATGGGCGCGGGAACCGGAGCAGGAGTAGGCGCGGAGGCCGGCGTTGCCGCGGGCGCAGGTGCAGGCGCAGGGACCGGAGCGGGGGCCGGAGCCGGCGTCGCAGCCGGAGCAGGCGCGGGCGGAAGCGGCGTCCCAGCCCCGGGCAGGGGCTCCGACGGCGCACCCCAGGAAGCCACGTTGAACTGACGCATCCACAGCCCAATGCTGTTCACGAGAAGCAGGCTTCCCGCAACGGAGAACACATGGCACACATAGGAGATGAGGATCGATGCCGGAAGCACCGCCCTCAGGAGCGACCCGACGATGGCCATGAGGTCGCTGAGGTCAGAGCTGCCCGAGGCGCTCAGGTACTCGACCTCATAGACCAGCCTCAGGATGTCCGGCATCACGAACGACATGAGCAGAAGGCCGCTCACCACGCAGATGCCGCCAACGATGAGCGTGGTCACAAGCGGGATGGCCACGTTCTTGAACAGACCGGAGGAATCCCGTGAGACCATCTCGAACACCCGCGTGGGCGAGAGGCCCGCAGAGATCTTCTCGTAGATGGTTGCGCGCAGGGCGGCAGCCATGACGACAAGCGACACGAGGAGCTGCGCCACCGTCATCGCAATCGAGAACAGCGAGGTCAGAAGCCGTATGCGGAGCGCCGACACAATCGTTGTCGCAAGGGAGCTCGCAACGCCCCACACGAGCATCCACACGAGGATGACCACGAAGGCACGCCAGCCGGCAGCCAAGCAGCCGCCCACCTTGACGCCCTTCTGCTTTGGTGCGGCATCGACGTTCCAGGCGCTCAGCCTCGCCCACTCAAGTGCATAGCCAAGGACGGCGAGCGGTCCCACGATGGGCACGAACATGGCGATGGCAAGCACCAGGATGGGCTTGATCCAGCCCTTGTCCCTCGTAAGCAGCGCCCAGGAGTGCGAGAAGTACTTGGTGTCCGGCATTGGTCCTCCCAGAGTCATCGGATACGAGATGAGTGTAGACAATCCATCGGGGCGGTTGCACGCATCAAGTTGAGACAACTACCGGTTGCCGTTCTCGCCAAAGCGTATCCACAAGTGACAGTGCCGAGGAGCAGGCTCACTTGGCCGTGGCCTCGCACATAAAAAGGACCCGGCTCGCATGGCGAACCGGATCCTGTACGCTCTGGCGGAGAGGGAGGGATTTGAACCCTCGTAACCACATAGTGGTTAAACGGTTTTCGAGACCGCCGCATTCAGCCGCTCTGCCACCTCTCCAGAGATATGGAAGCGGCGCCGCTATGGGCGCCGCGGAAGACTCTGGCGGAGAGTCGGGGATTTGAACCCCGGAGACGCTTGAGACGCCTACACGATTTCCAATCGTGCGCCTTCGACCACTCGGCCAACTCTCCAGTAAAGTGCGTTGACTATTCTAGCGTAAAACTCTTGGCAAGCACAAGAGAATTTTCCAGATTCATGACAGCGCTTCTCCGCCCAAGAAAAACGACGACGAGGGCGTCCGGGCACAGCATGAGGACCATAATGCTTGGCACGCACAGGACGTATGGGAGGAGCCATCGTGCCAGAGATCGCGTCGTTTCTCGCCCAAGGCACCCATGCACTACTGCTTCCCACCTGGCTCGAGCTTACCGCCGTGGTCGTGGGGTCGCTCTCCGGCTCGCTCGTGGCAATCGACCGCAAGCTCGACCTCACGGGCTGCGTGGCCCTCTCGCTCATCTGCGGTTTGGGCGGCGGGCTCATCCGAGACGTCATCATGCAGAAGGGCGACGTCTACATGCTCAACTCCACGCCGGCGATCGTGCTGTGCATCGTTGCCGGTGTCATCGTCTTTCACTTCCCCAAGCCGTTCTCGCGCGTGCCCAACGCCATCGAGTGGGCGGACATCATCGAGGTTGGGCTGTTCAGCGCGGCCGGCGTGTCCAAGGCCCTCGCCTACGGGCTCGGCGGCGTCCAGGCCGTCCTCATGGGTGTCATCACGGGCGTGGGCGGCGGCCTGCTTCGCGACGTATGCCTTGGCGACGTGCCCCGGATTTTCCAGACGTCCAACTTCTACGCCGTCTGCGCGCTGGGCGGCTCGCTTGCCTACTTTGCGCTCTACCGCTATGCCCATGTCATGAACCCCTGGGTTGCCATGGTGTGCGTCATCGTCACGGTGGCACTCAGGAGGGCAAGCCTGCGCTGGGGCATCGTGTCGTCTTCAAGCCGCGACCACACGGACCAAGTGCTCGCACCCGTCAAAAAGGCCGCGGCGCGGGCAAAGGACCATGCGAGAAGGCTCGGCGAGTAGCCAGGACGCGGACGAGCGACCATCCCACAAAAAAGGGGCGCACCGCAGACGCGGCACGCCCCACTCGGCTTGAGTCCGAGAAAACCTTACTTGTTGACGAGGCCGGCGCGGACGTTGGCCTTCTTGCGCTCGATAGCGTTGAGGATGCGCTTGCGCATGCGGACGGACTTGGGCGTCACCTCGACGAGCTCGTCGTCCATGATGTACTCGAGCGCCTCCTCGAGCGTGAACGTGCGCGGCGGGGTGAGCTGCACGGCGATGTCGGCCGTGGAGCTGCGCTGGTTGCCGAGCTGCTTGGTGCGCGCGATGTTGACCACCATGTCGCCGGGCTTGGAGCGCTCACCCACGAGCATGCCCTCGTAGCACTCGTCGCCGGGGCCCACGAACAGCTGGCCGCGCTCCTGCAGCGTGCCGAGCGCGTAGGCGACGGCCTTCTCGGTGGTCATGGAGATCATGGCACCGTTGTTGCGCACGCCCAGCTCGCCGGCGAAGGGGCCGTACTCGAGGAACGTGTGATAGAAGACGCCCTCACCGTGCGTGACATTGAGAATGCGGTTCTTAAGGCCCATGATGCCGCGCGTCGGGATCTTGAACTCGATGTGGCAGATGGTCTCGCCCTGCTCCATGTTCGTCATGGTGCCGGAGGCGTTGCCGAACAGCTCGATGACCTTGCCGGAGTACTCGCCCGGGCACTCGACGACGGCCTGCTCGATCGGCTCGATGCGGTTGCCGTTCTCGTCCTTCTTGATGAGGACGCGGGGACGGCCAACCTGGAACTCGAAGCCCTCGCGACGCATGGACTCCATGAGGACGGACAGGTGCAGGATGCCTCGGCCGGCAACCTCGACGCCGGACTTGTCGGGAAGCTCCTCGATGCGCATCGTCACGTTGTTCTCGGCCTCGGTCATGAGGCGCTCCTTGAGCTGGCGGGCACCCACGATGTCACCCTCGCGGCCCACGAGCGGGCTCGTGCTGGCCTCGAAGACGATGGCCAGCGTGGGCGGGTCGATCTCGATGGGCTCGAGCTCAACGGGGTTCTCGGGGTCGGTGTAGACGTCACCGATGTCGGTGCGGTCGATGCCCACGACGGCGGCGATGTCACCGGCGCCAACCTCGTTGCACTCCTTGCGGCCCAGGTAGTCGAACGTGAAGAGCTGCTTGACGGTGGCGTTGGCGCGCGAGCCGTCGTTCTTCACGACGAGGATCTTGTCGCCGTCGTGGATGGTGCCGGAGTAGATGCGGCCGATGCCAATGCGGCCCACGTACTCGGAGTGGTCGATCGTGACGCACTGCATGGCGAGCGGGCCGTCAGGGTCAACCTCGGGCGCGGGCATGTCCTCGACAATCATGTCGAGCAGCGGGTACATGTTGTCGTTGTCGTCATTGGGGTCGAGGCGAGCAAAGCCGTTCATGGCGCTCGCGTAGACAACGTGCTCCATGGCGAACTCGAGCTGCTCGTCGGTGGCGCCGAGGTCGGCCATGAGGTCAAGGCAGTCGTTGTAGGCCTTGTCGGGGTCGGCACCCGGACGGTCGATCTTGTTGACGACGATCATGATGGACAGGCCAGCGTCGATAGCGTGGCGCAGAACGAAGCGCGTCTGGGGCATGGGGCCCTCGAACGCATCAACGAGCAGAAGGGCGCCGTCGGCCATCTTGAGCACGCGCTCGACCTCGCCGCCGAAGTCGGCGTGGCCCGGGGTGTCGATGACGTTGATCTTGACGTCCTTGTACTCGATGGAGATGTTCTTGGCCAGGATGGTGATGCCACGCTCGCGCTCCTGGTCGTTGGAGTCAAGGACGCGCTCCTCGACCTGCTGGTTTGCGCGGAAGGCGTCCGTGGCGCGCAGGAGCTTGTCCACAAGCGTGGTCTTGCCGTGGTCGACGTGGGCGATGATGGCGATGTTGCGTAGGTTCTCCTGGCGCATGTTTATCCTCAATCTCGTGCGGCGCGTCGGATTACGCGCGATATGGCATGCTTGGGCCGATTTCTCGGCCAACGGCTTAGTTTAGCGCGGTGGACGGTAGGTTGCTTTCCTCACAAGCGCATCCATCGAGGTATCACGGTTGAGGCCGGTCTCACTCGGATGGACAGGCGCCAAGCATGGCGCGAGGGCTTATGGGCTTGTCGGGACGACCTCAATACCGCCGCGACGAGTCCTACAGGAGGCTCGGGGTCTCCCCTGCCGGGGCGGGATCGCTCCAGGCGAGGTCGTCGCCCGCGCCAATCCCCTCGACGAGCGAGAAGGCGGAGTAGCCGCACTCGGCGCCACGCTCGCCAAACTCGAGGATGAGCGCATCTCGAAAGACGTCGTCCTCATCCGCAACCGCACCAAGGTACGCGATGGCATAGCAGGCGGGCTTACCAATGACGCGAGCGTTGTCCTCGCCACGAGCGCCGTTGCGAACCCACGTGCGGGCCGCCTCGAGGCACTGCTCGGCGGAATCATCGTCGAACTCGCAGGTCATACGCTGGCCCTGGGAGTCCGCGGCGGTGGCGACGACGGAGAAGTCCCCGCCGGCGGCGAGGCGGTCGAGAGCCTCGCCCATGAGGGTACTGCCGAGCTCGTCGGTCTGAGCGGAAACGCCGCCGTTACCGTGATTGTCCGCCATGTGTCGCCCTCCGCGTTCGCCGTGATGTCGAAAAGATGGTAACGCATCCCCGCACGAGGTTGCGCGCTCCACGTCAAAAGAGAAGGGAGCCGAGGCCAATTGACCTCGGCTCCCAGAGCACCGGACGGAGATTGCGAAAGGAGAACGGGAGAAGCTCGACGAACCTGCCCGGTGGAAAGGAGCAGACCCTCGCCGGCGCGGCAATGGGAGGAGCCGCGCCGGCTTAGGCTTTCTTAGTCCCCTAGTTCCTCTTACCCCTCTTGCTCACAACGAGGGCGACGGCGAGGATGGCGACGCCGAGAACCGCGCTAACCACGATGGGTGCGAACTCGATGGGGTCGCCCGTCTGTGGGATGAACTTCGTAGGCGGCGTCGGGGTCGAGGGCTTCGCGGGCTCCTCGGGCTTGGTGTACGTGTTGCGGAACACGCATGCCTCTAGTTCCTCCTGGTTCACGCTCGCGATGAGATTGCCCAGGCGATCGTCTTCAACCGTGACGGTGACCTTGCGCTCCATCTCGTCGTATGTGACGCCTTGCTGACCATCGTTCACCTCGGAGATGGTGAACGTGTAGGTGCCGGTCTGCGTGAAGGAGAGCTCGGAGAACGTAACCTGACCGTTCGCGTCGTTCGTCGCGGTGAGCTCGACACCGCCACCGGAGAGCTTGAAGGTGAACTGGCCGGCCTTGAGGTCTGCGCCCTCGAGGACCTTAGCCGCGGTGAGCGCGAGCTTCGTGGGCTTGGCGGTGTAGACGTTTTCGAACTCAGCCTCATCCGCATCCACGAGCTTGTGGGTAACGCCGAGGGTTCCGTCCCTGTTGTCCTTGACGGTCGTCGTCACACGGTAGGTGGCATCGCTATACGTAACGCCATTCGCGGTGGTCCCGTGGCCGCGCTCGCGGATCGTGTAGTTGTGAATGCCGGAGCTGGTGTACTCGATGCCGCTCAGAGTCACCTTGCCGGAGGCGTCATTCGTGCCCGTGGCGACGACCTTGTCTCCCTCAAGAAGCTCGAACGTAAACTCATTCGCCTCAAGAGCGCGTCCGGTCAGGGTCTTGTGGACGGTGATCTGGTCGGTCACGCTCGAAGTGGTGTGCTTGACGCTGTAGGAGTTCGTGAAGGTGAAGGCCGGGCCATCGAGCTCGTTGCCGTTCGCGTCGACGCGAGCGACGGTGAGCTTGCCACGACCGTCGTCCGTGACCTTGATGTACACGACGCGCTTGGACTGCGCGTCATTCGTGACACCCGCGACAACACCGCTCTCGGTGATGGTGTAGCGGAAGGTGTGGGAGCGCTTGCGAACGGGCTCGGCAGCAGCTCCGCCATCGGTCGCGGCAGCGGCGGTGTCGGAGACGACGCGCATCAGCCTGCGAGACCTACGCCAGGAGGCGGTAGCGACGGTGCCCGCCTCAACGTCGTGGTTGGCAAGGGCCTGAGGTGCCGGCTCGGAAGCGGGCCCGGACTCCGCAGCGGGAGCGGACTCAGACGCAGCGCCCTCGGACGGCGCGGGAGCGGCTTCCTGAGTTGCGGGAGGAGCAGCGTCAGGTTCGGAATCGACAACGGGGTTCCCGGTCTCTCCCACCGCAGGCTCGTTGGGCTGCGCGTTAGGCGTGGGTACAGATTCGCCCAGGGCAGCGGCGTCACCAGCCGCAACGCCTGCGCCTTCCGTCTCGCCAGCCGCGTCATTGGTCTCGCCGTTCTCGCCAATGGCCTTCAGAAGGTCTTCGAGCTTAAACGTGATCGAGCCAAAGTCGACGTTGCCATTCGCATCGTTCCTGGTCGAGGTGCGGGTGGGCATGGGGGCGCCAGCCTCGCCCTCGACGGTGAAGGTGAACTCACCGGCGATGTTAGTACCATCAAGACCCTTAGGCACGCTGAGCTGCTTGGAGCCAACGAGGTCGACGGAGACGGGCTCGCCCGTCGCATACGTGTTGAGGAACGCGAGGCCACCGTTGTGGAGGTCCGTGGTGCAAGTCAGCGTTCCGTCGCCCTTATCCTCAACGGTCACGTTGAAGGAGAAGCTCGACGCCGTGGGCGTCACACCCTTGTCGCTGAGACCGTCAGTCACCTCGTAGGCAACGTACGGAATCGTCCAAGTGTTGCCCGTGCGAGTAGCAAGGCCCTCGTCAACAAGGTCGGCGAGCGGGCCGCTCTTGTAGGACAGGGCACCGAACTTCACCTGACCGTCGATGTTCGTGGCAGTGGAAACGACCCTGCCGGTGTCCTTGCCATAGGCCAGGCGGAAGTTGAAGTCGTTATCGAACATGAGGCCGTTCGTCATGGACTTCGTGCCAACGATGGGGGCTGTCTCACCGGTGGCAGTGTAAGAGTTCTCGAAGGAGACCTTCGCAGCGGTGTTCGCGTCAGAACCGGCAACGTAGGTGTACGTGTTGTCGATACCGGACGCACTCGTGACGTGCGTCGTTACCGTGAGCTTGGCAGTAGAGGCGTCATCAGCCGTGGTGATCTCGACGTTGTAGCTCGTGCCGTCATATCTGACGCCACCAAGATTGCCGCCCTTCTCGGTAATGGTGTAGGAGTAGACCTTCCCTACGTCTTCCTGGGTGAACGTGACTTCGGCAGGAGAGCTCACCACAAGGGCCTCGCCCCCGTCAGGGGCCGCGGAGTTGGCGTGCTCGCCGGCAATGCCGAGCTTGTCGCCATCACCGGTGGCAGTGACGACAAACCCAAACTCTCCCGCGCTCATGGCTCGGCCATTCATCTTCTTCGTGACGCTCAGGCCACCAGCGGCGGTGTAGTCGAGGCGAGAGCTGTAGGTGTTCCTGAAGCCGTTGTTCTTGTTCGTCACGACGGCGCTCATCGTGCCGTTGCCCTGGTCAGCGACCGTTACGGTCACCGTCGCGGCATGGGTGTCGTCAGAGATTCCGGGGATACCAGAGGCATTCTCGGTGACCTCATAGACGAACGTACGCTCGCCATCGCGCACCATGTCATAGGTGAACGGGATGGTGCCAAACGTGAAGCTCTTCGCCTCGGTGGCGTTATGGACAGTCACACTGGTGACTTCCTTGCCTTTGGCGTCAACGGGCAGCGGCGCGCCGGGGGTCTTAGCTTTAATGGTGAAGCTGAACTCGTCTCCCTCGCGCCAATCGCGACCCTCGAGAACCTTGGAGAAGTGGGGGTTCACGAGCTTATCGGACGGGATGCTCGAGTCATACGTGTTGACGAACTCACTGTCACCAGACACGCGCTCAACGGAAGCCTCGAGCTCGCCAGTCTCGGTGTTATCGCGAACGGTGACGCAGAGGATAGCGACGTTGTTAGAGTAGGTCATGCCACCGGCACTTCCGTGCTTCTCGGTGACCTTGTACTCGTACTGGCCGGCCTGCGTGTAAACGATGGAGCCAAAGTTGATCCTCGCCACCCCGTCGGTGACATCGTCGGACCTAACGTCAATCTCCGTAGAGGGCTCGCCGTCATCACCCATGGGGACGGGAGCGCCGTTGATGCCCTCGAGCAGGAAGGTGAAGCTGTCGCCGTCTCGCCAGTCGCGGCCTTCGAGGACCTTCGTCAGGCCAAAGTCAACCGTTTTGACCGTGGCATCATCGGCACTGTACTTATTCTCGAACAGGACCCTACGGTTGTCGTCGCTCTCGACGAGCTTGCCGTCGATCCTCGTCTTAACTGTCAGCGTACCGTTAAGGTTATCGATGACGGAGATAGCCACCTTGTGCGTGCTGTTGTCGTAGGCAACGCCGGGAACCTTGTTCTCGTTGGCGGGGATGACCTCTGCCACCTCGAACGCGTAGGTCTTGTTGGCGTTCTCCGCGCTAAAGACAACGTCGGACAGCTTTGCCATATCCTCGGCAATGCCGCTTGCGCGCCTCTGGGTGTTCGAGAAGCTCTTGTCGGAATCGGCGAGCAGGGCATTTGCCTCGTCAGCCGTCGCAGCAACAGTGCCGTCCTCGGGGGTTGCATCCTTGCCAGTAATGGTGAAGGAGAACATGCCCATATCCATGGAACGGCCGGTGAGGACCTTGCTCACGGTAAGACCGGGATAGTAGGCGACCTCGGTGGGCGCGTAGACGTTCGTGAAGGCCGCGTGATCGGTGACGGCCTTGTCCGCGTCGATCGCGGAGGTCGTGTTGTCGTAGGAGACGCTCCCGAGGTCGAGCGTGCCGTTGTTGTCAACGATAGTGACGGTTGCAGTGGCGACGTGGCGGTCCCACGTAATGCCAGCGCTATCCTCAGCAGGGGCGTTCTCGCGAATGCCGAAGACGTACTTGCCAGGCTTGGTGAAGGTCATCTTGCCGGACTTAAAGTTGACCACGTTGTCGCTGATCTCACGCTCGAGGGAGAGGTTATGCTCCCAGGCAACGCCGTTCTCGGGGCCAGAGACGAGGTTCAGGGAGAAGTTGAAGTCATCCGTATCGAGCATGTTGCGGCCAACAAGCTGCTTCTTGCCCTTGATGACGCCGGACCCGTTGAACGCCTGGGGCGTATAGGAGTTCTCGAACGCGGCCTCGGGGAGGCTCTCGCTCTTGCCCTCGCGGGCATACGTGGCGGAGACCTTGACGAGGTTATCGCCGTCCACGTTCTCGTAGCTCACAACGACGGTCGCAATCCAGACCGTGTTGTCATACGTCATGCCGGGACGCGCGTCGGCGGGGACCTTCTCGGTGATCTCGTACTGATAGGTATTGTTCACATCCTGGCCCGTGAAGGTAATGTCTTCGAAGACGACGCTACCATGGGCGTTGTTATGGCCGACGAGCTCAGCCACACCGTCGGGCATGGGGGCGCCGCCAATGGGCTTGAGGGAGAAGTCGAACATTCCGGCCTTGAGAGATAGGGCACCCGACGCGTCATTCAACGTCTTCGTGGCGATGGGTGCCCAGTCTTGCGAAGCGGCGTCAAAGGTGTTCGTGAACCTCGCGACGTTCGTCGCGGCGGCATCAGCGGCGACGTCGGCACCGAGGTCATCGTGAACACGAGTAATCTCGGCGGAGGCGGCCAGCGTTCCGTCGTGATTGTCCTCGACCGTGACGGTCACGGTGTAGAGGGCGAGTGAGGTCGACACACCAGGCGTCGTGGCGTCCTCAACAGGCTCGTAAATCTGATAGTAGTACTTGCCAGGCGCATCGTAGGAGATGTCACCAAAGCTGAAGGGAACCGGCGTTCCGGAGGGCGTGCCTTCGGGGCTCGTCACGACAATCCTGGAGATGTTTCCCTCGGCACCCTCCGGCATGGGAGCGTCATAGAGCCCCTCGAGAATGAAGGTGAAGCTATCGTTTGCAAGCCAATCGCGACCATCGAGGATCTTCTCGCCGGCGAGGTTCTCTCTGCCGGAGAGCGTTCCCTTAGCGGAGTAGGTGTTCGTGAATTCTGCCTTAGCCTCAAGGCCGGCCTCGATCGTGCCTTCCTGCGGCACGGTGGGCGAAGTCTCGAAGCCGTTCGCGGCTTCCTCGGTCACGGTGTAGGTAGTTCCCCGAGGAAGGCCATACACGTAGAGCGTCTCTCCGTGCTTGAGCGTGTGCGTGGCGTTGCCGTGGGCGTCGAGCGGGAGGTCCCAGGACGTGTCACCGTGGGCCGTCCCGTCCTTACCCTTGACGGTGGCCTTGAACGTCTTGCCAGCGGCGCCGGGGATCGAGATGTTGAACGTGAAGTCAAGATTGCTGTAGTAGTTCTCATCGAAACCAGCGGGAACAACGACCGTCTTGGAAATCGCAAGCGTTCCGGGCTGCTCGAGCGAGATGCAACCGTTGTTGCCAAGGGCAACGTTGATTGTCCTGCCACTCCAGTGGGGGTTGATGATGGTAGAGGCGGTATTCGTGGCGTTGGCGCCCTTGGAGGTTTTCAGTTCGTTGATATAGGTGAGTCGGCGAGAACCCTGTCGCAAGATGAGATATCCGGACTCATCAGTGGCGATTGCACCCGTAACACCCTCGGCAACGCTGCCGGGGAAGGAGACCACGCTCGAACGCTTGGTGGCCGTTCCGCCAGCGATGTCGTACCAGGAGCGCTTGTAGTAATACGTCGCGGAGCTGTCCAGCGAGCCGGGAGCGCGCTGAGTGCACTCAGCGTCGATATACAGGGGCGTGTCTTCGGTGATGTAGTAGTAGCTGTTACCCGTCGCGGGAGTGAATGAAGACGTCGTGTCGCCATCATCATCCACGCCACCGGAGTACGCGTTCGCGAGGAAGTAAACCTTCCCATCTTCCGTGTGGCTGGCAATGTAGTTCGCCATGGCCTCGTCAGGATTTGCGAGGAGGCCAATCGCCTCTTCCTTGAGGCTCGACTCATAGAACACGCGGATGGGGAACGTCAGCGTCACGCCGCCAGTTCCCGTATCCTCGTCAACGTTGAAATGGCGAAGCGGAATGAGGGACGCCGGAATGGAGACGGTCACCTTGTCGCCAGTCCGGGCATCAACGGAGCGCTCGACGCGAATAACGATATCGGCAAGGTCACCCGTGGGATAGAGCACATTGCCGGCCGTGCCGTGGAACGTGTAGGTATCGATGTTTCCGGAAGTGGATTTATCCGGGTTGGAGAAGACCTGCTTGGCGAACACAACGCTCTTGAAGCTGTCGACCTTCATGTAGTCGCCCAGCTGATCGGTAAACGTCACGTAGCCAGACGTGTTCTCGGCACCCTCGACGACATCGGTGGGATGACCAGCCGCGCTCACGATGTCCTGCGATATTCCGCTAAAGACGTCCTTGAGATCGTTGGCACTCGTCGCGGTCTTGTAGAAGTCGGAGTCGGTCGCGCGCGCACCAAGCTCGTTGTACTTCGTTGCAGCGGGATAGTTGCTGGACAGGGCGTGAAGGAACTTGTTCTCATTCGTAGCATTCCAGCCATTGGGGTCATCGGAGGGTTTGGCGCCATTCTGGATGCCAACGGTGTAGATGGTGGTTCCGCCATCCTTGAGAGCCTTGGCGGTGGAGACGGCGGAGTTGGCGACACTCGAGCTGAACTCGCTGCTCGTAGTCGGCGTGCCGTCCGTAAAGAACACGACGACCCTCTTGGCGCCAGAGCGCGGTTCTTCATCGAGTGCCTTTTTGGCCTGGCTCATGCCCTCGTCGGCGCGGGTGGCGCCGGCAGGCTCGATCGCGTTGATGCGGGAGGTGATGGTCCCCTTGCCGCCCTGCGTGCAGGCGGTGAGCCCAAGCATGCGCTGACTGTAGTTGTATTTGTATCTGCCAGACCAATAGGTATCGTTGCCGATACTCTCCGTGCCCTTGCCGGCAAACTTCACCACGGCGACGCGATGCTGCTGGCTTGCGTCCGAGATACCCTCGTTTGCCTTCGCGATCTCGTCGACGAAGGCGTTGGCGGCAGCCTTGAGCGCATCGATGCGCTTGGTGGAGTCACGGTTGCCCATCGAGTCGTCCATCGAGCCAGAGGCGTCAAGAACGAGAACTATGTCCAGGGGCGTCGAGGACGTCATCGTCAAGTTCGACGTCGATGAGATGGCAGAGAGTGACGTCAGGAAATCCGAGTCGTCGTCCTTCTCAATCGTCATATCACCGTCCGCGCCAGAGAGGACGATATTACCGTCCGAAACGGTCTTGTCCGTCCAGATGCGGCCGACGTTCTCTGTTGAGTTTTCGAGACCCCAGTTACGCCATGTCGACGCAGAGGAGGGATCAGCCACCCTCTCGGCGCCAGCCGTGGCGGCAAATGCTGAGACGGGAGCTAACGTAAGGAATAACGCAAACAACAACAGAAGCCTTAGTCTCTTCATGGTGACCTCCTCCGACGAAAGCTAGATAACCGAGCTTATCGTCAGAAATTCGAGGTCAATTCAATAGGTCACATGTGTGCCAAATTTGGAAACTCGCAGGTAGATTGACCTGTTCCAAAATTCACCGTTTCCGCAAACGGTAGGGAAAAACAAAGCCGTGCGTTGATTGCGGAGGCGCATATTCGTCGATGCGAAGGAGCGATTAAACGCCCCTAGCCCCGCACGCGAGTCCTGAGCTCGTCGAACCAAGCGTCGAATTCTCGATAGAGACCAACGCGCGTAGTCACTCCCGCCTTCTCGTAGATGGCGGAGATATGCCTCTGAGCCACGCGGCGCGAGACAAACAGGCCATCCGCGATCTCTTGAACGCCGAGATCCGTTGTCAGGAGGGACTCATACACTTCCCTCTCCCTCACGGTGAGGCCAATCTTCTCCGCGTATAGGGCGAGCGCCTCTTCGCGAGACGGAAGGGCGGGGCTCCTGAATGAGGGCATCACCAGCCCCGCCTTCTCCTCGTCCAAGTCCTCCGTAATTCCCCACGCGATGTCGCGGACAAGGACGAGAAGGCAGACGATTGACAGCAAGCATGACACGGTCACCGTCACAACCACGCCCAGCGACTCGAAGAGAAGGCGCGCGAAGAGAGCGCCCAGAGCACCCACAAGACAGCTGATGGCCCTCCCCATACTCGCAACGATCTCCGGACAAGATGTCTTAGGCGCCACCCTCATGAAACTCGCGCTGAGATACATGACATAGAAAGAACCATATATTCCCGCGATGAAGGTAGCGGCAGGCATTCCCTTCGGCGTTTCCGCCGCGGGCACCGCCGCAGCGACAAGGAACATCGCGCATATCGTGATGAGGGAGCGAAGGCGGCCCTTCTTCAGGTCAAACAGTACGCCGACGAGCGGAAGCGAAAGCGAGTAGACGATCTTGGAGAGACCGGTGCTGATGATATTCCCGTTTGCATAGTTCCAGACAAGAACGCCATCGAGGAGACCATAGTCGAGGGTCATGGCGGCAGCGGCAACCGCAAGAAGAATAATTGATCTCCTACTCACGCCAGATACCTGTTGAGTCGATGACTGGGGGTCGTACAACCACTGCCTAGTGGGACGGCCGGCAAGCCACAAGATGACAATCGCACTCAGGGCCACGCAAATCACAAACACCGTGGGGTCATCCCGAGGGGCCTCGACAAAGTACTGGAGCAGGGAGGCGACACCCATGCCAATGCCAAGCGCTCGCCCAGAGACCGCACTCTCGCATGACACGAGGCTAAACCCATAATGGACGGCGGCGCCAATGTAGCCAAGGGCCAGTATCGTCACACTGCTCGCGATAAGGAAGCCGGGCAGGCAAAGGGTTGCCACCATCCCGATGGCTCCAGTAACACAAAAAGACATTGCAGCGGCAGCAGCAGTTCTTCTCTCCATCGAGCCGGAAAGATAGGATCCCGCTACCCAGAAAAGGACATAGCCAAGCCCCGTAAAGGCGAGCAGGATCGCGTATACGTTCCCTATGACGCCAGGTTCCGCAAGGCGAGGAGTGCGCCCCAGCGTTACGGACATGCAGAGCTTCCAGGTAAAGAAGTAGAGGGAGAAAGAGGCAACCTCGATAAATAGCTCCCGCGAGAAATAGTGGGAGGGAACAATATGCCGAAACCGTCTAGTTGCGTGCATAAGTCGCCCCCCCTTCATCTCTCTACCTATCTTCGCACAATATTCGAGAGGGAGGACAATAAAAACCGCGACAAAAGTCCCAAATGATCATCGCTTTTGAAGCTGATATCAGAGCCTGGAAGAAGGATAACGATTACGCTCTTTCACGCTTCGTTGGCAGGCATTCAGAAATGCCTTGAGGGCACAAATCCCGGGCGCAGAGGAGGTCAGCATAAAAAAACGCCGGAGAAGCACTCCGGCGAAACAGACTGGTGGAGACGATGGGGATCGAACCCACGACCTCAGGCTTGCAAAGCCCGCGCTCTCCCAACTGAGCTACGTCCCCTTTTAGTAATAAACGCCCCAGCGGCGACTCGGCTCACGCTGGGGCGTTTATTGGCGAAAAGGTGGTGGGCCCGACAAGGTTCGAACTTGTGACCTCCCGGTTATCAGCCGGACGCTCTGACCAACTGAGCTACGGGCCCACATGCGGTGTGTTCGCCACAACGCGCTTCGCTATAATAGAACATCGCCCAAACAAAGGTCAACTACTTTTTTCAAAAAAGTTTTTTGCCTGCCAAAATAGGCGACAACGGGTAGCATATCGCTACCAACGGACGGTGACAGCTGACCTCAACGCCGCTGTCACCACGAGAGGAGAAGGGATGGACCACATGGTTGAGATGACGCTCAGAAACCTCATCGTGGGAGGTGGCCCCATTCCCTCCGCCATCATCCTGCAGCCCGCCGGTGACGAGAACGACAGCGAGCTCGTTCTGCCCATCAGCGTTGGCACCGTGGACGCGGCCAACGTGGCGCGCGCCACGAACGCGGACGACCACAAGCGCCCGGCAACCCATGCCCTGCTCGTGGACACAATCGACGCACTAGGCGGCGAGCTCGAGAGCGTGAGCATCACCCGCGTCGAAGGTGCCACGTTCTTCGCCACGCTCGACGTTCGCTCGGCCACGGGCGAGCAGCACCACATCGATGCGCGCCCCTCGGACGCCATCTCCGCCGCCATCGAGGCGGACGCCCCCGTCCTCGCGAGTGAGGACGTGCTGGAGTGCGCCGGCCTACCGGACTTCGCCGCCGTCGAACGAGACGAGCAGGAGCGCGAGGCCGCCGAGTTCCACGACTTCGTCGAGAACCTCACCCCGGACGACTTCAAGGCCCCCAAGCAGAGCTAGAAAAGCAGGCCGCCCCAAAAGTGTCAGAGACTTTTGGGGCGGCCTTTTCATCAAAAAGGGAGGGGTACCATTGGCACCCCTCCCTAGCG
>UMHQ01061362.1_pt1 | contig 50597 bp, 57 predicted proteins | sample 1965531 | NCBI WGS metagenome assembly UMHQ01 (sample SAMEA4836098, study PRJEB28245) | human gut metagenome | biome: gut microbiome; material: fecal sample | place: Denmark | collected 2008 | reverse complement strand
TTTTAATATATTTGTAACATATGTTTGACAACTATAGAAAAATTTTGTTCTTGTAACGATATTAAATATTGCATCAGATTTTATGGATGGAACATTTTTGATAACGTTATCCAAAAAAGTAAGTGGATGGAAAGCCATTAAAGAAGGAGTAATTTTTCAAAAAACAGCAATTTTAATGTTTTTATATCTTCTTATCAACCGAGCAGGATCTATCGCCAGTGCATTATTAAGTGGGGCTATTGCCAGTATTGGGATTGGTTCACAAATGGGAGCTCAAGGATTCAGTAATGCAGTTTCTACACCGGGAAGACTTGCAGGAAATATGGCAAATAGTGCAAGTAGGTTTAGTCGTGATGAAACACATCAAGGAGGAGCTAAGGCATTTAGACAGAATAGTTATGCTGCTAATGCTTATAAGAGAGCAGCGGATGGAGTTAAAAATTTTGCAAGTCGTTTTCGATAATTTCTTGTATTTAATGATATGAAATGGTATAATGAAAATGTCAATAATATTACTTTACGAGGAGGAAAATTTTATGGGATTATTTGGAAAAAAAGAACCCAAACCTTTTGTATCAAACAATAGTTTGGTAGAAATCATAAATGGTAGTACCTATGCAGCCTCTCTAGAAGGAATTGATAAGAAATCATCAAGTGAAATTTTAGAAAAACAATTAGAACGTAGGTATTTATATAGAAATATAGAAAATATAGAACCATATGGATCATTTGGGCTTATTATTAAATATAAAGATTTAAAAGTTCGTTCCGAATTTGAAGTTAAGAAGATGCGAGAAGAAATGGAACGAGAAGCAGGGTTAGATTTAGGTAGATAATTTATGAAAAGGTGTAACAATGTTGTTACATCTTTTTCTTTTTATCGGACAAAATATGAAGGATAAGATTCTTACTTTTTTTAATAGGTATATAATTACTTGTCTTGAGGGATTAAAAAGAGAAATAGAGTACTCCTAGACAGTCATATTTGATTTTATGGTTGACTTTATTCAATGAATAAGATAAAAACAAAAGGGAGAAAATTTATGAATTATATTCAAAGTGAAGATAAGAAAGAAGTGCATATTTTGTTGGAGGAAAAGTCAAAAATATGGGAAGAAAGAGATTTTTTAGAGACTTTAAAAGGGATATTTAGACCTAAAGAAAATAATGAAAATCAATATAAAGATGAATTATCAGAGAATTAGGAAATCTATCGATCCTTATTTTCTTACGAAAAATAAAGTATACTTTTAACAGGAATGATAAACGTCCAAAAAGATAGACCTAAAATAACATATATACCAGTATGTGTTATTTTTATTTTGAATCTCATCTTTGTTTGTGTTACAATGTATTATAAAAAGAGAGGTGATAAAAAAAGCAGGGTACCACCTGCTAAATAGTACCCCACACAAAATACTCCTAAAAATTTAGAAAGCATTTTTAGATAGCAATAAAAACAAAGCTATCACGATGATAAAAAAAATCAGAAGCCTAGACATCTCTTACACCTCCTTTTCGGCTTAGAGTAGTCTATAAGACTCAAATACAATTATATCATTGACTTTTCATAAAAGAAAGAGTATAATTCACTTGAAGATAAAAAAATCGAGCCGAAAGACTCAGAAGGTCGTTGCTGCTAACAGCGACCTTTTTATTTTCTTTTTCGTTCCTTCTCGATACTATAAAACGTTTTTAAGATAAATTGTTTATGAGGGCTCTAAAACACTTTAGTATACTTTTAACAAGAATGATAAACAGCCAAAAAGATAGCTCTAAAATGACACGTATACCAGTATGTGTCATTTTTATTTTTTTCTTGACTTTTTGCGATTGCAATATTATAATAAATGCAAGGGCAATAAGTGAGGTGATAAAATGAGTCCTAGAACTGGCAGACCAAAGCTAGAAAATGCTAGAAATAAAAGCTTAAATATTAGATTGAGGCAAGAAGAGCTTGATTTAATACAAAAGTGTGCTGAATTATTGAAAAAGAGTAGAACAGACACAATTATGGAAGGCATAAGAAAGCTAAAAAATGAGCTAGAAAAGTAAAAGAGTGATATTTTAACCCTGAGAAAGTTAGAAAATATCACTCCACTGAAAAAGAGGTACTCCTCTTATGAAATCTATTATATCATGAGAAGGTACTTCTAATCAAATAAAAAAATTAGGAGGAATTTTTATGGAAAAAAATGAATTATTTGAAATGATTGTATATCATCTTATGGAAGAAGCATTGAAAGAAGAAGAAAAAGAAATAGAAGAAATCTTTGGAGAATTAAATGAGGAACAAACCCTATACTTATCAGATTTGCGAAAAAAATATTTCGGATTAGGAATGGATATCTATATATCTGTGCTTAATTTTTCTAAAGTATTTAGAAAAATGGCTGGTGATGTACAATGAGATTACATTACAATCAAGATGGAAGTATTCAAATGACATTACATTTTAAAGGGATTCTTATTGAAAAAACCTTTTTAGGGAAAAAGGAATATTATCAATATTTACAGAATTTTTCTATGTAACAACGTTGTTACATAGAGAATATTATCAAAATCTAAAATATAGGTCTTGTCATTTTTAGTTCTTTATTATAAACTAAAATCAATAGAGGAAATATAAAATTTTACAATCAAAAGGGGGAATAGTAATGAGAAAATTACTTCTTATTTGTTTCATTATGTTATCTATAGTAGGTTGTGGAAAAAAGACTTTTAGTCCGGAAGAAAAGTATGAGAGAGTAGCACGATACCAAAAGCTTATATGGAAAGATTCGTTAACAGAGGATGAAAAAAAATTCAAGGAAGAAATGGATGAAGTGGTAGCAGGTTTGGCATTAAAAGCTGATGATCAAGATTCGAAAGAATGGATGGCAGCTCTTTTAAAATATGATGAAGAAGAAACAAGAAAAAGTATTGAAGAATTTAGAAAAGAACAAGAGGCAGAAAAAACAAAATCAAAAGGAAAAATTTCCTTTTAGATAATGGATTTATGCTATAGGTAAGAATGGTATAGAGCGATAGTTATTACCTCAATCTTCTAACCTAGTTTAAGATATAACAATGTAGATGACACTTATTATAAGTGTCATTTTTATTAAAGATAGATAAAAAAAGTAGGTTAAAATCATACGTTTACATATTGACTTATTAAAAAAAACAAAGTATTTTTGTAATGTAGACTACTAGTAGTATTTCATTGATTAAAGGAGGATTTTTTATGAAAAAAACTAGATGTTCTATATCAAATACTTTTTGAAGAAGAGAATTCTTTAGAAGAAAAAGAAAGAGAAAATTTTTTTAACGGAGAGTAATATTGAAAAATTAGTAAAAGATGTAGGCGATATTATTTATAAAATGAATATGAAAGAGAAAAAGGAGGTAAAAGAGTGTAAGGAAGAAATTGATAAAAACAAAAAAATGATATTAAAACTGTTGAATAAAAACTTAGAGGGATTTTTACTTGATGAAATATTTGAAGAAAAATGTAAAGAGCTAAATGAAAGGATTTCATTTTTAGAAAGGAAGTTATGTTCTTTAAATAATGTGAAAGACTTTGACGAAGAAAAACCAAGAAATTACTTTTTTAGATTAAAAAATGATTCTAATCATTCTTTGAATAGAAAGTTAATAGAATCATTTTTATACGAAGTTATAATTTATAAAGATAGGATTGAAGTAGTTTTTCGTCGTTTTCCTAAAGGAACATTAGACTATCTAGATTTAGAAAATATGGTTAAAGATGGCGGAAGTAGAGGGAATCGAACCCACAAGACGTTGCCGCCCACAGCTTTCCAAGCTGCTGCCCTACCATTAGGCGATACTTCCGACTGATTTGCTTTTTTATTATACTATATTCTATATAGAAAATCAATTGTTATTTTATTAAAGAAAGTCCTTCTTCGATAGCAATTCCTCTAAACTTGTCCTGATTATCTTTGTTCTTTAAAATAAATTCATAGACAACATTCATAGCTTTTTGAACACTTTCTGTTAAAGAATATTCATGTAAAAGATTTCCTAATAAGATGGAGGAAAAAATATCTCCCGTTCCAGGAAATTGGATAGGGATATGATCATAAGGTAAGAAGAAGTAGTCTTGTGTTTTAGAATCAAAACCACAAACATAATGTTGATTATCTTCTGTTTCTATACTTGTGATAACAATAGACTTAGCTCCATTTGATAAAAGGAGTTGTATTAAATCTTTTACTTCTTCTAAGGAAATTGTTTTTTGCCCTACATATTTGCGTGCTAAAAAACAAGCTTCTGTAAAATTAGGAACCATAACATCTGCTACACTGCTTAATTTTCTCATGTTATCTACGGTTTCTTCTTTTACTCCATTATATAGTTTTCCTTGGTCTCCCATAATGGGATCTACCATAACAAAAATTCCTTGCGTTTTCTTTTTTTCAATATATTGTAAAATAAGTTCTACTTGCCTTTTGGTAAATATAAATCCAGTAGAGATACAATCAAAAGAAAAATTTAATTCTTCCCAAATTTGCAATGATTTTTCCATATATTCTGTAGTATCCATAATCTCAAATTTGCCATAGTCCAAGGTATTGGAGACAAGAGCAGTTGGAAGATTAAATAAACTATGTCCCATAGTAGATAGAATGGGGGTCATAGCGGATAGAGCAACTTTTCCATAACCTGGCATATCATTGACTAGTAAAATTTTTTTATTCATTTTTTCTCCCCTTATTTTGAATTTTACGATATATTTTACCTCTTTTCTAATAAAAAATCAAATGAATCATTGTTTTAAAATATTATTGACAATTTTAATAAATTTTAATATAATAAAGAAAAGAATACTTAATTTTAAGAGGAGGAACTAAAATGGTAACAAAAGATATGAATATATTAGAGGCAGTTCAAAATTATCCAATTGCAATTGAAGTTTTTCAAAAACACGGACTTGGATGTGTAGGATGTATGATTGCTTCTGGAGAAACTTTGGGAGAAGGGATTGCAGCACATGGATTAAATCCCGATGCAATTGTAGATGAAATCAACGAATTGATTAAACAAGGAAAATAATGAAATGCCGGCCAGGTTTTCTGGCCTTTTTTTTATAAGATAACATTGAAAAAAAACGATTTTTGTGATAAAATAATTTACTAAATCAATAAAAAATCAAAAGGAGATAGGCGATGTTATTGAGATTATTGATCATGGTGTTAATAGGGGCTTGGATTGGTTGGATTACAAACTGGTTAGCAATTAAAATGTTGTTTCATCCCTATGAAGAAAAACGATTTTTATGTTTTAAGTTACAAGGTTTAATTCCTAAGAGGAAAAAGGATATAGGAAGTGGAATTGCTAGAGTAGTGGAACAGGAGCTTCTTTCTCTAAAAGATGTCTTAAATCAAATGGATACAGAGCTTATTTTTCAAAATATTGAAAGAATGATGGATGAATACTTGGAAGATAATTTAGCAAAGGAAATTCAAAAAGCATTTCCTTTTGCAGCTATGTTTGTAGGCAAAGATAGTCTAGGGAAAATTAAATCTCTTTTGAAACAGGCAATTCTATCTAGAAAGGAAGAGATTTGTTCTGCCTTTACAAATCATTTAGAAGAAAATGTGGATATTCAAAAAATTATTTCGGATAAAATCGCTTCCTTTTCGTTTCAAAAAGTGGAGGAAATTATTCTTTCTTTGGCGAAAAAAGAATTAAAACACATTGAATTGGTAGGAGCTATCTTAGGTGCTGTAATTGGAGGATTACAGTTCTTATTATTTTCTTATTTTTCATAAAATAGTTTGAGGAAGGTAGAGTTATGGATAGGATTGTAAGTGAATTAGAGATACCTGGAGAGATAGAAATTCAGAAAAATTTAAGACCTAAAAGTTTCCGAGAATATATAGGACAAGAGAGTTTGAAAGAAAAAATTTTTATTTCAATTCAAGCGGCAAAACGGAGAGGTTCCGTCATTGATCATGTATTACTTTATGGACCTCCCGGTCTGGGAAAGACAACATTGGCAGGAGTCATTGCTAATGAAATGGGAGCTAATTTAAAAATTACGTCAGGACCGGTTTTGGAAAAGGCAGGTGATCTAGCAGCTATTTTAACTTCGTTGGAAGAAAATGATGTGTTGTTCATTGATGAAATTCATCGATTAAATACTGCGGTAGAAGAAATTTTGTATCCTGCTATGGAAGACAAAGAATTAGATATTATTATAGGGAAAGGTCCTGCTGCTCGTTCTATTCGAATAGAGCTTCCAAATTTTACTTTAATAGGAGCTACAACAAGAGCCGGACTTTTAAGTGCTCCTTTACGAGATCGTTTTGGAATTAGTCATAAAATGGAATATTATACAGAGGAAGAAGTCAAAGAGATTATTTTACGAGGGGGAAAAATTTTAGAGATAGAGGTCGAAGGAGAAGGGGCAGAAGAGCTAGCAAAGCGTAGCCGAGGAACTCCTAGAATTGCAAATCGTCTTTTAAAAAGAGTTCGAGATTATGCAGAAATTAGAGGAAAAGGGATTATCACTCAAGAGATTGCGATACAAGCCCTAAATCTTTTAGGTGTGGATATGGAAGGCTTGGATGACTTAGATCGAAATATTTTACAGGCGATGTTTGAAAATTATGGGGGAGGCCCCGTTGGAATAGAAACTCTATCTTTACTTTTAGGAGAAGATCGGAGAACTTTAGAAGAGGTTTATGAACCTTATTTGATTCAAAAAGGATTTCTAAAAAGAACAAATCGAGGTAGAATAGCTACTTCAAAAGCAATTGCTTATTGGGAAAAAATGGAGGAAAAAAATGAAAATTAATACAAAGGTGCGATATGGATTCAAGGCATTAGCATACATTGCTATGAATACAGAAGAAAATAAATTAGTGAGGATTAAAGAGATTGCAGAAAGTCAAAATATTTCTATTCAATATTTGGAACAAATTCTTTTTAAGTTAAAAAATGAAAAAATTATTGAAGGGAAAAGAGGACCTAGCGGAGGCTATCGTTTGGCGATGTCACCCAAAGAAATTACTTTGCATAAGGTGTATATGATTTTGGATGACGAAGTAAAAGTGATTGATTGCAATGAGAGTGATGAGCACAGGCAACAATGCAAAGATAGCATTTGTGGATCTACTTGTATCTGGAGTAAATTAGATTATGCCTTAACAAAAATTTTATCGGATACGACTTTGGAAGATTTTATAAATAATGTAAAATAAGTTAGGAGAAAGTTTTGATTAGTGTTATAATAGAAAGGAATGAATACTTAGACGAGATTATTTTAGAAAAAAAGGAAGACCTGCACCATTTACTGCATGTATTTCGATTGGAAATAGGGGATAAAGTACGAGCGGTAGATGGCGATTATGAATATATTTGTGAAATACAAAAAATCATAGAGAATAAAGTGCATCTTCAAATTCTAGAGAAAAGAGAAGATGCTTTTTCTCTATCTGTGGATATAGATGCAGCAATTTGCTTGATTAAAAATGATAAAATGGATTTTTGTATTCAAAAATTAACAGAATTAGGAATCCGTAGTATTATACCAACAGTAGCAAAACGATGTGTTGTAAAGTTAAAAGAGAAAAAAGAAAAATGGAATACAATTGTGAAGGAAACAATGAAACAATGTCAGGGTGTGAAGCCGACACAAATTCAAGAGGTTACAGATCTAAAAAAACTTCCTTTGGAAGACTATGATTTAATTTTACTTCCCTACGAATGTGAAGAAGAACATAGTTTGAAATATGTTTTACAGAATAGAGTAGAGAAGCCTAGGAAAGTTTTATATGTTATAGGGCCTGAAGGTGGTTTTGAAAAAGAGGAGATTCAATATCTTGCTTCCAAAAGAGCGGAAGTAGTCAGTCTAGGAAAGCGAATTTTACGAGCAGAGACAGCAGCAATTGTAGTAGGAGGAATTTTAGTTCATGAATTCGGATAAAAGAGTGGCTTTTTATACTTTGGGGTGTAAAGTAAATCAGTATGAAAGTGAAAGTATTAAAAATCAACTTTTGCAAAAGGGATATGAAGAAGTGGATTTTGAGTCGATAGCAGATATTTATATTGTCAACTCATGTACTGTTACGAGTATTGCGGATAGAAAGACGAGAAATATGTTAAGAAGGGCGAAGAAACAAAACCCTTCCGGAAAAGTTATTGTAACAGGGTGTTATGCCGAGACCAATCGAAAAGATCTGTTAGAAATGGAAGAAATTGATTTTGTTATTGGAAATAAAGATAAAAGTGCAGTTGCTAAATTTGTACAAGAAATTCACACTCAAGAAAGAGTAGAAAAAAAAGAAAGTATCTTTCAAGAAAAGGAATATCAAGAATATGAATTTGCTACGTTTCGAGAAATGACAAGAGCTTATGTAAAAATACAAGATGGTTGTAATGAATTTTGTTCTTATTGCAAAATTCCCTTTGCAAGAGGGAAAAGTCGTTCTCGAAAACAAGAAAAAGTATTAGAAGAAATTGATAAGTTATTATTAGAGGGATTTCAAGAAATTATTTTAATCGGAATCAATTTAGGAGACTATGGAAAGGATTTAGAAGGAGATATTAGTTTCGAAACATTAGTACAAGAAATTTTAAAAAGAGATTTGTTGAAACGAGTAAGAATTGGTTCTGTTTATCCGGATCGTATTACAAATTCTTTTATTTCTCTATTTGAAAATCCTAAAATGATGCCTCATTTACATATTTCTTTACAGTCTTGTGATGATACTGTTTTAAAGAATATGAAAAGAAAATATGGAAGAGAGCTCATTTTAAGTTCCTTATCTTCCTTACGGAAAGAAGTTCCAAGTATGGAATATACAGCAGATATTATTGTTGGATTTCCGGGAGAAACAGAGGAGATGTTTCAAAACACTTATGCGAGTTTGGAGGAAATTGGTTTTTCTCATTTACATATTTTTCCATATTCTGATCGAGAAGGAACTTTGGCTTCTCGTATGAAAAATAAACTCTCTCCAGAAATAAAAAAGGAAAGAGTTACTATTTTAGAAAATTTACAAAAAAAGGTAGAAGAAGACAGGAGAAAAGCTTATCTTGGGAAAACGATTGAAGTCTTGATAGAAGAAGAAAAAGATGGTTATTGGTGGGGATATAGTCCAAATTATCTTAGAGTTAAGATAAAAGGAGATAATATTTCAGTGAACTCAGTCATACAAGTCGAAATAGAAAAGGTAGAGAAAGGAGTTTTAGTAGCTTATGAATATGCGAAAAGTTTATAATGGAGTTATTCTAGTTTTAATTGCAATATTAGTAATATTACTGTATTTTAATTTTCGAGGAAACCAAATTAGTTTGTCAGAGCATGATAGAATGTTATTCATTGGAAAGAAAAATTTAGTAGCAGTTTATGAAGATAAGCTGGCTGTGGATATTCCTTTTGAAATACATACCAATAAAGAAATGACATTTGGAGATTTAGTAAAGAAAAAAGAATATGAAGAAGTATTAAGAAAAGTCAATGATATTCTTCCTGAGAAAATTGAAAAATATGCAGTTGTAAAATATGGAGAAATTGACTATAAGGTGAAGAATGCAAAAAAATTACCGGAAACTACCATTGATGAATCTCGTTATGCTTTGGCATCTAGTATTTACAGTATGTTTGATGAATTGTATCGAGAAGCAAATACTGCTGATGTCTTAAATCAAAATATTATTGTAGATGTTTTGAATGCCAATGGAAGAGGAGGATATGCTAGAAAAACAGGAGAGTTATTGACTCAAAATTTATCCATGAAGTATAATGCAGCTAACTATGAAAAAAATCAGGAAGAAAGTTATATTATCTTAAATGATATTTCTATGGATAAGGCAAGAGATATTGTAATGACCTTACCAGAAAAGTATTTTAAAATCCAAGCAAAGCCTGTTGTTCCTACTTTAGCAAATGTTGTTATTGTATTAGGAAAAGAACAAAATCTACCTTTTGCTATTTCCATCGAAGGGTCAGAAGCGAATATAAAAAAAGCAGCAGCTAATTTGAAAAAAGCAGGATATAAGACAATAAAGACAAGTACAAAATCAGGAAATGAAAAATCATTCATTGAATATCGAAAAGAAGATTATTTTATTGCCTATAAAATAGCAAAAATGTTAGAGATTCAAGATATGGTAGAAAAAGATTCCTTATCTGATAAAGTTGATATTCATCTACAATAAAGAGGAGTTAAGGAGTATGTGGATATATCTATTATCTTTTTTAGGAATATTTTTAGAGAATAGTTTTTTCTTTTCAGGAGAAAAAGTGTTTTTTTTCTCCATTCCCTTCTTTTCTTATGTTTTATTGAAAAAAAGAGGAAACTCTTTGATTCCTCTTTTACTGACAATATTATTGGTATCTTTACAGGGAAATAGTTATTTTTCATTTTTTTTATATTTTCTATGCTATGGAGTTGTCTTTTATTTTGCATTTCGGAATATGGAATATAATCAAGGGACAGTTTTTTACTTAACTATAATCGAATTAGGATTTTATAGTATTTTACAAAATTATCATTGGAATTTTTTATATTTTATGATACATGCTTTCTGTTTTTTAGGTTTAAATTATTACTATTTAAAGAAATGTTATAAGGATTAAAGATGAGAAGAAAAAAAAGTGACTTTTTCTTAGGTGTGGAAAATAATAGTCGTGGAAAAATATATTTGGGAGTAATTGTACTTTTTTTCTTCATCCTTTTAGTGAGAATGTTTTACTTACAAGTATTACAAGGAAAAGAGTATCGATATTTATCAGAAAAAAATCAATTCAAATTAAAAAAAATTACTTCTCCTAGAGGACAAATTTTTGATAGTACTGGGAAGTTGATTGTTACTAACGGAGTTGGTTATCGGCTGGTCTATTTACGAGAGAGAAACAATGAAGAAGAGTACGTCAATGCTATTGCAGATTTGACAGGATATGAAAAAGAATATATTTTAAAAAGAATTAAATATGGAGAAATTTTCCCTTATACTCGAGAAAATGTTTTGATTGAAGATTTGGAAGAAGAAAAAGCCTATAAATTGATGGAAAAAATAGTGGACTATCCTTATTTGGAAGTACAGGCTTATTCAAAACGAAAATATTTATATGATTCTGTGGCTGCTCACAGTATTGGTTATGTAAAAAAGATTTCGAAGAAGGAATATGAATTGTTGAAGGAACAAGGCTATACTCCTCGAGATGTGGTTGGAAAAGAAGGCTTAGAAAAACAATATGATAGAGAATTAAAGGGTGAAGATGGATATGAATATATTGAAGTCAATGCTTTTAATAAAATTCAACGTCAAATGGAGAGTAAAGAACCAATCCCTGGAAAAAATTTACATCTTTCTTTGAATATGGAATTGCAACAGTATATGGAAGAGCAGTATCGAGAAGAAGGAAGAGCAGGAGCTTTTATTGCTCTAGATGCAAAAACAGGAGAAATTATTACTTTAGTAAGTTATCCAACATTTTCTTTAAATATGTTCAGTTCACAAATTAGTCAAACAGTTTGGAACGAAATTATGAATGATAAAAGAAGACCGTTAGGAAACAAAGCGGTAGCAGGGGAATATCCTCCAGGTTCTGTTTTTAAAGTCATTTCCGCTTTGGCATTTTTAGAAAGTGGTATTGATCCAAAGCAGAAGTATTTAGATGCAAATGGATATTATCAAATTGGAAAGTGGAAGTGGAGAGCTTGGAAGCGTGGAGGGCATGGACTGGTAGATATGAAAAAGTCTCTGGTAGAATCTGCAAATCCTTACTACTATCGTTTAGCAGATCAAGTGGGATATAAACCAATTGCAGAGATGGCAAAACGATTTGGCTTAGGAAGTCTTACAGGGGTCGATATTCCTGGAGAAAAAATTGGGGCTATTCCAACTCCGGAATGGAAAAAGAAAAAAATGAAAGCCTCTTGGGTAAAAGGAGATAGTATTTTAATGTCGATTGGACAAGGATATGATTTGGTGACTCCTTTACAAATTGCGAAGGCATATTCTATTGTTGCAAATAAAGGTTATGCTTACTCACCTCATTTAGTAAAATATTTAGAAGATGTAAAAACAAAAAAAAGAGAAAAAGTAGTTGGAAAAAGAATCGAAGTGAAGAGTGTACCAAAGGCACATTATGATATTATTAATGAGGCTTTGATTGCAACTGTTTCACAAGATAATGGAACAACAAGAATTTTAAGAAATCCAAAGTATTTAGTAGCAGCGAAGAGTGGTTCTGCACAAAATTCACAATCGAAAACCACTCATGCTTGGGTAGCGGGATATTTCCCAGCCAATGACCCGGAAATTGTATTTACAGCCTTATTGACAGCAGCCGGAGGGGGAGGAGCTGTTGCAGGAGGAATGACGAAAAAATTTATGGATAAATATGATGAAATGAAGAATCCCCCACCAAAGGTAGAAAAAATGGAGGAAACAAATAATGAATAAATTAGAGGACGGAAAGGGTGGATTTGACAATATTAGAAAAGCATTAAAAAATATTAAAAGTGAAATAGATGAATTAAAATCACCCAAAAAGAAAAAAACAGAAAATGTAAAAACAGAAATAAAGAAAAATAATCAAAAACCAACTAAGAAAACGGTTGCTTCTAAGAAGGAAGATAAAATGTTTGTTATCCCTTTAGGAGGACTGGAAGAGGTTGGGAAAAATATGACAGTGTTACAATATAAAGATGAGATTATTGTAGTTGATGTGGGAGCTATTTTCCCTGATGAAAGTTTACCGGGAGTTGATTTGGTAATTCCTGATTTTACTTTCTTAGAAAATAATAAAGAGAAAATTAAAGGAGTGTTTATCACCCATGCTCATGAGGATCATATAGGAGCAATTCCTTACTTATATGAAAAAATTGGGAAAGATATTCCGGTATATGGTGGAAAGTTAACAATGGCTTTTGTCAAATCTAAATTTGACAATGTCGGTCTTTCTAAAAAATTGCCAAAGATGAAAGAAGTAACCGGACGTACAAAGGTAAAAGTAGGAAAATATTTTACGGTAGAATTTGTGAAAGTAACACACTCTATTACAGATTCTTATTCCGTTTCTATCAAGACACCGGCAGGTCATGTTTTCCATACTGGAGATTTTAAAATAGATTTAACCCCTGTCGATGGAGATGGAGTAGATTTTGCAAGATTGGCGGAATTAGGAGATGAGGGAGTTGATTTATTATTATCTGACTCTACCAATTCAGAGGTGGAGGGATTTACTCCATCGGAAAAAAGTGTAGGAGAAGCATTTAAACAAGAATTTATGAAGGCAAAAGGAAGAATCATTATTGCAGTCTTTGCTTCTCACATCCATAGAATACAGCAAATTATTGATATTGCAGTAAAGAATCATCGAAAAATTGCAATTGATGGAAGAAGCTTAGTAAAAGTATTTGAGATTGCACCTTCTGTGGGATGTTTAAATATTCCCGAGGGAGCTTTGGTTTCTTTAGCAGAGGTCGATAAATTAAAAGATAACAAAGTTGTGATTTTGTGTACGGGAACCCAAGGAGAACCTATGGCGGCTCTTTCTAGAATTGCTAAAAATATGCATAAACATATTAAAGTGAAAGAAGGAGATACAGTTATTATATCTGCAACACCAATTCCGGGAAATGAAAAAGCAGCATCTAGCAATATCAATAATCTATTACGATTTGATGCAGAAGTTGTTTTTAAAAAAATTGCAGGAATTCATGTATCTGGTCATGGAAGCAAAGAAGAACAAAAACTGATGTTAAATTTAATAAAACCAAAACATTTTATGCCGGTTCATGGAGAATTAAGAATGTTAAAAGCCCATATGAAAACAGCGATGGAAACTGGAGTTTCTAAAAATGATATTTTAATTACTCAGAATGGAAATAAAGTGGAAGTCACTAAAAATTATGTAAAAATCAATGGGAAAGTAACCGCTGGAGAAACTTTAGTAGATGGATTAGGAATTGGGGATATTGGAAGTGCTGTTATCAAAGACAGACAACAACTTTCTCAAGATGGAATTGTCGTTGTAGCTTATACTATTGAGAGAAAAACAGGAAAAATTATTGCAGGGCCTGAAATTGCAACAAGAGGTTTTGTGTATATGAAAGATGCGGAAGAACTTATCAAAGAAGCTTCTGATTTATTAGAAACAAAGATACCATTTTCAGAGAAATACCTTCCAAAAGAATGGGGACTTTTAAAAAATAATGTAAAAGATTGTGCAGCAAAGTTCTTTTATAATAAGACGAAAAGAAATCCGATGATTTTACCAATTATTACAGAAATATAAATGAAAATATAAGGAGAATTATGAAATTAACAAGTAAACAAAGAGCATTTTTAAAAAAGAAAGCACATGAATTAAATCCAATTGTACGAATTGGAAAAGATGGACTTCAAGAAACAGTGATTGAGAGTATTTTATCTGCCATTGACTCCAGAGAGTTAATTAAAGTTAAAATTTTACAAAATTGTGAAACAGAAAAAGAAGAAATCTATCAACAATTATTAGAAGAAACAAGATTTGATGTGGTAGGGATGATTGGAAGAACTATCATTGTATTCAAAGAAAATAAAGAAAAACCAGTAGTTTCAACAGAATTAAAATCTTTATAAGGGAAAAGGATATGGGTGGCAAAGGTGTTAGACTTAGAAAAGAAAGCAATTGAAATAAGAAAAACACTAATTCAAACAGTGAGTCGAACAGGAGGACATCTGGCTCCCAATTTGGGAGTTGTGGAATTAACCCTAGCACTACATCATGTTTTCGATTTTTCAAAAGATAAATTATTATTTGATGTGGGACATCAATCATATGTTCACAAATTATTAACAGATAGAAAAGAAAGATTCTCTACCTTAAGAACTAGAGGAGGAGTCGGTCCTTTTCTAGATCCGACAGAAAGTTCCTGGGATCATTTTATTTCTGGTCATGCAGGAACTGCCTTAGCTGCGGCTGTGGGAATGGCAAAGGCTTATCCTGAAAAGAAAATTGTTGTGGTAATTGGAGATGCCTCGATTGCAAATGGACACTCAATGGAAGCTTTAAATTATATTGGTGGAGAAAAGATTAAAAATATTTTAGTAATTTTAAATGATAATGAAATGTCCATTGGTAGAAATGTGGGTTCCCTTTCTAAATTTTTAGGAAAAGTTATGCTAAGCTCTCCTTATTTATCATTAAGAAAAGAAATTCGTTCTTTTGTTGATAAAATTCAAGCTACCTCTATAAAAGATACCTTAGAAAGAATGGAAATTTCAGTGAAAAATTTTTTGTTTCCAACAAATGTAGCTGAAAATTTTGGTTATATTTTTTTAGGAAGCATTGATGGTCACAATTTGGAAGAATTAGTAGGCACTTTCTTAAAGGCAAAAGAAATGGAAGGACCTCTGTTTTTACATGTAAAGACAGTCAAAGGGAAAGGATATCGATTTGCTGAACAAAATACAGAAAAATTTCATGGAATTGCTCCATTTGACTTATCCACAGGAGTTGTAGCAAATTCTTCTGAGACCTATTCTAATGTTTTTGGCACAAAAATGAAGGAGATTTCTAAGAAAGACAATTCTGTCTTTGCTATTACTGCAGGTATGTTAAGTGGAACAGGACTGAAAAAAATGGCAGAAGTTTTTCCGGAAAGAGTTTTAGATACAGGGATTGCAGAGGGCTTTGCTACTACAATGTCTGCTGGGCTTGCTATTTCAGGGGAAAAACCGTATTTATGTATTTATTCTACTTTTTTACAAAGGAGTTTTAGTCAAATAATTCACGATATTTCACTTCAAAATTTACCGGTACGTTTTATTATTGATAGAGCAGGAATTGTAGGAGAAGATGGAAAGACGCATCATGGATTACATGATTTATCTTTTTTATTAAGTGTTCCTAATATAGTAGTATTGAATCCTACTACAAAAGAAGAATTGGAAGAAATGTTAAATTTTTCATTGGGATATCAAGAAGGACCTATGGCAATTCGAATTCCAAGAGATGTCGCATATTCATTACCTATGAAGTCTACATGGAAAATTGGAACATGGCAAGAAGTGAAAACAGGGAAGAAAACATTATTGATTGCCGTTGGATCAATGTTAAAAGAATTGCTATCTTTAAAAGTTGAAGGGACTATTGTGGCAGCATCTAGTCTACGTCCTTTGGATAAAGAGTATATCAAGAGTCAGTTTGAGAAATACGAAACAATTATTGTATGTGAAGAAAATTATAAGGAAGCATCCTTTTTTCAATATTTGTTAAATGAATTGGACAGTATGGGAATTCAAAGAAAGTTATATAGTATTTCTTTGTCATCTTTTATTATAGGTCATGGAAAAAGAAAGGAATTGTTAGAAGAGTATGGTTTATCTGGGGCAAAACTTTTAGAAAGAATAGAGGAAATTGTAGATGGAGGAAAGAAATAACAAATCATACTATTTTATAAAAGAATTATTACAATTGGATCTAGTCAAGGCATTAGAGTTATATGATGATCAGGGAGTTAAAGTTTCGACTCATACTTATGATGTTTTAAATCTATCGATAGAAGAAATTTTAAAGCAGTATAAAACTCTAGAAAATGCTAGTAAAAAGCTAGATTTTTTTGCCATTACAGTGGGAGTTATTATTCATGATGTGAGTAAAGCTAGTATTCGGGAGCAAGAGGAAAATTTATCTCATTCTCAAATGATGATAAAAAATCCGGATTATATTTTGAAAGAAGTGGAGGAAGTTTTAAGAGAAGTCGAGGAAAAAACAGGCTTATTCTTAAAGAAAACCATTAAGAAACGAATTAGCCATATTGTAATTTCTCATCACGGTAGATGGGGAAAAATTCAGCCATCTACTAAGGAAGCATGTATTGTCTATAAGGGAGATATGTACTCTGCAAAGTATCATAGAATCAATCCGATTGGAGCAGATAGTATTTTAGCTTATATTGAGAAGGGATATAGTTTGGAAGAAATTTGCCAAAAGTTAAACTGTACACCTGGGGTTGTAAAAGATAGATTGAAACGTTCTAGAAATGAATTAAAACTCTCCACTATTGGGCAATTGATTCATTATTATCAAAAGAATAAAAAAGTACCTTTGGGAGATGAATTTTTTGTTCTTCGAGTGGAGGAAACTAAAAAATTAAAACAATTAGTAGATAAACAAGGATTTCAAGAATTGATATTAGAAAATCCGTTAATTCCTTATTTTGAGGATGAAGCTATTTTTAAGGAAAAAAAATAGAGGGAAGTATGAAGGAAAGATTAGATCAAATTTTATGGAAATATGGATATGTAGATAGTATTGAGAAAGCAAAAAGACTCATTATGTTAGGAGCTGTTATTGTCAATGAACAGAGAATAGACAAAGCAGGAACTTTATTCAAATATAGTGAAGAAATGAATATTCGAGTTAAGGGACAAGAAAATCCTTATGTCAGTCGTGGAGGATTTAAGCTAAAAAAAGCGATTGATCATTTTGCTTGTTCTTTTCAAGGAAAAAGAGTTTTGGATATTGGTGCTTCCACAGGAGGATTTACAGATTGTTCATTACAGGAAGGGGCAGCTTATGTTTATGCTTTGGATGTAGGAACAAACCAATTGGCTTGGAAACTAAGAAAAGACCCAAAAGTAAAATCCATTGAGCAATGTCATGTGAAAGACTTGAATTGGGATATCCTAGATCAGGAATCTGTTGATTATATAGTCATGGATGTTTCTTTCATTTCTGTTTGTGGAATTTTTCGTTACCTTTATCCTTTTTTAGAAGAAAATGGAAAATTATTACTACTTATCAAGCCACAGTTTGAAGTGGAAAAGCATTTTTTAGAGAAAGGGATTGTTTATGAAAGAAAGGCTCACCAAGAGGTATTAGAAAGAGTCATAGAAATAGCGAAGGAAAATGGATTTTTTCTTCAAAATATAGAAATATCCCCTATTTTAGGTGGAAAAGGAAATGTGGAATATATTTCATGCTTCTCGAAACAACAGACATCTGCTGTTTTGGAATTAGAATCAATATTAGAAAAGGCAAAGGAAATGGGAGGTCTAAAATGAAGATCGTTAATAAGTATATGATTCTTTTTTTGTTAATATCTAGTCTTTGTTTTGCAAAAGAAAAAAATCGAGTTGGATTTTTGACAAATTTAAAAGAATTAAAAGAAATATCAGATATTATGGATATTGTGAATGAGAATTATGTCGATACAGGAGACCATAAATTTTCAAGAAAAACTTTAATGCAAGGAGCCTTAAAAGGAATGGTGGAATCTTTGGAAGATCCTCACTCTACTTATTTTACAAAAGCTGAATTAGAGAGTTTTGAAGAAGATGTTCGGGGAAAATATGTTGGAGTGGGAATGGTTGTTCAAAAGAAAGCCAATGAAGCATTAACTGTCGTTTCTCCTATAGAAGATGCACCGGCTTTTAAAGTAGGGATTCGCCCTAAGGATAAAGTCGTATCCATTGGAGGAGTTTCTACTTATAATTTGACAACGGAAGAATGTGTGAAAAAATTAAAAGGAAAAGCAGGAACTTCGATTGCAATTAAAGTTCAAAGAGAAGGAAGAGAGAAATTACTGGATTTTACATTAAAGAGAGAGACGATACAACTAAAATATGTAAAACATAGAATGTTAGATAGTAAAATTGGATATTTACGTTTGACACAATTTGGAGAAAATATTTATCCGGATTTGAGAAAAGCTTTGGAAGATTTACAAGCAAAAGGAATGAAAGCTTTGGTGTTTGATTTAAGAAGTAATCCTGGAGGAGCTTTGGATCAAGCCATTAAAGTATCCTCTATGTTTTTGAAAGAGGGAAGAGTAGTCAGTGTCAAAGGAAGAGATGGAAAAGAAAAAGTTTCTAAAAGAGAAGGAAAATATTATGGAGATTTTCCTCTTGTAATTTTAGTAAATGGAGGAAGTGCTTCTGCATCGGAAATTGTAGCAGGAGCGATTAAGGATAATAAAAGAGGTATGCTAGTTGGAGAAAAAACCTTTGGAAAGGGAAGTGTACAAACCTTATTACCTTTACCGGATGGGGATGGAATTAAAATTACCATTGCCAAGTATTACACTCCTAGTGGAGTTTCTATTCATGGAAAAGGAATCGAACCGGATGTTCCGGTAGAAGATAAAGATTATTATCTATTATTTGATGGAACAATTACGAATGTAGATGAGAAAGAAAATAAAGCAAGCAAAAAGAAATTGATTCAAGAAATTAAGGGGACAAAAGAGGCAAAAAAAGTGGATACTCATAAGGATATTCAATTAAATGTAGCAAAGGGTATTTTAGAGGGAATTTTAGTTGGAAAAGGAAGGGAGAAAAAATAATGCTGTATATTGTAGCAACTCCAATAGGGAATTTAGAAGATATGACTTTTCGAGCCGTAAGAATTCTAAAGGAAGTTGAATATATTTTTGCGGAAGATACAAGAGTTACTCGAAAATTGTTACAACATTATGAAATTTCTACCAAACTAGACCGTTATGATGAATTTACAAAAATGAAGAGAATTCCTGATATTATAAAATTATTAGAAGAAGGGAAAAATATTGCTTTAGTGACAGATGCAGGGACTCCTTGTATTTCTGATCCGGGATATGAATTAGTGGATGCTGCTTTACAAGCAGGAATTCAAGTGAGTCCTATTCCGGGAGCAAGTGCTTTGACTGCTTCAACTTCAGTTGCCGGAATTAGTCTGAGAAGATTTTGTTTTGAGGGGTTTTTACCCAAGAAAAAAGGAAGGCAAACTTTGTTTAAAAGTTTATTGGAAGAAGAAAGACCTATCATCATATACGAATCTCCTTTCCGACTTATCAAAACATTAAAAGATATTGAAAATTATTTAGGAAACCGAGAAGTGGTCATTGTTCGTGAAATTACAAAAATTTATGAAGAAATTTTACGAGGAAGGACGAAAGAATTATTAGAAAAATTAGAAAATAAAACAATCAAAGGGGAGATTGTTTTAATCATTAAGGGTGTGAATGACGATGTCGATGACAGAGATTAACTGGTATCCGGGCCATATGAAAAAAACGAAGGACTTAATTAAAGAAAATATGCCTTTAATTGATGTTGTTTTAGAAATTGTAGATGCAAGAATTCCTATTTCTAGCAAAAATCCGGATATTCCCGTATTTGCTAAAAATAAAAAAAGAATCGTAGTATTGAATAAATCGGATTTGATGGAAAAATCAGAACTTTCTAAGTGGAAAGAATACTTTTTAAAAGTAGAAAAGGCGGATGCTGTTGTAGAAATTAGTGCAGAAACAGGATATAATGTGAAACAGTTATATGCTTGTATTGATAAAGTTTCGAAAGAGAAAAAAGACAAATTATACGCAAAAGGATTGAAGAAAGTTAACATTCGTATTATTGTATTAGGAATTCCGAATGTTGGAAAATCAAGACTTATTAATAGAATTGTGGGAAAAAATAGTGCAGGAGTAGGAAATAAACCTGGTTTTACGAAGGGGAAACAATGGGTAAAATTGAAAGATGGACTAGAACTATTGGATACTCCTGGGATTTTATGGCCAAAGTTTGAAAATCGAGAGGTAGGTTTTCATCTCGCAATGACGGGAGCAATCAAGGATGAAATTTTACCTTTAGAGGAAGTTGCTTGTGCTTTTCTTTCTAAAATGATTTCTTTAGGAAAATGGAATATCTTGCAGCAGAGATATAAATTACTGGAAGAAGATTATAATGAGATTACCGGTTATATTTTAGAAAAAATAGCTCTTCGTATGGCAATGTTAAATAAGGGTGGAGAGTTAAATGTGAAACAGGCAGCCTACACCTTGTTAAGAGATTATCGTAGTGGTAAATTAGGAAAATTTGGAGTAGACATCTTAGAAAATAGTATAGGAGAGGAAGAATGAAATCTTTAGAAGAAAAATTAGTCAAATTTATTCAAGAGCAAGTAAAAAATGCAGGATTTAAAAAAGTAATTTTAGGTTTATCAGGAGGAATTGATTCTGCTCTTGTTGCTTATTTAGCAGTGAAAGCTTTAGGAAAAGAAAATGTGATAGCTATTAAAATGCCATACAAAACTTCTAGTCAAGAGAGTATTGATCATGCAAATTTAGTGTTACAAGATTTGGATTTACAAGAGAAAACTGTTGAAATCACTCCCATGGTAGATGCTTATTTTGAAAATCAGACATCTGCTTCTTCTTTACGAAGAGGAAATTATATGGCAAGAACAAGAATGACAGTATTGTTTGATCAGTCTGCCTTAGAAAATGCTCTTGTGATTGGAACTTCAAATAAAACTGAAATTTTATTAGGATATGGAACTCTCTTTGGAGATATGGCCTGTTCTTTTAACCCAATTGGAGATATTTATAAAAAAGATGTTTGGTCACTATCCAGATATATGGGAGTCCCAAAAGAAATTATAGAAAAACAACCGAGTGCTGATCTATGGGCAGGACAAACAGATGAACAAGAATTAGGACTAAGTTACAAAGAAGCAGATGAAATCTTGGAAAGATTGGTAGATAAAAAACAATCGTTAGAAGAAATGGTAGCAGCAGGTTATGAAGAAGGAATTGTAAATAAAGTCATTCAAAAAGTAAAATCAAGTGCTTATAAAAGAAAATTAAATCCAATCGCAAAAGTTGGAGAAGTATTAGGCAGAGATTTTTCATTCTAGAGGAGGCAGCACATGATAGATAATCATTTAAAAGAGGAATTTCAAGAGTATCAAAAAGAGAAACAACAAATTAGTGAAGTTATCAGAAAGGCAGAAGGAAGAAATAATTCTCAACACAAAATTATAAGTGCTATTTTTGTAATTTTAATTGTAGCTATTTTAATTTTAGGAATTATTTTAAATCGATTAACTTTATTACAAACTTTAGAAATTGCTACTTTATTAGCTGTTTTAAAAGTAATATGGTTATTCTATGATTTACAAAAATCAATGCACTTTCAATTTTGGTTATTGAACTCTTTGGAATTTCGTTTGAATGAAATAGACAAAAAAGCTAGAAATATTGAAAGAACATTAAAAGAGGAAAAATAGAGAAAAAATAAGTTTTATAGTAAAATATAGGTCTAAAATACGATATTGAGGGGATTTTTTATTCCCTCTTTTTTTATAGAGTGGAGTAATTTGCTCCTCTATCAAAAGTATTTATTATACATCCAATATTTTTAGTAGTTCAAAAAAATATTTTATAAAATAAAAAAAATAGAGTATACTTAAATTAACGGATACTTTTTATAGAAAGATTTTTTACATAATTTTGAAAGGAGAGAAGATGAAAACAAGTTTAGGACTAGAACAAAAGCAAATATTAAAATTATCACAAGAAATGAAATTATCTTTACAAGTATTGTCAATGCCCTATCGCCAAGTCTTAAATTTGTGGAATGGTAATATGGAAAAAACATATTCCAGTACCGAAAAATCATTTTTTGAGAATTTAACAGAGGAAAAAGATTTTTATACTTTTTTAGAGGAACAATTACTCTACATCAATCCTCCTAAAAACATTCGAGAAAATTTAATATTTTGTATTTATAATCTAAATTCATCTGGTTTTTTAGAGTTTAGTGATATAGAATTATGTAAACATTTAGGAATCTCTATGAAAGAATTAAAAGAAACCTATGAATATTTATATACTTTGCATCCCATTGGAGTGGGAGCTCATAATTTTCGAGAGTGTATTCGACTTCAGTTGCAAAAGAAAAAGGAATGGAATCAGAAAATGGAAGGGATACTACTTCATTTACAATATATTGCAGATGGAAATAGTGAAAAATTAAGAAAGAAGTTGGGAATAACGAAGGAGGAATTTCAAAGTTTTTTGAATAAAATAAAAAATTGCAATCCTATTCCTGCACGAGGATATTTCATCCGTAAAAATCTGACAATAGTACCTGATTTTGTTTTAGTGTTAGAAAACGAAGTATGGATAGCAAAAGAAAATACTGAATTACGAGATAGCTTGTATTCGACACAGATAATCGAAACACCTAGTATAAAATTACTAAGGCTATGTATTGAGAAAAGAATGGATACTTTGAAAAAAATTGTAGATTATGTTGTAGAGTATCAAAAAGAATATTTTAAAGGAGAGAATTTTTTACATACTTTGCATGAGAAACAAGTTGCACATGATTTGAATTTACATCTTTCAACAGTCTCTAGAGCGATTCAGAATAAATATTTAAAAACAGAAAAAGGAATATATTCTATCAAATCTCTCTTTTGTTATGAAGAAAAAAGAGAGAAAATAAAAATGGAAATAGAACGACTCATTAAATATGAAAATTATCAGAAACCATACACTGATACACAAATTCAAGAAGAATTAAAAAGTAAATTTGGGAAAATTCCGAGAAGAACCATAGCAAAATACAGGCAAGAATTAGGCTATGTATCTTCTTTTTATAGGAAAATAAGATAAGGAAGAGAGGGTTAGGAAAAAAAGGAGAATGTGGTATGGATAAACAAGTTTATAATGTGTTTAGAAAGATCGTAGAGTCCTCTTATGATGGGATTTATGTAACTGACGGTAAGGGAAATACTATTTTTGTAAATCAGGCTTACGAAGAATTAACAGGCTTATCAATTCAAAAATTACAAGGAAAAAATATGAAAGAATTGGTGGAGGAAGGGATATATGATGAATCGGGATCTTTACAAGCTATTCAAAGTAAGGAAAAAATCACCATCAATCAAAAATTAAAAAGTGGAAAAATTATTTTCATAACAAGTTCCCCTGTATTTGATGCAAGAGGAAAGATTATTTATGTTGTAACAAATGTTCGAGATATGAGAGAATTGCAGAGGTTAGAGCAAAAATTTTTGAATACACAAAAGTTAGCAGAAAAGTATAAAACAGAATTGGAGTTTTTAAAGCAAAAAGAAAAGCAAAATACAAATCCACAGTCGAAAAATAAACAAATGATGAATATTATAAAATTATTGGAAACAACAGCTCGGTTTGATACTTCTATTTTATTAGAGGGAGAAACAGGGACAGGAAAAACACATTTGGCAAAAATTATTCATGACAATAGTCCAAGAAGAGAACAAAAATTTGTGGAAATAAATTGTGGTGCTATTCCGAAAGAACTTATGGAATCAGAATTATTTGGATATGAAAAAGGAGCTTTTACAGGTGCAGACAAAAATGGAAAAATGGGATTGTTTGAATTAGCAAATAACTCTACCTTATTTTTGGATGAAATTTCAGAACTACCTTTAGAAATGCAGGTAAAATTATTAAAGGTCTTGGAAACTGGGTATATTGTTCGTGTGGGAGGAATTCAACCTATTCCGGTAGATGTGAGAATTATTACAGCTTCTAATAAATGCTTGAAAAAACAGATAGAGAAAAACTGTTTTCGGGAAGATTTGTATTATAGAATCAATGTGGTTCGAGTTCATCTTCCTTCAATTCGAGAACGAAAAGAAGATATTATTATGATTGCGAATAATTTTTTAAAGCAATTTAATGAAATGTATGGCTTACATAAGAAAATATCAGAAGATGTGTATCAAGCTTTTCTTAAATATTCATGGCCCGGAAATATTCGAGAAATTAAGAATGTTGTAGAGCAATTAGTTGTTATTTCTCAAGTAGATGAAATAAAAAAAGAAATTTTGCCGAAAGAATTAGCGTTTCAAGAAGTTTTCAGCGATGAATCTGGAGTGATTCTTGCCTGCCAGAAGTGTATGGAAAAATATTTAAATATGAGTTTAAAAGAAGCTACCAATGAATTTCAAAAAGATGTGATTGAAAAATTACTACTAGAGTTAAAATCGCAGAGAAAAGTTGCTGAAAAGTTAGGAGTAAATCCGAGTACTATTACAAGAAAGTTACAAGAAAAAGAAATATAAAGAGAATAGATTTAAAAAATATGCAAAAAAGCAACAAATTGCAAAAAAGCAATCTTTTGCATATTTTTTTTTTGCAAAAAAGCAATGTGCCTAAAATAAAAATTTATATAGATACGAGAAAATCATCACTTAGATAGTTGGCAAAAGATTTGCTTATAAATAAGTAAGTAACAAAAAAATTTAAGGGAGTGATTTTTATGGCATTGATGACAGCGGCTCAATATGAAGAAAGCTTAAGAAAAATGAATATGGAAGTGTATTTATTTGGGAAAAGAGTGGAATGTCCGGTAGATGATCCTATTATTAGACCGTCTTTAAACTCTGTGAAGATGACTTATGAGTTGGCACAAAAACCTGAATATCAAGAATTAATGACAGTTATTTCCCCTTTGACAGGTGAAAGAATTAATCGTTTTGCTCATATTCATCAAAGTACAGAAGATTTGAAGAATAAAGTGAAGATGCAAAGATTATTAGGACAAAAAACAGCTTCTTGTTTTCAAAGATGTGTAGGAATGGATGCCTTTAATGCTTGCTATAGTACAACCTATGATATGGATAAAGCATTGGGAACAAATTATCATGAAAAACTTGTAACATTTTTAAAATATTGCCAAGAAAAAGATTTGACAGTTGATGGAGCAATGACAGATCCAAAAGGAGATAGAGGTTTATCTCCTTCTCAACAAGCAGATCCAGATTTATTTTTAAGAATCGTGGAAAGAAGAGAGAATGGAATTGTAGTAAGAGGAGCAAAAGCTCACCAAACAGGAATTGTAAATTCTCATGAAGTTTTGGTAATGCCAACAATTTCCATGACTGAAAAAGATGTAGATTATGCTGTTTGTTTCGCAGTTCCTGTCGATACAAAGGGAATTAAAATTATTTATGGAAGACAATCTTGTGATACAAGAAAATTAGAAGATGGAATGTTAGATAGAGGAAATCCTAAATTTGGAGGACACGAAGCCTTGGTTGTTTTTGATGATGTTTTCGTTCCTGAAGAAAGAATCTTTATGTGTGGAGAATATCAATTTTCTGGAAGTTTAGTAGAAAGATTTGCAGGATTCCACAGACAAAGTTATGGTGGTTGTAAGGTAGGAGTGGGAGATGTTTTGATTGGTGCAACTGCTTTGATTGCTGATTATAATGGAACTAAAAAAGCATCTCATGTAAAAGATAAAATTATTGAAATGGTGCATTTAAATGAAACTTTATATGCTTGTGGAATTGCTTGTTCTAGTGAAGGACACACAACTCCTGCAGGTTCTTTTGAAATTGATATGTTATTAGCAAATGTATGTAAACAAAATGTAACAAGATTACCTTATGAAATTGGACGACTGGCAGAAGATATTGCAGGAGGAATTTTTGTAACAATGCCATCAGAAGCAGACTATAATTCTCCAATCGTAGGAAAATATGTCGAAAAATATTTGAAAGCGGTTGCTACAGTCCCTACTTATGACAGAATGAAAGTATTAAGATTGATAGAAAATATGATGTTGGGAACAGCTGCTGTAGGATATAAAACAGAGTCATTGCATGGTGCAGGTTCTCCACAAGCACAAAGAATTATGATTAGTAGACAATCTAATTTAGAAATGAAAAAGCAATTAGTAAAAGATATTCTAGATATCAAATAAGAGAAGGGGAGAATTGCTTTATGGAAGAAATATTGGAATTAATAGGAAAAGAAATTCAGCCGAGTTTGCAAGAACACGGAGGGAGTTTAGAGATTGTATTGTATGAGGAAGAGAAACAAGAACTCCAATTAAGATTGATGGGACAGTGCTGTAGCTGTCCCCATTCAATTGATACTGTTGAAAATTTTATTAAAGTGAAATTAAAAGAAAAGTTTCCAAAATTGAAGAAAATTAGTGTGAATACTGGTGTTTCTAATGAATTATTGGAAATTGCAAAGAATTTGCTTAGAAAGGAGGATTCAATTGGAAAATTGGAAAGAGATCTATAAAGAAAAAATAGTAACAGCAGATGAAGCCGTAAAATACATTCAATCTGGAAACCGAGTCATATTCGCTCATGCTTGTGGAGAAGCACAAATAATTACAGAGGCAATGTTAAGAAATAAAGAGGAATATGAAAAAGTAGAAATTGTTCACTTAGTTCCTATGGGAACAGGAGAATATGCCCAAGAAGAAAATCAAAAATATTTTTATCATAATTCTTTTTTTGGAGGAGGAAGTACACGAAAAGCATTGAATGGAACCTATGGAGATTTTACTCCTTCTTTCTTTTTCGAAATCCCAAAATTATTTAAAAAAGATGGGAAATTACCAGTAGATGTGGCAATTATTCAGGTTTCTTCTCCAGATGAACATGGATACTGTAGCTATGGAATTTCTTGTGACTATACAAAAGGAGCTGCTGAAAATGCAAAGATTGTAATCGCACAGGTAAATAAATATATGCCAAGAACACTAGGAGATAGTTTTATTCATTTGTCAGAAATGGATTACATTGTAGCTTATGATGAACCTATTTTACAATTAGTTCCTCCAAAAATCGGCGAAATAGAACAAAAAATTGGAGAATACTGTGCAAGTTTAATTCAAGATGGAGATACATTACAATTAGGAATTGGAGCAATCCCCGATGCAGTACTCACTTTTTTGAAAGATAAGAGACATTTAGGAATTCATTCAGAAATGATTTCTGATGGTGTTGTAGATTTGATTTTAGCGGGTGTCATAGATAATAGTAAAAAAACAATACATAAAAATAAATGTGTGGTTTCTTTCTTAATGGGAAGTCCAAAACTTTATGACTTTGTAAATAATAACCCAGCAGTAGAATTATATCCTGTAGATTATGTGAATCACCCTATGATTATTGCGAAAAATGACAATATGATTTCTATCAATTCTGCATTACAAGTAGATTTAATGGGACAAGTAAATGCGGAATCTATTGGAGCAAAGCAATTTAGTGGGACAGGAGGACAAGTTGATTTTGTAAGAGGAGCTTCTATGTCAAAAGGAGGAAAATCAATTATTGCAATGCCTTCTACTGCAGCAAAAGGAAGGATTTCTAAAATTGTTATGAATTTAGATTTAGGTTCTACTGTAACAACATCTAGAAATGATGTGGATTATGTAGTAACAGAATATGGAATTGCTTCTTTGAAAGGAAAAACTTTAAGAGAACGAGCAAAAGCTTTGATTGCGATTGCTCACCCAGACTTTAGGGAAAGCTTGATGAAACAAGCTCTTGAAAAATTCCAAATACTAAATTAGGAGGGATATATGCAAGTTTTTACAAGAAAATTGGGAGAAGAACAGCCTAGTTGGAAATTAGGATTATTTCGAATACGATTACCATTTATACATTATAGATTTGAAAGTTCAGAAGCATTGCAAGCTGTTTTAATGTGTTCTACTTGTTTAGGAGCTATACCGATTTTAACAGGAGTTCTAGGAATTCCATTTGAATTAGCTTGGTCTATGGTAATTATCAATGGATTATTATATAATATGCATTCGTTTTTAGGAGATCCTGTGGTACCGGGTTGGATTACTCCTTCTATTCCTTTGACCATAGCCTATTTGACACAGTTTGAAATGGGTCCGACAAGGATACAAGCTTTGATTGCTTTACAATTATTGGTGGCATTTATTTTCTTAATTATGGGAATCACAGGTTTTGCAGGAAAGTTGATGAAGATAGTGCCAGATTCTATAAAATCCGGGATTTTATTGGGAGCTGGATTTGCAGCTATTATAGGAGAATTTGCGATAGAAAAAGGTAGGTTTAATTTATATCCATTTTCGATTGCAATAGGAACTATATTTTCTTATTTTCTGTTATTTTCTGAAAGATTCAAAGAATTAAGAAAAAAATATAAATTTATTGATGTGTTAGGAAAGTATGGAATGTTACCTGCTATACTAATTAGTGTTGTGATTGCACCTTTATTTCATGAATTGCCATTTCCGACGATTCAAATTGGACAATTTATAAAAATTCCTGAATTTTCAAATATTTTTCATCAAGTTAGTGTATTCGGAGTCGGATTTCCAAGTATAGATTTGTTTATAAAAGCAATTCCAATGTCTGTTATGGTTTATATTATTGCATTTGGAGATTTTGTAACTAGTGGAGAGTTGTTAAGAGAAGCTGATGAGATAAGAACAGATGAAAAAATTGATTTCAATTCCAATCGTTCTAATTTAATTAGTGGAATTCGTAATTTAATACAAGGAATTTTTATTCCATATGTTCCTTTATGTGGTCCATTATGGGCAGCAGTATCTGCAGCAGTATTTGAAAGATATAAAGAAAAAACAGAAAGTTCAGGAACTACTTCTTATGGAATGGAATCTGTGTATAGTGGAGTAGGAACATTCCGTTGGATGACATTTATCTGTGTTACTATTTTTCCAATTGTATCTTTATTACAACCTACTTTGCCAGTAGCCTTATCTTTAACACTATTGGTTCAAGGTTTTGTATGTACAAGACTGGCAATGATGATTTGTACGGATAAATTGGATATGGGAATTGCAGGAGTTATGGCAGCAGTTATTGCTGTAAAAGGAGCTGCGTGGGGATTAGGAGTAGGAGTTTTATTGTATCTTTTACTATCCAAAAAAATAAATCCGTATCGAGAAGTTTAAGAGGAAATTGTATAAAATATGAAAATTTTATTTTGTGGAGGTTGTAATCCATTATATAATAGAGTACTTGTTTATGAAAAAGTCAAAGATTTAAAAATAAATAGTAATATTTTGTTATTAAATGGTTGCCATAGAGGTTGTAAGAAGATTTCTAAAGATGAAAAATGTATCAATGTTCAAGAATTTTTTACAACACATTCTTCTATAGAAAACTATAGTGAAAGGGATATTATTGTATGGATTTATGAGCAGTCAAAGAAAAAATAAAAAAGATTCCATTGTTATCTCTAAAAGAGGTTGTATCAAAGTTTTGATACAACCTCTTTTTTAGTGAAAATAATTTAATTTATTTCATTTCTTTTTTAACTACTTCTAACCAAGAAATAATTCTTTGAGGAGTTTTACTTCCTTGGTTTGTTTCATCGATAGGTAGACCTACGAAGTTTCCATCAATAACAGAAGTAGTTTCTTCATGAGAATATTCTTTATCAGAAACAAAACCAACTACTTTTCCACCATTTTTAACAATGACATCGTACAATACCCTAAGAGCTCCTACAAAAGATTCTCCAAAGGCGAATTGATTTCCTAAACCGATTAAACCAACTACTTTACCGTGAAAATCCATCTTAGAAAGAGTTTCATATTGTTTTTGCCAATGTGGTTGTAATTCTCCTACTCCATAGGTTGGAGTGACTAAAATCAAGTTGTCATAGTCTTTCATTGCCTCAATTCCATCTTTTACATTGTATGTTTGATAATTTTCCTTTCGTAATTGAAATTCTAATTCATCGACAATTCCTAGTGTAGTACTTCCACTTGTTCTATAAAAAATTCCTATTTTGTTCATATACGTTCCTCCAATTTATAAATTACAAAGGTCTTTTACAACTTCTCCTACTAATAATAAACCTGCTACCGGTGGTACGAAGGCAATGCTACCTAAAGTATCTTCTTGTAAACATTTTGCTTCTTCTTTAGAATACACTACTTTACAACGATTGACACCTCTTTTTTTCAGTTCTCTTCTCATGACTCTTGCTAAAGGACAAACTGAAGTTTTTTTAATATCGGTTACTTCTAATAAACTGGGATTCCATTTTCTAGCTGTTCCCATAGAAGAGATGACAGGAATTTGGTGTTCCCAAGCATACTGAATAATATCCAATTTTGCTGTTATTGTATCAATGGCATCGATAATATAATCATACTGTCTATTCTGAAAGAAAGACAGTACATTGTCTTTACTTACTCTTTCTGTGTAGGAATGAATTTTAATAGTAGGATTGATAGAGAGAGCTCTTTCTATGGCAACTTCGGTTTTGTATTTTCCTATGGTATTCTGAGTTGCCAAAATTTGACGATTACAATTTGTAATATCCACAGTATCAAAATCTACAATAGAGATTTCTCCAATTCCTGTTCTTACTAAGGCTTCAAAAGCCTGTCCACCGACACCTCCCAAGCCAAAGAGTAAAATATGAGAGTTTTGTAACATTTTCAACTTATCTTTTCCAATTAACAGTTCTGTTCTTTTAAAAATCATAGTTTGTTTTCCTTAATTTATTTTCTTATCAATTTACTAAATAATACAATATTTTTTGTAAAATTTCAATTTTTTTTTATATTTTATTTTTTAGAAAAGATGCTACTCTTTTTTATTTGAAAAAGAAAGGATATTGGTGTATAATATTTACTTAGAACAGAAAAAATAAGAGAAAGAAAAGGAGGATATTATGAGTGTACATATTGCAGCAAAACTTGGAGAAATTGCCGAAATAGTTCTATTACCCGGAGACCCTTTACGAGCAAAGTGGATTGCAGAAAATTTTTTAGAAAATCCAATTTGTTATAGCACAGTAAGAGGAATGTATGGATACACAGGAGAATATCAAGGGAAAAGAATTTCTATCCAAGGTACCGGAATGGGAATTCCTTCTATTTCTATTTATGTCAATGAATTGATACAAGAGTATGGAGTAAAAACCTTAGTTCGGATTGGAAGTGCAGGGTCTTATCAAGAAGATGTAAAAATTAGAGATATTGTACTAGCAATGTCGACTTGTACAGATTCTTCTTTAAATGCAAACCGTTTTCCAAATGCAAATTTTGCCCCAACATCAGATGCTTCTTTATTTTTAAAAGCATATCAACTTGCGAAAGAAAAAAATTTATCAGTTCATGCAGGTTCGATTTTAACAAGTGACGAATTTTACAATGATGATCCCGATACCTGGAAACATTGGGCAAAATTTGGAATTTTGTGTGTAGAAATGGAAACAGCGGCTCTATACACCTTGGCAGCAAAATTTAAAGTAAAGGCTTTAAGTATTTTAACAATATCAGATTCTTTAGTCACGAAGGAGGCAACTTCTTCTGAAGAAAGACAAACTAGTTTTTCTACGATGGTAGACTTAGCTTTAGGAGTGGTAGTAAATATATGAAATTTTTACCAACAACCCGAGAAGAAATGAAAAAATTGGGTTGGGATACATTAGATGTTTTATTGATTTCAGGAGACACCTATTTGGATACTTCTTATAATGGAAGTGTATTGGTTGGAAAATGGCTTGTGAAACATGGTTTTCGAGTTGGAATTATTGCTCAACCGGAAGTTGATAGTCCGGTGGATATTACACGTTTAGGAGAGCCGAATTTATTTTTTGCGATTTCCGGAGGTTGTGTGGACTCTATGGTAGCGAATTATACCGCTACCAAAAAGAGAAGGCAGCAAGATGATTTCACTCCGGGAGGTATAAATAATAGAAGACCGGATAGAGCAGTTTTAGTGTATTCTAATATGATAAGACGTTTTTTTAAAGGAACAAAAAAGAAAATTGTGATTAGTGGAATTGAGTCAAGTCTTCGAAGAATTACCCATTATGATTATTGGACGAATAAATTACGAAAGCCTATTTTATTTGATGCGAAAGCGGATATTTTATCTTATGGAATGGGAGAGATGTCCATGCTGGCTTTAGCAAGAGCTTTACAGCAGAATGAAGATTGGACAGAAATTCGAGGACTTTCTTATTTGAGCAAAGAGCCAAGAGAAGATTATTTAGCACTTCCTTCTCATGCAGATTGTCTTGCCAGCAAAGATGTTTTTACAAAGGCTTTTCATCAATTCTATTTGAATTGTGATCCGATTACTGCAAAGGGACTTTATCAAAAATGTGATGACCGATATTTAATACAAAATCCGCCATCGCTTACTTATACAGAAAAAGAAATGGATGCTATTTACTCGATGGAATTTGCAAGAGATGTACATCCTTATTATAAAGCGATGGGAGCAGTGAGGGCCTTAGATACGATTCGATACTCTGTGACAACACATCGAGGCTGTTATGGAGAATGTAATTTCTGTGCCATTGCTATTCATCAAGGAAGAACCGTGATGTCTAGAAGCCAATCTTCCATCGTGGAAGAAGTAACAGAGATGACAAAACTTCCAAAATTTAAAGGAAATATTTCAGATGTGGGAGGTCCTACAGCGAATATGTATTCTTTGGAATGTAAGAAAAAATTAAAGTTAGGTTCCTGTCCGGATAGACGTTGTCTATATCCTAAAAAATGTCCGTCTTTACAGGTAAATCATAGAAATCAAGTGGATTTATTACGAAAATTGAAAAAAATTCCAAAAATTAAAAAGATTTTTATTGCTTCCGGGATTCGTTATGATATGATTTTGGACGATACACAGTGTGGTCAAATGTATTTAAAAGAATTGGTACAAGATCATATTTCAGGTCAAATGAAAATAGCTCCGGAACATACGGAAGATAGTATCTTATCTCTGATGGGAAAAGATGGACGCTCTTGTTTGAATGAGTTTAAAAATCAATTTTATCAGTTAAATCAAAAGTTAGGGAAAAAACAATTTCTAACCTATTATTTAATTGCAGCTCATCCGGGATGTAGAGAAAAAGAAATGGTAGATTTAAAAAGATTTGCTTCCAAAGAATTGAGAGTAAATCCGGAGCAAATTCAAATTTTTACCCCAACACCGTCTACCTATTCTACTTTGATGTATTATACGGAGAAAGATCCGTTTACAGGGAAAAAATTATTTGTGGAAAAAGATAATGGAAAGAAACAGAAACAGAAAGATATTGTGCTTGATAAGAAATATAGGAGTTGAGAAAAAGAATGAAACCTATCGTAGCGATTGTAGGAAGACCCAATGTTGGGAAGTCTACTTTATTTAACAATTTAATTGGAGATCGTGTGGCAATTGTAGACGACATGCCGGGAGTAACGAGAGATAGATTATATCGAGAAACAGAATGGAATGGAGCAGAATTTGTTGTGGTAGATACAGGAGGCTTAGAACCTGCGAACAATGAATTTATGATGACCAAAATTAAAGAACAAGCAGAAGTGGCTATGAATGAAGCGGATGTTATTTTATTTGTTGTGGATGGAAAAGCAGGATTAAATCCTCTGGATGAGGAAGTAGCTTATATTTTAAGAAAAAAACAAAAACCTGTTGTTCTATGTGTAAATAAGATTGATAATTATCTACAACAACAAGATGATGTTTATGATTTTTGGGGATTGGGATTTGAATATTTAGTCCCTATTTCAGGAGCTCATAAAGTAAATTTAGGAGATATGTTGGATATGGTAGTAGATATCATAGGAAAACTAGAATTTCCTGAAGAAGAGGAAGATATTTTAAAATTAGCTGTGATTGGAAAACCGAATGCCGGAAAATCTTCTTTGGTGAACCGATTGTCCGGAGAAGAAAGAACGATTGTCAGTGATATTGCCGGAACGACTCGAGATGCGATTGATACTTTAATTGAGTATAAAGAAAATCGATATATGATTATCGATACTGCAGGAATTCGAAGAAAGTCAAAAGTAGAAGAAAGTTTGGAATACTATTCCGTGTTACGAGCGATTAAGACCATTAAAAGAGCCGATGTTTGTCTTCTGATGTTAGATGCTCAAGAGGGACTGACAGAACAAGACAAAAGAATTGCCGGAATTGCAGCGGAAGAAAGAAAGCCTATTGTCATTGTTATGAATAAGTGGGATTTGGTAAAAAACAAAGATATGAAAAAGTATAAGGAAGAATTATACGCAGAATTACCATTCCTTTCTTATGCACCGATTGAATTTGTTTCTGCCTTAACAGGGCAAAGAACAACAAAATTATTAGAAATTGCAGATACGATTTATGAAGAATACACAAAGAGAATTTCTACGGGACTTTTAAATACTGTGTTAAAGGATGCTATTTTAATGAACAATCCACCTACAAGAAAAGGAAGACTCATTAAAATTAACTATGGAACACAAGTATCTGTGGCACCTCCAAAATTTGTTTTATTCTGTAATTATCCGGAACTAATTCATTTTTCCTATGCAAGATACATTGAAAATAAGTTTAGAGAGTCATTTGGTTTCGAAGGATCCCCTATTTTAATTAGTTTTGAAAAAAAGAGTAAAGAAGAATAAATGTACTTGAAAATGGTACGATTGTATGATAAAATGAATACTATATTTTAAAAAACTAGGAAAGCGAGAGAAAAATGGTTAAAAGAAAGGATGTAGTATTCACAGGTTTTGCATTATTTGCAATGTTATTTGGAGCAGGAAATTTAATTTTTCCTCCAATGTTAGGGCATAATTTAGGAAGCTCTTGGGGGATTGCCGCTTTAGGATTTGTAGTAACAGGAGTAGGATTTCCACTCTTAGGACTCATTGCGGCAGTACATACAGGACCGGAGTTGGATGATTTTGCAAAAAGAGTTTCTCCTCTCTTTGCGAGAAGCTATATTACAATTTTAATTTTAACGATAGGGTTCTTTCTAGCAATGCCGAGAACAGGAGCAACGGCGTATGAAATGACATTACAAAATGTTGGAGATACGAATCCAATTCACAAGTATATTTTCTTGGTATGTTATTTTTTGATCACTTGGATGTTTAGTTTACGAGCGAATAAAGTGGTAGAAAGAATTGGGAGTATTTTAACTCCTGTGCTTTTAATTATCTTAGCAGTGATTATGTATCAAGGAATTTTTCATCCATTTTCCGTACCGGAAACGGTAGCTTTAGAAGAAGCTCCTTTTAAGATAGGTTTTATTCAAGGATATCAAACGATGGATACTTTAGCTACGATTGTCTATTCCGCAGTTATTATGAAATCGATTCGCCATGGACGTAATTTAAGTCAAGAAGAAGAAAGTTCTTTCTTGTGGAAATCCAGCTTAATTGCAGTGGGGCTACTAGCTTGTGTTTATGGAGCTTTAACGTATATTGGAGCTACTTTTAGTGGATTTGAAACAGTTGGAAATACAGATTTATTATCACAAATTGTAAGAAATTTATTGGGAGATTTTGGGAATATCATTTTAGGATTGGCTGTAGCCGGAGCATGTTTGACAACAGCAATTGGATTGGTTGCAACCGTAGGAGATTATTTTGAAAAAATATTACCATTTTCGTATAGAACGATTGTAACGGTAACTTGTATTGCAGGATTTGTCTTTTCTAATTTTGGAGTACAAACAATTATTCAAGTAGCAATTCCTATTTTGGTGGTGTTATATCCCATTAGTATGATGCTTATCTTTTTAAATTTGTTACAAAAGTATATGAAAAATGATATGGTTTATAGAATTATTATTGTACTTACGACTATGTTTGGACTATACCAAGCATACTCTTTATAAAAAAGGATAGGAGAAAAAATGGAAACATTATTGATTTGGTACCCAAAATGTGGTACTTGTAGAAATGCAAAAAAATGGTTGGATGAACATGGAATTGAAGTATTAACTCGTCATATTGTGGAAGAAAATCCGACAAAAGAGGAATTGAAACACTTTTGGGAATTGAGTTCTTTTCCTTTGAAGAAATTTTTTAATACGAGCGGAATTTTATATCGAGAATTAGGCTTAAAAGACAAATTGAAAGAAATGTCCGAAGAGGAAATGTTATCTTTATTGTCTACAAATGGAATGTTAGTAAAAAGACCAATTCTTGTACAAGATAAAAAAGTATTGGTTGGATTTAAAGAAGCAGAGTGGAAGCAGTTTTTTAATATAGCAGAATAGAACTATTACAGGGGGATGTATGTATACTTGGAAAAATGTGTTATTAACAGGATTTGCATTGTTTGCAATGCTATTTGGAGCAGGAAATTTGATATTTCCTCCAATGTTAGGAAAAACTTTAGGAGATGTTTGGCTTACAGGGACAATAGCTTTTATTTTAACAGGGGTAGGATTTCCTTTGTTGGGAATTATATCCACAGCTTTATCTGGAAAAAAAGATATCAATGAGTTTGCAGACAAAGTAAGTCCTCTTTTTGCTAAAATTTTCTTTATTGCATTGATTTTGGCAATTGGACCATTGTTAGCAATTCCAAGAACAGGAGCAACTGCTTACGAAATTACCTTCTTACATGCAGGAGTAAGCTCTTCTCTATATAAATATGTATATCTAGTTTTATACTTTGGAATTACTTTATTATTTTCTTTAAAAGCAAATAAAGTAGTGGATAGAATTGGAAGTATATTGACTCCTATTCTATTGGCAATGCTATTTATCATTATTGTAAAAGGAGTCAGCTCTCCTTTAGGAGTTCCTGTGGCAGGAACTATTTTAACTCCATTTAAGAATGGTTTTATAGAAGGGTATCAAACGATGGATACTTTAGCTTCTATTGTATTTGCAGGAGTGATTTTAAAATCTATTCGTGGGGATAGAGAATTATCTCCAAAACAAGAATTTTCTTTTTTGATACAAGTAAGTATCATTGCTTGTTTAGGATTATCGATTGTTTATGGTGGACTTTCTTTTATAGGGGCTTCTGTCAGTGGAATGGGAAGTGAATTAGGAAAGACCGAACTATTAGTGTATTTGACAACAACTTTATTAGGAAAGTCAGGATATGCGATTTTAGGAATCTGTGTTGCGGGAGCTTGTTTAACAACAGCAATTGGCTTGGTCGCAACCGTAGCAGATTACTTTAGTAAGATTACTTCATTATCTTATGAAATCTTAGCAGTTCTTACAACAATTGTGAGTTTTATTTTCGCTTGTTTTGGTGTAGATGTGATAGTGAAAATTGCGGTTCCTGTTTTAGTTTTTTTATATCCTTTAGCTATGGCTTTGATTTTATTAAATGTTTTTCAAATTCAAAATCATTTTGTATTTAAGGGAACTTGTTTGGGAGCAGGATTGATAAGTTTTTATGAGATGTTAGGAGTCTTAGGAGTACAAAATGAATTCTTAGCGAATATATATTCTTTTTTACCGTTTTCATCTTTAGGTTTCGCTTGGTTAGTTCCGGCAGTCTTAGGAGGAGTTTTATTTCGTTTGATAAAAAAGAATTAAAAGTTCTTTACTTATTTTTGTTTTTGTGATAAAACATAAAGGTAACACTATATATAGTGTTACCTTTTTTTTAAAACAAAAAAAATAAACAAGATATAGGGGGAAGGTATGATTCGAGTATATAGTAAAGAAGACTGTGCAAAGTGTAAAAATTTAAAATCTATTTTAGAAGGGAAAGGATTAGACTTTGAGTATATTGAAGATAAAAAACAGTTAATGATAGTGGCAAGTAAGGCAAGAATTATGTCAGCTCCTGTGATAGAATATCAAGAAAAAGTATATAGTATGGACGATTTTTTAAAGGTGATTGCATGAATTTAGAAAGAAGAAAAGTTATCAATCGAGATGGTATCATCGAAGATTTGAATATTGAGAAAATTAGAGAAAAATTAGTCCGAGCTTGTGCCGGTTTAGAAGTGAATATGGTGGAATTGGAAAGTAAGATTGAGTCTATCTATGAAGAAAATATTACGACAAAAAAAATTCAAGAATCTTTAATCAATTCTGCAGTCAGTATGACAAGCTTTGAAGAGAGTGACTGGGCAGAGGTTGCCGGACGGTTATTGATGATGGAAGCGGAGAGAGAGGTATATCATAGTCGAGGATTTTCTTATGGAGAATTAGAAAAAACGATTTCTTTGATGTTATCTTATGGTTTGTATGATGCTAGACTTTCAAAGTATACCAAAGAAGAAATATATGAATTAAATCAAGCAATTGTTCCGGAAAGAGATATGGTTTATGACTATGCAGGAGCGAGTATGTTTGTTCATCGCTATTTATTAAAATATAGTGGTAAAATTCATGAATTACCACAGGAAGTTTTTATGATTATTGCGATGTTGTTATCCATCTATGAAAAAGATAAAGTGAAAGTAGCAAAAGAAATTTATGAAGGATTATCGCTACGAAAAATTTCTCTAGCTACACCAATTTTAGCAAATTTAAGAATTCCGAATGGAAATTTATCTTCTTGTTTTATTACGGCGATTGATGATAATATTGAGTCTATTTTCTATAATGTAGATTCCATTGCAAAAATTAGTAAAAATGGTGGTGGAGTAGGGGTTAATATTTCTCGTATTCGTGCAAAAGGTTCTATGGTAAATGGATATTATAACGCGAGTGGAGGAGTTGTTCCTTGGATTCGTATTTTAAATGATACGGCAGTAGCTGTGAATCAACAAGGAAGAAGAGCCGGAGCAGTTACGGTAGCGATTGATTCTTGGCATTTGGACATGGAAAGTTTTTTGGAGCTTCAAACAGAGAACGGAGATCAAAGAGGAAAAGCTTATGATATTTACCCACAAGTCGTAGTTTCTAATTTATTCATGGAAAGAGTAAAATCAGGAGCAGATTGGACTTTAGTAGATCCTTATGAGATTCGTCAAATCTATGGAGTAGAACTTTGTGAGTTATATGGAGTAGAGTTTGAAGAAGTTTATGAAAGAATTGAGAGAGAAAATAAAATCCAATTAAAAAAAATAATGAAGGCAAGGGATTTATTTAAAGAAATTATGAAATCTCAATTAGAAACAGGAATGCCTTATATTTTCTTTAAAGACAGGGCTAATGAAAGAAATCATAACTCTCATTTAGGAATGATAGGAAATGGAAATTTATGTATGGAAAGTTTTTCTAACTTTTCTCCAAGTAAAAATTTTCAAGAAAAAATTGTCGGAAATGTTGCCATTCATGAAAAAGAAATGGGAGAAGTACATACTTGTAATCTGTTATCTTTAAATTTAGCAGAAATTATGGAAGAGGAACTGGAAAAATATACAAGTTTAGCGGTAAGGGCTTTGGATAATACGATAGATTTAACGGTAACTCCTTTAGCAGAATCCAATAAGCATAATGAAAAGTATCGAACAATTGGTGTAGGAGCTATGGGACTTGCCGATTATTTAGCAAGAGAGTATATGATTTATGAGGAATCAGAAGAAGAAATTAGCCAAGTATTTGAAAGAATTGCAGCCTATGCTTTAAAAGCTTCTGCATTTTTAGCAAGAGATAGGGGACAATATCCCGCTTTTGTTGGTTCAAAATGGTCACAAGGAATTTTCTTCGGAAAGACACAAGATTGGTATGAAAAACATTCTAAATATTCAGATGTATGGAAGGAAGTTTTTTATTTAGTGGATCAATATGGCCTTAGAAACGGAGAACTGACAGCCATTGCTCCGAATACTTCCACATCTTTGTTAATGGGTGCAACAGCTTCGGTTGTTCCTACTTTTTCTCGATTCTTTATTGAAAAAAATCAGAGCGGTGCCACTCCAAGGGTAGTAAAATATTTAAAAGACAGAGCTTGGTTTTATCCGGAATTTAAAAATGTTGATCCAAAAACTTATGTAAAGATTACTTCTAAAATTGGTCAATGGACAACACAAGGGGTTTCCATGGAACTTTTATTTGATTTGAATAAGAATGTCAGGGCAAAAGATATTTATGATACCTTATTAACAGCTTGGGAAACAGGATGTAAATCTGTATACTATGTGAGAACGATTCAAAAAAATACCAATATTATGAATGAGAAAGAGGAGTGTGAAAGTTGCAGTGGATAGAAAGAGATTATTCAATCCGGAAGGAAACGATAGCTTGTTGGAGAGAAGAATTATCAAAGGAAACTCTACTAATTTATTTAATTTGAATAATGTGAAATTTACTTGGGCAACACAGCTGTATAGAACCATGATGGCAAACTTTTGGATTCCGGAAAAGGTAGATTTGACACAGGATAAAAATGATTATGAGAATTTAACAGTGCCTGAACGAGAAGCTTATGACGGTATTTTATCTTTTTTGATTTTCTTAGATAGTATTCAAACGAATAATGTACCTAATATTTCAGACTATGTGACAGCTCCGGAAGTAAATTTGTTATTATCCATTCAAACCTTTCAGGAGGCAATTCACTCTCAATCGTATCAATATATTATTGAATCTATTTTACCAAAAGAGAGTCGAGATTTGATCTATGATAAATGGAGAGATGATAAAATTTTATTTGAAAGAAATCGTTTTATTGCACAAATTTATCAAGATTTTATTGAAGAAACAAGTGATAGAAATTTTGCTAAAGTATTGGTTGCCAATTACTTATTAGAATCTTTGTATTTTTACAATGGATTTAATTTCTTTTATTTGTTGGCAAGTCGAAATAAAATGGTTGGGACTTCTGATGTTATTCGTCTTATCAATCGAGATGAGTTATCTCATGTGGTATTATTTCAAAAGATAATTCGGGAAATTAAGGCAGAAAATCCTAACTTTTTCCAAGAAGAAGAAATTAGAATGATGTTTCAAACAGCAGTAGAACAAGAAATTTTATGGACAGAACATATTATTGGAAATCGAGTATTAGGGATTACGACCGAAACAACAGAAGCTTACACAAAATGGTTGGCGAACGAAAGATTGCGAACGATTGGATTAGCTCCTATGTATGATGGTTTTACCAAAAATCCATATAAACATTTGGAACGATTTGCAGATACAGAAGGAGATGGAAATGTAAAATCCAACTTCTTTGAAGGGACGGTAACAAGTTATAATATGAGTTCTTCTATTGATGGATGGGATGAGTTTTAATCATGAAAGGAGAGCATGATAAAATGAATATCGTTTTGGATGAAAAAGTGGAAAAATATATGCAACAAAAGCATCTCTCAGCTTTAATCATTGAGATGACACCGGTGGGCTGTTCTTGTGTCGGAATACATAATCATGCAGAACCTGATTATCTGGAAACAGATAAAATAGCAGAATATGAAAAAAAAGAAAGCTATGAATTATATGTTTGGAAAGAAGAAATTAAAGTATTTATAGAAAAAGACTTACTTCCTTGTAATGAAATTTCTATTTTGGGGACCTATAATCCTTTTAATAAGCGAGTTTATATGCATTGTGAAATAAAATGATGGACAAATGTATGGAAAAGATATAGAATACACTTAAAGTAGTACAAAAAACAATTTTTAGGAGGAAGTTTATGAACGTAAAGAAAGTTTTAGTATTAGCTTCAGTGTTATTAAGTGTTAGTGCTTATGCAGAAAGTATGGAGGCAAATGGAATGCATAACAAGTTGATTATTGCTCACAGAGGAGCGAGCGGATACTTACCGGAACATACCTTAGAATCCAAAGCTTTGGCATTTGCACAAGGTGCAGATTACTTAGAACAAGACTTGGCAATGTCAAAAGACGGAAGATTGATAGTCATTCATGACCATTTTTTAGATGGTTTAACAGACGTTGCTAAAAAATTCCCAGACAGAAAAAGAGAAGATGGAAGATATTACGTGATCGATTTTACTTGGGATGAGCTACAAACTTTAGAGATGACAGAAAACTTTAGTACAGAAAATGGAGTACAAAAACAAGTGTATCCAGGACGATTCCCATTGTGGGCTTCTCACTTTAGACTTCATACTTTCGAAGATGAAATTGAATTTATCCAAGGTTTAGAAAAATCAACAGGAAGAAAAGTTGGAATTTATCCAGAAATTAAAGCTCCATGGTTCCATCATCAAAATGGAAAAGATATTGCAAAAGCAACCTTAGAAGTTTTGAAAAAATATGGATATACTAAAAAATCAGATTTAGTATATTTACAAACTTTTGATTACAATGAATTAAAGAGAGTGAAAACTGAGTTAATGCCACAAATGGGAATGGATTTAAAATTAGTACAATTGATTGCTTATACTGATTGGCATGAAACAGAAGAAAAAGGAAAAGATGGAAAATGGATCAATTATGACTATGACTGGATGTTTAAAAAAGGAGCTATGAAAGAAGTTGCTAAATATGCAGATGGTGTTGGTCCAGGATGGTATATGTTAGTAGATGAAAATACTTCTACTTTAGGTAACTTAAAATATACAGATATGGTAGAAGATATTAAAACAACAAAAATGGAAAATCATCCATATACTGTCAGAAAAGATGCTTTACCTAAATTTGTAAAAGATATTGATGAAATGTATGATGCTTTATTAAATAAATCAGGAGCAACTGGTTTATTTACAGATTTTCCTGATTTAGGAGTAAAATTTGTGGAAACAAAATAAAGAAAAAGGAGAGGGTGGTAACCTTCTCCTTTATTTATTTTTTTGGAAGTGAGGATTTTGTAAAAGATGATGTAAAATTAAGTATAATTGCTTCGCTTCTTTGGCATCAATATTGATACACTTTCCCATATTTTTTGGAATATTCACTGCTTTTTCTTTTAAGGCTTCTCCTTCAGTTGTTAATTCAATCCATACTTTTCTTTCGTCTTCTTTGGAACGAATTCTTCTAATCCAAGATTTTTGCTCCATTTTTTTTAGAAGAGGTGTTAAAGTGCCTGAATCTAAATAGAGATAAGCTCCTAATTCTTTTACAGAAACCTTTTTTTGCTCCCAAAGAACCATCATTGTGATATATTGCGTATAGGTGAGATGTAAAGGCTCTAAATAAGGTTGGTAAGCTCTTGTAATTTCTTTTGCAACAGCATATAAAGGGAAACATAATTGATTTTCTAATTTTAATACATCATACTTATCCATAATAAAACTCCAGTTTTTGATTTATTATAACACCGATTTAATGATTTCATCTATCTTTGAAATATCTGTAGTTGGTTCAAATCGTTGAAGTACTTTTCCATTTCTATCCACTAAAAATTTTGTAAAATTCCATTTAATACTAGATTTTTCTGTAAAATTAGGATCTTCTTTGCTTAAAATGTCTTCTAAAATAGGAGTCAATTTATGTTCAGCATCAAAACCTGCAAAAGACTTTTCACTTTGTAGATATTGAAATAGTGGATGAGCAGTTTCTCCATTTACATCAATTTTAGAAAATTGTGGAAAAGAAATACCAAAATTTAAAGAACAAAAATCAGAGATTTCATAATCTGTTCCGGGAGCTTGTTGTCCGAATTGATTACAAGGGAAACCTAAGATAATAAGCCCTTTTTCTTGATATTTTTTATATAGATTTTCTAAGTCATTGTATTGTGGAGTAAAGCCACAAGCTGTAGCAGTATTCACAATTAAAAGTACTTTTCCTTGATAATCTTGTAGGGAAATATCTTCTCCCTTGATGTTTTTCACATTAAATTCATAAATATTCATATTATACCCTCTCCTTATAATCAATAATAAATATATGTGACATGAGTATTAGTACACTTGTACTAGCTAAACATAGTGCTAAAGGTTGCCCGAATAGACTTAAAATTTCTTGCATATCATCCCTCCGTTTTATAATATCTCTAAAATATATTTTTTAAAATTAAATTGTATAAAATTAATATAATCATTTTTTTCTATTTTGTCAAGAAATTTTATAATATAAAAAAAGGAGTTCGTCATTTTTTTTGACGAGACTCCTTCTATACTATTTACAGAATATTTTATTTTGCTTCAATCCAAAGAACTGCATCTTGAGATAATTCTTTTCCATTGTGAGTTTTTTCTCCACCGGCACCTAGAGCAGCAAATCCCCAATACCCAGCATGTACAGGAATGAAAGAGAAATATCCAAATTCATCAGCTCGAAGTACCATAGCTGCATTTTCAAATTTGTTTTCTCCTACGAATTGAGAATTTTGAATATCAGCATTGATATATTCTACTTCGATTTCAGCATTTGCAACAGCCTTTCCTTCAGGATCTACTACTTTTCCTCGGAATACTTGTCCTACCCATAGATTTGTTGGGTTATTCAAAGGAATAATTTCAGGATAACCTTCTGCAATTCTAGCATCCCAATCTGTAGAGATATCATCTTTATTGACAAAAGCTTTTGTAACTTGTTGAATATAAATTTCTTCAGAAGCTTCGTAATAAGGAGCAGGAACTGCTACAAATCCCCAATCTCCTCCACCTTTTAAACCAGTTGTTTTATCAAAAGTGAATTTATAAGCTTGTACTTGATGTCCATTTGGACCAAATTTAGAAGAGACCAATTTATTCTTTAAATCTGTTTTTTGTTCTTTGTGTACAGAGAAAAAAGCTTCCATTGGTTTAATACTTCCTTTTTCATCTTTTCCAATATCCATACTGTGACCTTCCATTCCTTCTCCCGGATGTGTAAAAATTAACTCAAATGGAACAGTATTTTTATCTGTAATATTAGAGCTGGTAGTATGAATTAGTTGAAAATGGGCAAAAGCGGATGCAGAAATACAAAGAGCTAAACCTGTGAATAATATTTTTTTTGATAACATAAAAACCCTCCTAGAAATTTATAATGATATAATACTATACTATCACAATTTTATTTGATAGTCAAAAAAATATAAAAAAAACAAAAGAATATATTGAATATATGAAACAGAAAAAGAAATATAAGAAAAATACGAAATATGATGTAAACGTGTAGAAATAATAAAATAAAGACGTGACAAAAATAAAATTGACAAATGGAAAAAATCAGGATAGAATAATAATATAAAAATATATCTTCAGGGCAGGGTGAAATTCCCGACCGGTGGTAAAGTCCACGAAAGCATTTGCTTTGATTTGGTGAAATTCCAAAACCGACAGTAGAGTCTGGATGGGAGAAGAGAAAAAATAGAAAAAACTATTTTTTAGTTTTGTCATGTGTGCCCGAAGTATTATTTCGGGCTTTTTTTATAAAAAAATTTTAGGAGGGATTTTACTATGCATACATTAGAAGGAAAATACAGTGGAAAAGGATTACGAGTTGGAATAGTAGCGGCAAGATTTAATGAATTTATTACTTCAAAGCTAATTTCAGGAGCAGAAGACGCTTTATTAAGACACGAGGTAGAAGAGAAGGATATTACTTTGGCATGGGTTCCGGGAGCTTTTGAAATTCCATTAGCAGCAAAAAGAATGGCAAATTCCGGAAAGTATGACTGTATCATTACTTTAGGGGCAGTAATCAAAGGATCTACACCTCATTTTGATTATGTGTGTGCAGAAGTTTCAAAAGGAGTTGCTCATATTGGGTTAGAAAGTAATATTCCGGTTATTTTTGGAGTATTAACAACAAATTCTATTGAAGAAGCGATTGAAAGAGCTGGGACAAAAGCTGGAAACAAAGGGTTTGATGTGGCAATGACAGGAATTGAAATGGCAAACTTATTAAAGGATATGTAGGACTATGGAAGATTTAGAATATATGCATCTTGCTTTAGAACTGGCAAAGCATGGAGAAGGAAGAGTCAATCCCAATCCTCTAGTTGGAGCCGTTGTTGTAAAAAATGGAAAAATCATTGGAAAAGGATATCATCATGAATATGGAGGACCACATGCAGAAGTATTTGCTTTGCAAGAGGCTGGAGAAGAAGCAAAAGGGGCAACAATTTATGTTACCTTAGAACCCTGTTCTCACTATGGAAAAACTCCTCCTTGTGCTAAGAAAATTATTGACTCCGGGATTAAGAGATGTGTAATTTCTATGGGAGATCCCAATCCTCTAGTGGCGGGAAAAGGGATTTCAATGATGAGAGATGCTGGAATTGAAGTAGAGATTGGACTTTGTGAAACAGAGGCCAGAGCCTTAAATCGTGTATTTTTGAAATATATTTCTACAAAGCTTCCATTCCTATTTTTAAAGTGTGGAATCACTTTGGATGGAAAGTTAGCAACTAGAGATTTTCAATCGAAATGGATTACGAATGAAATTGCTAGAGAAAAAGTACAGCAGTTGAGAAATAAATATACTGGAATTATGGTAGGAGTTCATACCGTAATAGAAGATAATCCTAGTTTGGACGCTAGAATAGAAAATGGACGAGATCCTTATCGTATTATTGTGGATCCCTATTTAGAAATTCCATTATCATCAAAATTATTACATAGACATGATAAAAAAACAGTGATTATTACTTCTTTCTTAGAAAAAGAAACGCAAAAGAAAAAGGAATTGGATGACTTGGAAACTCGATTTATTTTTCTAGAAGATAGAATTTTTTCTTGGCCCCAAATGTTAATAGAAATTGGGAAGTTGGGAATAGATTCTGTTTTATTAGAGGGAGGAGGACAATTGATTTCCAGTGCTTTTCGAGAAGATGTGATTGATGGTGGAGAAATTTTTATCGCACCTAAAATCCTGGGAGATAAGGAAGCAGTTGCATTTGTTTCAGGCTTTTCGAAAGAAAGCATGGACGAGGCAATTACTTTACCCAATGTAGAATTGCATCAGTATGGTAATAATTGTTCCATGGAATTTTATCGTTAGGAGAGAATTATGTTTACAGGTTTGGTAGAAGAAATGGGACGAGTTCTTTCGATTACAGAAGGAAATCATTCTATGCAGATAAAAATACAATGTAAAAAAGTATTAGAGGGAGCAAAATTAGGAGATAGTATCGCTACGAATGGAACTTGTTTAACAGCCGTAGAAATTGGGAAAGATTATTTTGTAGCAGATTGTATGCATGAAACAATGAAACGAACAAATCTACATCGTTTAAAAAAATCTGATTTTGTCAATTTAGAAAAGTCTATTACCTTATCGACTCCTCTAGGAGGGCATTTGGTAACTGGTGATGTGGACTGTGAAGGAAAAATTACTAATATAAGGCAAGATGGAATTGCTAAAATTTATACCATAGAACTTCCAAAATACTATATGAAGTATGTAGTGGAAAAAGGGAGAGTTACTTTAGATGGAGCAAGTTTGACTGTGATGGAATTAGGAGATAGTAGTCTGGGAGTTTCTTTAATTCCACATAGTCAGGAAATGATTATTTTAGGAAAGAAGAAAGTAGGAGATTATATCAATATTGAGACAGATTTAATTGGGAAATATGTAGAGAAACTTCTTTCTTTTCCAAAACAGGAAGAAAAAAAATCGAAACTAAGTTTGGATTTTTTAGCAGAAAATGGATTTTAAGGAGAGATAAGAATGTTAAGTAGAATAGAAGATGCATTAGAAGATATTAAAAATGGGAAGCCTATCATTGTAGTAGATGATGAAAATAGAGAAAATGAAGGAGATTTATTTGTAGCTGCAGAAAGAGCAAATTATGATGCGATCAATTTAATGGCAGTCGAAGCAAGAGGTTTGACCTGTGTTCCTATGAGCCGAGAATGGGCAGAAAGATTACAATTACTTCCTATGACTGCAGTAAATACCGATGCAAAATGTACAGCTTTTACGGTCTCTGTGGATTATAAATACGGAACCACTACAGGGATTTCTATTGGAGATCGTTTGACAACCATTTTACATTTAGCAGACCCAAGTTCTAGAGCAGAAGATTTTACTAGACCGGGACATATTTTCCCTTTGATAGCAAAAGATAGAGGAGTCTTGGAAAGAGAAGGTCATACAGAAGCAACGGTTGATTTATGTAGAGTTGCCGGATTGAAACCAGTCGCTGTTATTTGTGAAATTTTGAAACAAGATGGAACCATGGCAAGAATGGATGATCTAGAAATTTTTGCAAAAGAATATGATTTAAAAATTATTTCCATTGAAGATTTAATTAAATATAGAAAGAAAAATGATGAACTAGTAAAAATTGAAATTAAAGCTCAAATGCCAACTGCTTATGGTTCTTTTTCTATTGTTGGTTTTGATAATCAGCTAGATGGAAAAGAACACATTGCCTTGGTAAAAGGAGATGTTAAAGGAAAGGAAAATGTTTTAATTCGAGTTCATTCCGAATGCTTTACCGGAGATATTTTAGGTTCCAAGAGATGTGATTGTGGAGATCAACTTCATAGTGCTATGAAACGAATTGATAAGGAAGGAGAGGGAATCATCCTTTATTTACGTCAAGAAGGGAGAGGGATTGGACTTATCAATAAGTTAAAAGCATATAAATTACAAGAAGAAGGTTTGGATACTTTAGATGCTAATTTACATTTAGGATTTGCAGGAGATTTACGAGACTATGGAATTGCAGCTCAAATGTTACATGCTTTAGGAGTGAAATCTATTCGTTTGTTGACAAATAATCCGGCAAAATTAGAAGGTTTGGAAGAGTATGGTGTAAAAATTACAGGACGTGAGGAAATTGAAATTCATCACAATGAAGTAAACGAACATTATTTATTAACAAAACAATTGCGTATGCGACATATGCTGCATGTAAAGAAATCTGAAAAATAAAATAGAAAAGAGGCTCTCCAATGGAAAGCCTCTTTTTATTATGAGTTATAATATAAATTTTCTGTCGGGAATACTTGATCACAAGTGATATCGATTCCTAATTTTTTTAAAGTTTGTTCATCCTTTTTAGCTAAAATATGAGTGCAATGTGCTTGTACCCCTTTTAGCTCTTGTAATTTTGACAAAGCAGAAGCTGCCATAGGATTGGTTGCCGCAGAAATACTTAAAGCAATTAAAATTTCTTCGCAATCCAAAGGAACATTCTTGTGATTTAATGTTTTTTCTTTTAAAGTCAAAATTGGTTCCAGAATGACAGGAGATAATAATAGAAGCTTGTCATCGAAGTCTGCTAGATGTTTTACTGCATTTAAAATAGCAGCTGAAGTTGCGTCCATTAGTTCGGATTGCCTACCTGTGATGATGCTTCCATCTTGTAATTCTAAGGCAACAGCAGACAATATACCGGAAGTTTTTGCCTTATTTCTAGCTGCTGCTACACATTTTCTGTCTTCTTCTGTTAAATTTAAGTTTCTCATAATGAGTTCTGCTCGTTGGAAGATAGGATAATCAATATATCCTTTTTTATATTCACAACCTGCATTAAAATATCGACGAATAATCTCTTGTTTCGAAGCCTCTTGTACTACAGCATCATCAATGATTCCAAAACCGACTCGATTTACTCCCATATCAGTAGGAGATTTGTAAATAGATTCTTCTCCGGTAATTTTTTCGATAATTCTTTTTAATAGAGGAAATGCCTCTATATCACGATTATAATTGACTGTTGTTTCCCCATAAGCTTCCAAATGGAAGGGATCGATCATATTAACATCCGCTAAATCAATAGTAGCTGCTTCATAGGCAATATTTAAAGGATGTTTTAATGGGACATTCCATACTGGGAAAGTTTCAAATTTAGAATATCCTGCAGATTTTCCTCGTTTAAATTCATGATATAATTGCCCTAAACAAGTTGCTAACTTTCCACTTCCAGGGCCAGGGGCTGTGACAACGACAATCGGTCTTTCTGTTTCTATATAAGGATTTTTTCCGTATCCTTCATCGCTTACGATGGTGTCGATGTCTGTTGGGTATCCTTTTGTAGCTAAGTGTTTGTAGACTTTGATACCTCTTCTCTCTAGTTTTGTAATAAATAATGCGGTTGCAGGTCTTTCTTCATATCGAGTAATCACAACACTATTTACTTTTAAGTCATGCTCTCTTAGGTCATCAATTAAACGAAAGACTTCCATATCATAGGTGATTCCAAAATCTCCACGCATTTTATTTCTTTCAATATCCCCTGCATATACACAGATAACGACTTCTACCTTATCTTTTAACTTAGAAAGCACTTTAATTTTTGCATTTTCATCAAAACCAGGTAATACTCTTTTTGCATGTAAGTCAAACATTAGTTTTCCACCAAATTCTAAATACAATTTATCATAGTGATTGACTCTCTCTGCGATGAACTTTGATTGTTCCTCTAGGTATTTGTCGTGATCAAATCCGATTTTCATAGTTGAAATCCTCCTTAAAACATATCCAAAATTAATATAAATATAATAATCACATTTGATAATCATAACACAAAAACCAATATTTGAAAAGAGTTTTTTTCAGGCTCCTAAATAAGCTTCTATAGTTGTCAAACATATGTTACAAATATATTAAAAAAAA
>UMHQ01039765.1_pt1 | contig 51070 bp, 48 predicted proteins | sample 1965531 | NCBI WGS metagenome assembly UMHQ01 (sample SAMEA4836098, study PRJEB28245) | human gut metagenome | biome: gut microbiome; material: fecal sample | place: Denmark | collected 2008 | reverse complement strand
TCCAACATAAATCTTTCTGCATATATTTCTTTTTCCGGTTTTTCATGAAAAACAGAGTTGTCTGTCCACAATTCACATTGTATCATAACGATCCTCAAAGCATCCTCTGCTCCTTCAGGAGGGTATTTATATTTTTTTAATAATTTTTTAATCATCATCCTCATCTTTGCACGAGCTGACTCTTTTTTTTGCCAATCCACCGTTCTATTTTTTCTTAAACTCTCCGTTAATTCTTTTGTCAATGCAATCAACTCTTTATTAGTATCTGCATCCTTAACTGCTTGTGGTTTGCTTAGTGCATCATAAAACGCAAGTTCTTCAGAAGAAAGTCCTAATTCTTTCCCTGCCTCTTGAGCCTCTTGAATCTCTTTTGCTAATTTTAAAAGTTCCTGAACAACTTCTTCGTTCGTCAACATCCCATTTAAATACCGATTCATAGTCTGTTGAATCATCTCACTAAATTTTTCTGATTTTACCACATTACTTCTAGTATAAATTTTTACCTGCTCCGAAATCAACTTTTTTAACAATTCTAAAGCTAGATTTTTTTCTTTCATTTTGGAGATTTCTTCCAAAAAATGAGGATCAAAAATAGAAAATTCTTTTTCGATTCCATCAAATAAATTAATAACTCCCTCGCTTTTTATACTTTGCTTCAGTAGAGAGCTAATTCTTTCATTCATTTCTTTCAAAGAAATTTTCTTACCGGCTCCAGTATTCATCAATTTGATAATTAACACCCTCACAGCCTCAAAAAAAGAGGCTTCATATCTTTGAGATTCTCCTACCAAAGAAGAGCATAGAGATAAAGATTGCTGTAATAACAAAGCTTCTTTTAAAAAGCTTTCTTTCTTTTGTTTCTTTCGAATATCCAACATAAAATTAACTGCTCCACTAATGACTTTCGCTCTTTGCAAATCATTTCCTGTAGAAAACTTTGTATATTCATATCCATGAAATAAATCCTGACAAACAGATAATTTCTCTAAAAACTTTGGATAAGCTACTTTAGAAATATCTTGATCTCCATAATTTTTTCGATCCCGTATTGTATAGTCATTCATCGCTGTCTTTAAAGCAGAAGCAATTCCAATATAATCTACAACCAGTCCTCCAACTTTTTCTTTGAACACTCTATTTACTCTTGCAATTGCTTGCATTAAATTATGTCCTGACATAGGTTTATAAATATACATGGTTGATAGGGAAGGAATATCAAATCCTGTCAGCCACATATCAACCACAATAGCTATTTTTAAAGGGCTACTATTATCCTTAAATTTTTTTGCCAATTCTGCTCGGTGATGTTTATTTCCTATAATTTCTCTCCATTCTTCCGGATCCTTATTACTTTCTGTCATAACAACTGCCACTTTTTCAGTCCAATGAGAATGTATTTCTAAAATTCGTCGATATATTTTCATAGCAATAGAACGTGAATAAGCAACAATCATAACTTTCCCTGTTAGCTCATGTTGACGATAACTTTCATAATGATTTAAAATATCTTGAACTAGAGAGTCAATTGTTTTTTCATTTCCAAGAATTACTTCCATTTGCCCAAGTTCTCGTTTACTTTTCTCAATGACTTCCAAATCGGCATCTTGAGACATTATTTCATATTCTTGATCAATCAGTTTCAAAGTTTCCTCATCTAATTTTAAATGAACAACCCTACTTTCATAATATACAGGTCTTGTGGCTCCATCTTCTACAGCTTGTGTCATATCATAAATATCAATATATTCTCCAAAAACTTCCCTTGTACTTCTGTCTTTTGAAGAAATAGGAGTTCCTGTAAAACCGATATAAGTAGCATTTGGTAAACTATTTCGTATTATTCTTGCTGTTCCTATTACTTTTTTAGCAACTTCTTCTCCCTCATCATTTTTTGTCATTTTTATTTTTTCAGAAAGTCCATATTGCCCACGATGAGCTTCATCTGCAATCACTATAATGTTTCTTCTTTCAGATAATGCTTCCTCTGATTCTTCAAATTTTTGCATGGTTGTAAAAATAATTCCATTTACTTTTCTTCCAGCCAATAATGATTTTAAGTCTTCTCGACTCTTTGCTTGTTCCGGAGTTTGCCTTAAAAAATCTTTGCAATTTACAAATTGTTGATATAACTGATTATCCAAATCATTTCGGTCTGTCAAGACAACAATTGTCGGACTCTCTAAAGCTTCCTGTAATAAATGAGAATAGAAAACCATAGACAAAGATTTCCCACTTCCTTGTGTATGCCAAAACACTCCACCTTTCCCATCTGTTTCTACTGCTCTTCTTGTTGATTCAATTGCTTTCTTTACTGCAAAATACTGATGATATCCCGCCAAAATTTTAATTTTTTTACCTTCTATATTGGAAAAACAAATGAAATTTTTTAGAATATCTAAAAATCTATCCTTTGTGAAAATTCCTTCAAAAAAAGTGTCAAATTGTGCATATCTGGTATTTTCATAGCTTCCATCTTTTGTTTTCCATTCCATAAATCTTGTTTCATCAGAGGTAATCGTTCCTGCCTTTGAAATCAATTGATCACTCATCACACAAATACAATTATAAATAAACATAGATGGTATTTCATGCATATAATTTCGTAATTGACTATAAGCTTCCGAAGAATCAACTTCCTCACGAGAAGGAGACTTTAGTTCCATTAATACAACAGGAATTCCATTCAAGAACAAAACAATGTCCGGTCTCTTATTGCTATTTTCAATGAAAGTCCATTGATTAGCTACAATAAAAGAATTCTTCTCAATATGTTTATAATCTACTAAATAGATTTGTGTAGAGTATTGTTCTCCTTGTTCTAAATAACTAACTTCTATTCCATTTTGTAAGAATTCCATAAAAAGATTATTCTTTTCTATTAACTCTCCATTTTCAAAATTCTTGATTTTAAATAAGGCACTTTGAATTGCTTCCAAAGGAGCTTTAGGATTTATCATATGAAGTTGATCCATCAAAACTTCTTCAAATAATGGAGATTCAAAATCTCTTTCAATATCAGGACCATAGACATATTGATATCCCATACTTTGGAAAAGCTGTATGATAGAGTTTTCATAATTTGCTTCGGTAAATGCTTGTAACATTTTATAGATTCCACTCCTCCCAATTATTATTATGATAGAAATTAATTTTTACTTCTGATCTATTTTTTTCTAATAATACAGTAATTCCATATTGATACTTATATTTGCCTTCTGGGTTACAAACTTCCTTTATTTTATTCTCATCTTCTTCTTGATTCTTATTCCAATATGTTTTAAATTCTAAAAATAATATATTCGGTCCTCTACATCCTCTTTTATGAAATATTAAATCTGGAATTATTAATTTTTCTGTAGATATCAGCCTTTTTGGATCATCACCACTTCTGTTATATTCAATATCTACATCATATTTTGGATAATATAGAGAAATCAAATTAGAAAAATACACACCAAATTTAAAAACAACTGCTCTTTCTGAAACTTTCTTCCTAATCAGATAAATATCTCTTTTATATAATAAGTCTAACCCTATTTTAATTATGCTTTTTAAATCTTTTTCTAGTATAATTTCATTTTTCATTTTATTATTTTTTTCTATTTTTATCCTCTCTTTATTTATATTATAAACGATAATTTAGAGCAACAAGCTCAGGCACTTTTCAATGATTTCTTTATTAATAGAAATATAATTCCTGAAACTTGGAAAAAAGGTTCATTACTTGATATTGCCGATTATCTTAATGGTCTTGCTATGCAAAAATTCCGACCTAATCAAACTGAAACTGGAATTCCAATTTTAAAAATAAAAGAATTACGTCAAGGTCAATGCGATGTTAATAGCGAACTCTGCTCTCCAAATATACAATCAAAATATATCGTACTTGATGGAGATGTTATTTTCTCTTGGTCAGGGAGCCTATTAGTAGACTTCTGGTGCGGAGGAAAATGTGGACTAAATCAACATTTATTTAAGGTGACATCATCTAAATACGATAAATGGTTCTATTATTCATGGACGAAGTATTATTTAAATAAATTTATTACTCTTGCATCATCTATGGCAACAACAATGGGACATATCAAACGAGGAGAATTAGCAAATGCAGAAGTACTTATTCCAAATGAAAAAGACTATAATTATATTGGTAGTCTATTACAACCTATTTATGATTTAATAATATCAAATCGTTTAGAAAATATATTTTTATCAGATTTGCGAGATACTCTGCTACCTAAATTTATGTCCGGTGAAATTGACGTATCTAAGATTGAGCTCTAAGCTAAATTATCGTTTATCTCAGTATTAACTCTGATTTTCTCATCAATGTCTCCGAGAAGGCTTGCCACCTTTTTTTGTGTATCTATATTAAAATCTAGAACTTCATATTCCATCAGTGCTTTTTTATCTCCTCGTGGCATTTTTGTACCTTTTGAAGTTGCCATCGAAAAATCAAAGAATTTATCGTCGGCAAGAACATAGTACAAAAAGCCTGGCTCTACTCCTTCATTTGCTCGAAAAACAAGCACATCATTAGAGCATCCGCCATTCTGATCAGCAAACCATATCTTCTTAAAATACGGTCTGATATTTGAAACAAGTACATCATCCTTCTCATATATCTGAGTCTGCAGCGTTGTAGGAAGTGATGCAGCTTCAGTCACTCCCCCCTTATCCGGAAGCATATTTTCTGTTGAGATATAGGTTGAATTATCGAGTTCTGATACATCAACCTTTCCTTTAACATAATGACAAATATCTGAAAGCCTATATTTCATATCCTATAGCCCCCAACTTCTTACGAATCTCGTCCTCAAGTTCATGAGATTTCTCAAACATATCCGAAAGCTCTGAGGTCAGTCTTTTCATCTTTTCTTCAAATGGCTCTCCATCATCCTCAGGATCTGCTATTCCCACATATCTTCCCGGAGTTAAAATATAATCTTGCTTTCTAATTTCCTCTGTTTCCACAACTGCACAAAATCCTTTTTCATCTTCCAAAATTCCTTCTTGAAAATGAGTAAATGTATTTGCTAATTTTTGAATATCTTCTTCTGTGAAATCCCTATGTTTCCTATCCACCATGAATCCCATATTCCTAGCATCAATGAATAAAGTTTTTCCCTTTTGTTTTTTATTTTTACTAATAAACCAAAGAGTTACCGGAATGGTAACACTATAAAATAATTGTGTGGGCATTGCTACAATTCCTTCTATTAAATCATCCTCTATGATAGCCTTTCTTATATTTCCTTCTCCTGAAGTTTGCGTAGAAAGTGCTCCATTAGCAAGAACTAATCCAATTTTTCCGTTCGGAGATAAATGATGTACCATATGTTGTATCCAAGCATAGTTTGCATTTCCGGCAGGAGGCAATCCATATTTCCAACGTACATCATCTTGAAGTTTGTCTTGTCCCCAATTAGAAAGATTGAAAGGGGGATTTGCCATAATAAAATCAGCTTTCAATGTAGAATGTAAATCATTAAAAAAAGTATCTGCCTGATAAGGTCCAAAATTTGCATCAATTCCACGAATTGCCATATTCATTTTCGCCATTTTCCAAGTATCTGCATTAGATTCTTGTCCAAATACTGAAATGTGATTTCTATTTCCACTATGTGCTTGTAAAAATTTAACAGACTGTACAAACATTCCTCCTGAACCACAACATGGGTCATATACCCGGCAATTGTCAAATGGTTTTAAAATTTCTACAATGGTTTTTACAATACTGGAAGGAGTATAAAATTCTCCTCCTTTTGTTCCTTCATAAGCAGCAAATTGAGCAATACAATATTCATAGGTTCTTCCTAATAAATCTTTACTTTCTTCTGTATCTTCCATATTAATATTATTTGTGAATAAGTCTACAACTTCTCCTAACACTCGTTTATCCAAATCGGGACTTGCATAGATTTTAGGTAACACATTTTTCAATGTCTTATTTTCTGCCTCTATCGCCCTCATAGCATTATCAATTACCATTCCAATTTCAGCTGTATGAGTAGCCGCAGAAATAGTACTCCATCTAGCTTCTTTTGGAACAAAGAAAATGTTATCTTCCATGTAAGCATCTCTATCATCTTCAAAGCCATATCCTTCTTCTAATAATTCCTTATACTTTTTCTCAAAAGAACTTGATATATATCTTAAAAAAATCAATCCAACAATCACTTTTCTATAATCCGCAGCAGGAATATGTCCCCATAAAACGCATGCTGCATCCCAAATTTCCTTTTCAAATCCAATCTTTACATTACTTTTTTTAGCCACTTTCTATCCTCCAAAAGTTTTTATGACACTATAATTCTATAAATATGTTCTATTAAAGATATTTTTTTACATTTATAGAAAAATTATAGCATTTCTTAATCTGATAAACAATAGTTTATTTTGTCCAAAAAAAATATCTGCTCTAATCGAGCAGACACTTTCTCTTCTATTCTTTTCCCTTTTACACTAACTGTCCTTGTTCCATTTTTAAAATTCTGTCACAAACTCCTAAAGTAGAAAGTCTGTGAGAAACTAAAATAATCGTTTTATCTTTTCGTTCTTGCATTAAAGACTTCAAAATAATCGCTTCATTTTGTACATCTAAATTAGAAGTAGGTTCATCTAAGAAGAAGATAGAGCGATCTGCCAAGAAACAACGAGCTAACCCAATTCTTTGTCGTTCTCCACCGGAGAAATTTTTTCCTCCCTCTTCCACAACAGTTTGTAATTTTTCAGGAAGGCTCATCACATAATCATAGAAGGAAGCTTTCTTCAAGGCTTCCATGATTTCTTCTTCACTTGCTTCCGGTTTTGCGACTAACAGATTATCTTGAATGGTTCCTGTAAATAAACTTGTAGACTGTGTCATATAGTTATAGTGAGAATACAAGGAACTTCTTTTTGCCTCTTTAATATTCTTTCCACCCAAAGAAATACTTCCGGCATCTGCATCCCAAAAACGCATCATCAATTTTAGTAGAGTGGATTTTCCACAACCGCTTGGTCCCATAATTCCAACAATTTCTCCAGGTTTAATTTCTAAATTTACTCCTTTTAAAACTTGTTGTTGTCTTCCATTTCGATATTCAAAATGCAAATTATCTACTCGCAGATTTCCCATAGAAATTTCTTCTGCATTTTCACTATCTTCTACAGCAGGTTTTTCTTCCATTAGGGATAATACTCTTTCTCCGCAAGCAAAAGTTTGAGATAAAATATTTCCTAGGTTTGCTAAGTTAATATAAGGTGCAAAACTTCCTACTTGTAACACTCCTGCTAAAATAGCTGCTTCCATTCCAACCATTCCTGAAGAAACCAAAAATACACTTAAAATTAACTGAAATAAGGAAACAAAGATAATGGCACTATCTGTCCAAACTTGTACCAAAGCCATTTGATTTCTCAATTCTCTCTGTCCCTCACAAATATGATCTGTTAAAGAAGAAATTCTTGCCACCATTTCTTTTCCTCTTCTATATTGTACAACTTCTCGTAATCCTCGTAATTTATCCAAAAACTCACCATTTAAGTTTCCAATTTCATTTCTTACTTTCATTCCAACAGTACTTGCTTTTCGAGAAGCGATCCAAGGGACTAAAATTCCCACAAAAATTTGTCCTAGTAAAGCGTAAATAGCATAAATCCAATGCAAACCTAAATAATATAGAAATAGAAAAATGGTAGTTACACAGGCAATTAAAATAGGAGAAACGGTATGGGCATAAAATACTTCCAACAATTCAATATCTCCCGTAATCATAGAAATTAAATTTCCTTGATTTTCTCCATCCATCTTCGCTGGTGCTAAACGTCTCATCACTTTAAATAGTCTCACTCGAATTTCTGCTAAAATATGAAAGGCAATAAAGTGATTACAATATTGTTCAATATAGTGCAATAATCCTCTAAAAAAAGCACAAATTGCCATGGCAATAAAATAAGCATGCAAAGACCAAGTTCCAAAAGGTACCTTAGATAAATTTCCCCAATCTAAACTTTTTAAAATAGCATAGGCTCCAAACATACTAATTCCAAAAGAAAATAAAAAGCCTATTACTCCTGTTGCAACCGCAATACTCATAATTCCCCATAAAGGTTTTAGAAGCCCTGCTAATTGAAACATAATTCTTGCTGCACTTCGTCTATTTTGTTTCATGACTTCCTCCTTTTTGGAAATTTTCCAAATCTTCCTGTTCTCGATACATACTTTGATACAATCCTTCTTCTGCATACAAACTTTCATGATTTCCTGATTGTACTACTTTCCCTTTTCTCATAACATAAATGGTATCTGCTTTTCGAATAGAAGGTAAACGATGGCTAATATACACCACTGTTTTTGTTTTTGCTAATTCGTAAATCACAGATAGAATAATTTCCTCTGATTCAATATCCACGTTGGAATTGGCTTCATCGAAAATATAAATTTCAGCATTGTGTAACAAAGCTCTTGCTAAAGAGAGTCGTTGTGCCTGCCCTCCGGAAACATTTTTTCCTTGAGATAATAACACTGTATTTAAACCATCTTTTTCTTGTAAAAACTTCCACATACTTACTTTTTCCAATGCTTCTATCATCATTTCCTCACTTGCTTCCGGATTTCCCATTAGCAAATTCTCTTTGACAGTTCCTGAAAAAATATGACCATCATGAGTAATTCTCAAAATATGTTTTGTAATTTCTCCTGCTTTTAAACTTCGAATATCCGTATCTCCTACGAAAATTTGATGAACTCCTACTTGCATTTCTCCAGATAGCAAAGAAGCAAAAGTCGATTTTCCACATCCAGAGTGTCCAACAATAGCCGTTAATTTTCCGGATTCTAAATCTAAATTCAATCCATCCAAAGCTTTGGTTCCATCTTGATAATGATAGACTAAATTTTTTACATGAATTTGACTTCCTTTTTGATAGCTTTCTTCTCCCAAGGATTTTTCTTCTTCTTTTTGCAAGAAATTCATCATATTCTCTGCAGCTGCCACTCCTGTCATAGCTACATGAAATTGTGCCGTTAAAGTTCTCATAGGAATAAAGAATTCAGGAGCCAACATAAAGATAAATAGTAGACCAAATAATCCCAAATCTCCTCTTCGATACGCTAAAATACTGATAATAATTGCTGCTACCGTTCCTCCATAAGCAATCCAGTTAATCACAGCAATCGAACTTAATTGCATTTTTAATACTTTCATCGTTTGTTTTCGGAATCCTTCTGATAAATCAGCAATTTCTTCTTCTCGTTTTCCATCTGTTCCGTATACTTTCAAAGTTGTTAATCCTTGTAAACTATCTAAAAATAGATTTCCAACACTGGCATACTTAGACCAATATTTTTTTTGCACTTTCTTAACTATTTTTAATAGTAACTGTAAAGTCAAAGGAATACTACAAGCCATAATCAATAAGACCAAAGCTGCCTTCAAATTCCAAGGAGCAATCACACAAAATAAAATCAGAGAGGATACAAAACAATAGTAAAATTGTGTTAAATATCCTCCAAAATAATTTTCCAACTGCTCTACTCCATCGACTGCTAGATGAATAACTTCCTGAGTTTGAAAACTTTCTTGGTATGAAATTCCCAAACGTAATACTTTTTGATAGATTGCCTTTCTTAAATTTTCTTTTACTTCTGATACCAAAAAACCTAATTTAGATGCAACCATTCTCATACACCACTGTTTTATTAGAATGATAACTATCATTCCTCCTATTACCAAAAATAAATTTGTTGTCCAATTCGCTTCTAAAATATCTGTCAATAATTTTGCAAATAAAAAAGAAAAACCAATACCTGCTAGCAATCGATAGCAAGATAGAAATACACTGTCCTTGATATATTTTTCTGTTTCTCCACAAAAACGGTATAGTTGTTTTTCAATCAATGAACTCAAGCCCCTTTCTCTCTTAATGTTGTAATTTTTGATATTTATTTTTATATCCGAAGTTATCGTAACGAAAACTATTTTATTTGTCAAGAACATTTTCTTTAGTTTTTTAATAAAAAAAGAACTAAGAGAATCTTTAAGTTTTAAGATCTCTTAGCCCTTTTCTTAGCCTTTTATTTTATAGGAAGTTAACAGTTCCAAATCCAATTGGTAAATCAAAAGTAACCCAAATTCCTAGGAAAATTAAGCTAGATATTAAAATCACAATGGCATGAGGTATCATATATGTGATTAAATCTCCCATTCCAAATTTTTTATTATATTTATTACAATAAATTAAAATCAATGCAAAATAACTCATCAATGGAGAAACCACATTCGTAGAAGAGTCACCTATTCTATAAGCTAACTGAGCTAATTCAGGTGAAATTCCCATTTTGTATAACATAGGTAGAAAAATAGGAGCTAACAAGACATATTTACTAGTCATAGAACCTATAAATAAATTTGCAAAAGAACAGAATAACACAAAAGCTATGATCAAAGGTAATCTACTTAATCCTATTCCTGATAAAAATTTTCCTCCTTCCGCTGCAATAATAATTCCTAATTGACTATAAGAGAACCAAGAAATAAAGATAGAAGAGAAGAAACACAATACAATAAAAGCTCCAAATCCATCTAAAGATTTAAATAAAAAAGTCATTAAATCCTTGTCATTTCTAATTTTCTTAGTTGCAATTCCATAAAACAATCCAGGAACGAAGAAAATAAAACAGATTACTGGAACAATCGCAGATAATAATGGACTCCAACCTAATAGTAGTTTTCCTGTATTTGGATTTCTAAGTGGTGCCCATGATGGTACAGAAAGAACAAGAATAATGGCTAAAGAAACAAGAAATCCTAAGCCAGCAGCACGCAATCCTTTATTTTCTTCTTCTGTTAAAATAGAAAAATTATTTTCTTCTGTTTCAGAAATCTCTTCCTCTAAAGTCATACCCTCTAATTGTGGTTCGATAAATCGGTCATTGATAAAAGCGATAATAAAGGTAATAAAAAAAGTAAAGAAAAACATAAAAATAGAGTTTGCTAAAGGTGTCACTATATAATCAGGATTTACAATACTCATTGCTGAAGTAGACAATCCCCCTAAAAGTGCATCTATAGAAACTAAACAAGCAGCAAATCCAGCTGAAGTAGAAGAAAATCCTAAAATAATTCCGGCAATAGGATTTCTTTTCAATTGTTTATAAATAATTCCGGCGATAGGAATCACTAAAACATAACCAATATCCCCAGCAAAAGAAGAATTGACTCCCAAAAAAGCTACGAAAAATGATACATATCTTCCTTTAATTTTTTGCATAGATTTCTTTAAAAAACTTGGAAACAAACCAACTTCATTTAAAAAATTGAAGAATAATGAAAAAAATAAAACAACTCCTAAGGGTTCAAAAGAAATAAAATTTTCTACTGCAGATTCAAATATCCATCGTATTCCTTCCGCATTTAATAGGTTACGAACCTGAAAAGTTTGTAGCTCCACTTCTTTTGTAGAACGATTGATCGCTTCAATCTCTACTTGAACACCCATTTGTGAAAAAATGACAGATAGAAAAGCTACTACAACTGATAAGATGATAAAAATAGTTACTGGATGCGGTAATCGATTAGAAATTGCCGCAACTTTTCCTAAAAAACCTTTTCTAGAAAATTCCGTTTCGTTTGCCATAACGATTTCCTCCTTTAAATTTTTAATTTATTCTTTCATACAATAACTCACAAATTTTTCAAAAATCTTTTGCATTTCCGTATTACCTCTTGCGGTCATCATTTCAGGATGCCATTGAATTCCATATAGAAACTTATGCGATTTTTTTTGAAAAGCTTCAATAACCCCATCGTTTGTCGTAGCAATTACCGTTAAATTTTCTCCCAGTCGATTGATGATTTGATGATGAAAAGAATTCGTAAAAATTTTCTCTCCATACAATTCAAACAATATGTTATCCCTATCGATAATATTTACAGTATGTGTTGCCAATTCAGGATACATCTCCTGTCGATGCTGTATTACTTCCGAAGAATAATATTTCAAATCTTGATATAAACTTCCTTTAAAATAAACATTTAACAATTGATGTCCCCGACAAACTCCTAAAATAGGCTTACCTGTTTTTAAAAACTCTTCCAATAATATCCATTCATAAGCATCTCTTTCCGGAGAGACTAAATGAATTCCGTTTTTAAAATCTTCTCCATATAAAAAAGGGTTTAAATCAGTTCCCCCTGATAGTAACAAACCGTCTAACAAAGCAATCTGATCTTTTATAATCTCCCTGTCTTCTGTTACCGGAATTACCAAAGGAATTCCTCCTCCTTTGACAACAGCCTTTGTATAATCAATACTAACAGTAGTTCTGTGATAATTCCTTAGTCCCTCTTCTTTTTCATAAGCAGATGTAATTCCAATAATTGGTTTTTTCATTCTATCCCCCTCATTTTTGTAGTTTATACTACATTTATATTTCTAAAATGTAGTTTTGTCAATAGAAAAAATTTTTGCTACCTATTCTAAAAAAAATCACTTTATTTTAAAAAATGATATTTCTTTCTGATTTTTAAAGCTCTTTTGAAAAGAAAAAAAAGATGTTGCTTTTCTTTCACAACATCTTTATATTTTTTTTGAATAATATCATATTTTATAGTAATATTCTTTTTTTATTTCTCATTCGTAAATAAAAAATCTTTCATTTCCGTATTTTTTTTCATTTCAGAGTAAATTTTTTCCTTATTTTGTTCAAATAAAGCTGTTAGAATAATATTACATAATTCCATAGGAACAATATAAGAATTGAAAAATCCTTCATTTTCACAGGAAAGTTTAAATACCATATCACTTAGATAACTAATCTCTGAAAATAGATTACTGGTTATCGCTACAATTTTCGCTTTTTTTTCTTTTGCTAAGCTGAGAGCTCGAACTTCATCCTGTAAAAACCTGGGGAAAGTAAAAAGAATGACTAAATCTCTCTCATTGATATGAGAAAAAATTTCATACAATCCCAAACCTCCTTCATTAACACATTCTGTATCAAAACCTAATCTTTTAATATGCCAAAATAGAAATTGAGAAATAGCACGACTAGAACCAATTCCTAAAATATAGATCTTTCGACTATGATTGATCCATGAAACAAGATCATTCACTGCTTCAAAATCTATATTCATCAAAAATTCTTTTATATTTTTAAGATCCGCATTCACAATTTTATTCACAATATCAGAATTTGATTGAAAATTGTCCCAATGCTTTACTATTCTATCTGCTGGATTTGCTTCTCTAATTTCTAAGGCAATGTAATTTCTGAATTCTGTAAATTTTCCAAATCCCAATGATTTAGAAAATCTTAAAATAGAAGCATCGCTCACTCCAATTTCTTTTCCTAATTCTAAAGCAGAAAGTAACAATACTCGTTTTGGATTTTTTACAATGTATTCTGCAATTTTTTTCTCACCTTTTGTCAGAGTTTTATAATGCTCCATATAGAATTTACTGATTTTATCCATCACAACAACTCCTCTAAAAACTTTTCTTTTGCCTCCAAAATTCTTGAAATTTTTTCAAAGCATTTGCTCTATGACTAATTTGATTTTTTACTTCCGGCATTTCTGCTAAAGTTTTTCCATATTCTTTTACATAAAAATAAGGATCATAACCAAAACCAAATTCCCCACGTCTATCATCAACGATTTCTCCCTCGACTTCTCCACGAAAAGAAAAAACTTCTCCATCAGGTTTTGCAAAACTAATCACAGAAACAAATCTTGCTTTTCTATTGTCTATCCCTTTCAAGTTTTGAATCAATTTTTGATTATTTGCTTCATCGGTTCCTTCTTCAGAATATCTAGCAGAATAGACTCCAGGTGCTCCACCCAAAGCATCAACACAAAGCCCGGAATCATCAGCAACTGTCATCATATTTAAATATTTTGCAATTTCCAATGCTTTTTTTTGTGAATTTTCTTCAAATGTTTTTCCGTCTTCCACTACTTCAGGAATCGAAATTCCATCTAAGATCGAAAAAATCTCTACTTCATTTTCATGAAAAATCGCTTTGATTTCTTCAATCTTATGCTTATTTCCTGTTGCTAAAAATAATTTCATAATCTTCTCCTAAAACTTCTCTTTGTTTTTCCAATAATTGATGAATTCCAATTTCAGCCATATCCAATAAAGCATTTAGTTCTTTTCGACAAAAAGTAGCTTCTTCTCCTGTTCCTTGTACTTCAATATATTCTCCCAAATCATTTTGAATTACATTCATATCCACTTCTGCCGAAGAATCTTCCACATAGTTCAAATCTAAGAAAATATTCCCTTCACATTTTCCAACACTCACAGCAGCCACGCTAGAAAGAACAGGACTTTCTGTAATAGTTCCTTCTCGTAATAACTTTGCGGCTGCAATTGCCATAGCCACAAAAGCCCCTGTAATCGATGCTGTTCTTGTTCCTCCATCCGCTTGAATAACATCACAATCCAAAGTAATCGTTCTTTCCCCTAATTTTTCTAAATCTATTGAAGAACGTAAGGCTCTCCCAATCAATCTTTGAATTTCCATTGTCCTACCTGATAATTTTCCTTTAGCAGCTTCCCTTTGATTTCTCTCTCCTGTTGCTCTTGGAATCATAGAGTATTCTGCAGTCAGCCAACCTTTTCCTGTATTTTTAATAAAAGAAGGAACTTTTTCACTAACACTTGCTGTACAAATTACTTTTGTATTTCCAGATTCTATCAGTACAGATCCCTCAGCATGAATATTAAAATCTCTAGTGATTTTAATTTCTCTCAACTGATTTTCTTTTCTTCCATCTATTCTTTCCACTACTTTTCCTCCATTTTTTCTTGAAACTGTATATGATACAAATGTTCATACAATCCTTTTTTCTCTAATAATTCTGTATGATTTCCTACTTCTCTAATTTTTCCATCTTCCATCACAACGATCTTATCCGCATGAATAATAGTAGACAGACGATGAGCAATGACAAAGGTTGTTCTTCCTTTCATCAGTTCATCTAAGGCTTCCTGTACTAATTTTTCTGATTCCGTATCCAAAGCCGAAGTTGCCTCATCTAAGATCATAATTTGAGGATTTTGAATCAGAGCTCTTGCAATTGCGATTCTTTGCTTTTGTCCTCCTGATAAACGAGTTCCTCGCTCTCCTACTTCTGTTTCAAATTGCTCAGGAAGCTCCATAATAAAGTCGTAAGCATTTGCCATTTTAGCAGCTTTTTCTATTTCTTCTTGAGTAACTCTCTCTTTTCCAAAAGCAATATTTTCTGCAATACTTCCACTGAATAAAAAGCTTTCTTGTGGTACTACCCCGATATAATTTCTAAACTCTTCTAATGGAATCGTTTGACTATCTACTCCATTGATTAAAATTTTTCCGGAAACTGTTTCATAAAAACGAGCTATTAAATTTACCAAAGTGCTCTTTCCGCTTCCGCTTTTTCCAACCAGAGCAACAACTTCGCCTGACTTAATAGAAAGACTTATATCTTCTAAAACGTTCTCTGTGGTATCAGGATAAACAAAGGAAACATTTTCTATCTCAATGCTTTCAATTCTTCCATCTAAATGCTTTTCTTCCCCAGTATATTCTTTCTCTATATTTTCTTCCAAAATTTCTAACACTCTATCAGCAGACGGGATAGATTCTTGAAGTTCGTTATTTTTAGCTACCAAACGTTTTAAAGGTTGTTGCATCAATCCTAGAGCTGTCACAAAAGACACTAAATCTCCAGAAGTGATGTCTTTCGTCACAATAATTTTATATCCCCCATATAGAGCAACTAACACAATCATAAGAGTAGTAATTAGCTCATTGATAGGAGAAACCTTTGCTTTAATTTTAGCTGTTTTAAAGGACTTTTGAAATTCATCATAGCTAATTTTTTCGTATTTTGAAATCATTATTTTCATAGCATTAAAAGCTTTCACTACAAAGATTCCTGATAAACTTTCTTGTGTGAAAGCAGTAATTGCCCCTGTGGTATCTTGACGAACCCTTCCTGATTTCCTAATTTTTTTGGTATATTTTCTAACAACTTGTAAAATTAAAGGTAGTACAATTAAGGAAATAAGAGCTAAAATATAGTCCACTTGAAACATACGAATGATTAACACAAAAGTTGTTAAAAACTCTTTAAACATTTCAAAAATAATAAATCCCATTCTTCCGAGAGTTGAAGTATCCCCAGAAAGCCTTGCCATAATATCCCCCAATTTATTTTTCTTGTAATAATGTAGAGGAAGTTTTTGCAAATGCTTAAAAATATCTACTTTAATATCTCTCTTTATGACCTCTGTAATATAACCGGATCCTATATCAGCATAATAAACAGCAACAACCTTAATCAAAGTACAAAAAAACATTCCTGCTAATACTAAGAATAACATATTTTTTTCTTGTTTTACTAGAACGTCATCAATCAAATACTTACTTAACCAAGCCGGAATGGCACTCATAGCTGACGCCAAGGCGGATAAAATTACAATGGCAAACATTTTCCATTTATATTGCATACTATAATGCAAGAAAGTACTTAATGACTTATTTTTTAATGGATTCCATGATAGTTTTTTCATTTTTCTCCTTCAACTAGAAAATCGGCATAATTTTCTATAATATTTTCTCCCGATAAGCTTTCCCTTACCGACTCTAATTTTTTCTTCCATGATGCCGGATTTTGTTTTATTTTTTCTAAATATTGTTCAATATTTTTCACTTCACAATCTTTTTGAATCAATTCAGGAAACACTTCTTCTCCCAAAGTAATATTAGGTAAAGAGATGTATCCAACTTTTAAAAGATACTTCGCAATAAAGTAATTTAAAAAAGAAGTTCTATATACGACAATGCTTGGAACATCAAAAAGAGCTAGTTCAAGAGTAACCGTTCCAGATACTGCCACAGCATAAGAACATTTTTTCACAATTTCTCCCAAATCTTTTCCAAATATAATTTCGACATTGGGTAGATCTTTCATTTCTTTCGGCAAAAAAGAAAATGCCTCTTCATTTGATAATTTTAATAAAAATTCTTGTTTTGGATTTCTTAAAATCAAATCATAATAAATCTCCATGACAGATAAAATTTCTTGTTTTCTACTTCCGGGCAATAACAAAATTTTATCTCCACTTTGCTTTCTAGGAGGGCATGTCTCTACCAAAGGATTCCCAAAATAATGAACTTTTACTCCCTCTTTTTGATAAAAATCGACTTCCCAAGGAAAAATTACCATAATTTCATCTGCTAATCTTAAACTTTGAATTCTTTTTTTCCCCCATACCCATAATTTTGGTGGGATATAATAATTCACTTTTACATCAGGGCATCTTTCTTTTAAGGCTTTTAAAAATTTTAAGTGAAAGCCTCCATAATCAATCAAAAGTACTTTTTCTATCTTCTCTTTTTCTATAAATTGAAGATAGCTTTCCATCTTTTCTTTTAAAAAACTGTATTTTTTGAAAGCTTCTAAAAATCCCATAATAGCAAGTTCTTGTATATCTTGTATCACAGTAACTCCTGCTTCTCGACTATGATGACCCGCAACTCCATATAATTCACAATCTGGGTATTTCTTACGAATGACTTTTGCTAAATAAGAAAGATGTAAATCTCCTGACACTTCTCCAGTGGAAACAAAAATTTTCATAAACTCTCCTCTACACTTTCTTTCCTATTAAAAAAATACCATATTGATTTGCCAAAGAAATTGCTTCTTCTCTCTCTAGAAAAAACATTTTTTTAGCTTCCATCACAATCCCTTTTGCTCTAATTTCTATCGCTTTCTTCACAGTTTCTACTCCAACAGTAGGAATATCAACTCGCATATCTTGTTTTGGTCTCGCCATTTTTACGATAATACAACCTTTCCCTGCAAGTTCTCCTGCACGAAGAATAGTCTTATCCGTTCCTTCCATTCCTTCCAAAGCAACGACTGCTTCTTCTTTTACAATAACAGTCTGTCCAATATCTAACTTCGTTAGCATCTTTGCTGCTTCAACCCCTAATTGAATTGTTTTATGATCTTCTTTCTCCGGCTTTTTTTCTGTATAACAAATTTCCTCTACCATAAAAGAAGATAGAAGATAATTTTGGGAAAGCACTTTGATTCCATTTAATTTCAAAAAAGAAATCACTGCAAACAAAAGAGTTTCATCTTTTTTATCAGGCAACATCTTCATAATCTCTTGACCATAATAATCTAAATCTAAGTTTTGAAATAACAAACTCTTTTCTACTTTCCCTAATAAAATTAGTTTTTTAATACCACAAAAAGAGAAATGTTTTACAATTTCTCCAATGTGTCCTATGTGAAAAGAACGATAATGTTCCATGTTTTTTATTTCTTCCTCAATACTATCAAATAATCCTACAGGATATAGATCATAGCCTTGACTTTTTGCCTCTTTCATAAAATAAAGTGGGAATTTTCCATTCCCAACAATAATCCCTATTTTTTCCATTAACGTGCAATTCCTCTTTCACTATTTCGAATAAATTCCAATAGATAGGCTACATTTTTGTCACTTCCAAATTGTTCTTCCGCCTCTGCCAATGCTTCTTTCAAAGGAAGACCCTTTCTAAAAATAATCCGATACACTTTCTTTAAATTAGAAAGCTCTTCATCAGAAAATCCTCTTCTACGCAATCCTACTGTATTTAATCCTCGAACGACTGCCTTATTTCCCTCTGCTAATACAAAAGGACAAATATCTTGATTGATGGCACTTGCTCCTCCAACCATGACATAAGACCCAATATGTGTAAATTGATGAACTGGAGTTAAGCCTCCAATAATTGCATGACTATCTACCACCACATGTCCTGCTAGGGTAACGTTATTTGCTAAAATACAACCGTCTCCTACAATAACATCATGAGCGATATGAACATAAGCCATCAATAAGTTTCCACTTCCTATTCTAGTTTCCCAACGATCATCCGTTCCACGATGGATAGTTACAAACTCACGAATGGAATTTTTATTTCCTATAATCGTTTTTGTAGGCTCTCCTCGATATTTTAAATCTTGAGACGCCTTTCCGATAGAAACAAAAGAATAGATTGTATTCTCCTCCCCAATTTCTGTAATTCCTTCTACTACGACATGGGATTGTAAAACTGTGTTTTTTCCTATTTTTACATCTTTTCCTACAATACAATAAGGGCCAATTTTTACTCCATCTTCTAAGATAGCACCCTCTTCTACGATAGCAGTACTATGAATTTCAACCATGGCGATCTCCCTCTCTTATTTATCAGCAATACAGAATGTAAAGCTTGCTTCTGCTACTTTTACTTCATCTACCAAAGCAATTCCTGAAGCTTTTACGATATTACTACGAATTTTTTCTACTTTTACATCATAGGTAATGGTATCTCCTGGTCGTACTGGTTGTTTAAATTTTACATTTTCTACTGCAGCAAAATAAGGAACTTTTCCTTCTTGTCCCTCCATCACTAAAACACCTAAACATTGTGCCATTCCTTCTACAATTAAAACTCCTGGCATAATAGGATGTTCCGGAAAATGTCCATTAAAAAATTCTTCATTGATTGTCACATTTTTTCTTCCAATTACTCTTTTATTTTCTACATCCATCTCTAAAATTCTATCCACCAATAAAAAGGGATATCTGTGTGGAATTCTTTCCATAATTTCTAAAGTATTTAACATCTTGCTGTCCTCCTATATCTCTCTTAATTTTTTTGCAAATTCTATATCTAAAGCATGACCTGCTTTGATAGCAATGATATGAGCTTTGATAGGGCGATTTAAAATTTTAAAATCCCCAATGATATCCAGCATCTTATGGCGAACAAATTCATCTTCAAAACGTAATCCTCCGGGATTCATCACTCCATCTTTTTGAACTACAATCGCATTTTCCAAAGTTCCCCCTAGAGCTAAATTATTTTTTCGTAAATACTCAATTTCATAATCAAAACCAAAAGTCCTTGCCGGAGCTATTTCTTTTCGATATGTTTCATAGTCTAAAATAAATTCTGCTGTCTGTGATTTTAAAAAACTATGCTCAAAGCGAATACTATAAGTCAATTTGTATTCCTCAGAAGGTAAAGCTACAATATGTTTATCTCCTAAAGACAAATACAACGGCTCTTTTATAATAATTTCTTCTACTTCTTCCTCTAAATCCCTTGTTCCTGCATTTTCAAAAAGTTCTAAGAAAACTTTAGCACTTCCATCACAAATCGGTAATTCATTTCCGTTTAATTCCACGATTAAATCTGTAATATTTACCATTGCTAGAGCAGATAAAAAATGTTCTATTGTGAATACCATAGCTCCAAACCCATTTTTTAAATTTGTCCCTCTTGTTAAATCAAAAGTATTGTCTATATCCAAAACGATTTCGTTTTTTCCCTTCTCTAAATCGACACGTCTAAAAATAATTTTTCCAGTATTCGAGGGAAGGAGCCTCATAAAAATAGTTTCTCCCTTATGCAATCCAATTCCGGAATATTCTATCTCTTTGGCAATAGTTCTTCTTTTCATAGTTTCTCATCCTTTCTATGATTCTGCTTTTGATAAAAATTTCTCTGCTACAATTGCTGCAATTTCTTTTTTTCCTGTCACAAATTCTACAATAATTTTTTTCTCTTCTAAATCTCGTACAATTCCTAAACCAAACTTTTTATGTAAGACCCTTTCTCCTACCGAAAATGGCAGATTAGAAGTTTTTTTCTTTAAATCTTCCGTAGAAATTGTATTCTTTGTTTGAAGCTTTTGGTATTTCGACCTTTCTTCTTTCCAATCTTCTAACTTATATTCGCTTGGAATTTCTTTTAAGAAAATCGATTCTTGTGATGGTTGTATATCCCCATAAACATACTTTGTTGTCGAAAAACTAATCACTAATCTTTCTTCTGCCCTTGTAATGGCAACATAACAAAGTCGTCTTTCTTCTTCTAAATCATCTTCGGAGGAAAATTTAGAATTTCCCGGGAAAGTCTCATTTTCAACCCCTACCAAAAACACTACAGGAAATTCCAATCCTTTCGCATTATGAATTGTCATCAATTTCACATAATCTTGATTTTCTTGTAGATCATCTGTTGCACTTACCAAGGAAACATTTTCTAAATAATCTCGTAAAGTTAAATTCCCTAATAAATTCTCTAGTTCTAAAATAGATGTTCCCAACTCTTCAATATTAGAAATTCTAACATCTGCATCTTCATAGGCTGTTTCTAAATACTGTTTATATCCGATTTTTTCTAATAAGCTAGAAAAAATAATACTTGTATTTTCATAAGGAGCTAAATCCATAAGTTCTCGAATCAAGGTATAAAATTGTTGGATTGTTACAGCTAAACCACTCCCAATTCCAGAAATCTCTCCTGCTCTTGCTAAAGAATCCAGTAAAGTCAATCCTTGTTCTCTTGCAAAAAATCGAATTTTTTCTATACTTTTATCTCCTATTTTTCTCTTTGGAACGTTGATAATTCTTAGCAAATTAGTTTCATCCAAAGGGTTGTTAATTAGACTTAGATAAGCCAAAATATCTTTAATTTCCGCTCTTTGATAGAATTGCATTCCACCAAAAATTTTATAAGGAATTCGATACCGTAAAAAAGCTTCTTCAAACACTCTAGATTGAGCATTTGTCCGATATAGAATTGTCATATCTCGATAAGCTCTTCCCTTTTGCTTTTCGTTTGCGATTTCAGAAATAACTTTTTCTACCTCATCTCTTTGATTCAAAGCCTTGAATACTTTAATCTTATCTCCCTCTTTTTTATCTGTCCATAAATTTTTATTCTTAGAAGAAGTATTATGTCGAATCACTGCATTTGCTGCATCTAATATGATAGCAGTGGAACGATAATTTTGTTCTAATTTTACTACCATAGCATCTTTATAGTCTTTTTCAAAGTTTAAAATATTTTGAATATTGGCTCCTCGGAAACCGTAAATACTTTGGTTTTCATCTCCAACAACACAAATATTTCTATGTTTTTGTGCAATCTTATTCACAATCTGATATTGGATATTATTGGTATCCTGATATTCGTCTACCATAATATATTGATATTTTGTTTGAATTTTTTCTAAAATTTCAGGTATTTCCAATAAATTTTTTGTATTTAATAAAATGTCAGAGAAGTCAATTCCATTCTGGTTTTTTAATTTTATATTATATCGACGATAAATTTCAGCAATCGTTTTTGCTTCATACTCATAAGCATCTTTTTCATAATCATCTGCTGAAACTCCTTCTTCTTTTAGTTTAGAAATCAAAGAAGCCAACTTTTTTTCTGATAAATCTGTATTTTGTAAATTCAACTCCTTCATAATTCCTTTAATAATACGTTTTTGATCTTCTACATCATAAATGGTAAAATTTGCTTGATACCCCAATTTACTTCCATACATTCTAAGTAATCTTACTCCAAAAGAGTGAAATGTCGAAATGGTTGCTCGTTCTGCTTCCTCTCCAATCAAAGAAATGACTCTTTCTTTCATTTCCTTGGCAGCCTTATTTGTAAAAGTCACTGCCAAAATAAGATACGGTGGGATTCCAAGTTCTTCTATCATATGAGCAATTCGATAGGTAATCGTTCTTGTTTTCCCTGAACCTGCTCCCGCCAAAATCAATAAAGGTCCTTCAACAGTAGCTGCAGCTTCTCTTTGTTTATCATTCAATTTTTCTAATAAACTCATCTTAGATTCTCCTTAAATTTTCCATTCTTTTTTATTATAACATTATTTTAGTAATAAAAAAACCCTAAAAATTATAGTATCAACCTCACACCCGCAATAGATACCTTAGTGCTGCTTCCTTCCAGACCTGACACGGTTCGATACTATTACGCCATAAGTCCTCCATAACTTCTAGGGCATTTCATTATATCAATTATTTTTCATTTCGTCAATTTTATTTTTTAGAAAATGGGTATTTAAGTATAGTTGTCGATCCCTACTGTTGTATTGATAACGAATTTCTAAGTCTTGTATTTTTTCTAGCAATGGATTTTCCACTAACTTCATTCTCTTTGCTGTTAATACACCTTGTAGAGCTACATCGTATTTATCCATTTGAATATCTTGTTGTAAAGAGGCGACTCCATCTGATAAATATTTTCGAAACTCAGTCACTCCAATCAAATTTAATTCCGGAATATCTAAAGTTGCATTTAAATCTAATTTTAATAAATTTAACTCTCCTTTAATCATTCCAATCGTATCATCTTTCTCTCCAAACAATTTAAAAGAAATATTATCATAATTTTTAGACAGTCTACTATTAAAATTTTTAATTTCTCCATTAAAATTGATTCCATAAATATCAAAGAAAATACTTACCCGATTCATTTGAATTTCCCAAATATCATCTCGTCTTTCTACATCTCTTCGTACTCTTTCCTCCATTTCTTTTACAATTTCTCGATATCTCAAGAGTAAATTGTAAATTTCATCTTCATACATCAAAGTTAAATATTTTCCTAGCATGCGATCCAAACTTATAATACTTTTTGGTTCTTCTACAGGTTCCGGCTTCACATATTTCTCTCTTAACTTTTCAATATTTTCTCGAATTGTATTTAGATTATGATGAATTCCATTTCCTCCATTCTTCATATCTTGAACGGCATCCTTAATCTTTTGATACTCATCACTCGATTTGACCCCAAAACTTACTTGATGTTCTTCTTTTTCACTTTCCTCTTGAAATACCTTTGCAAAAGGATATTGACCACTCACAACTTCTACCGCTTTCGCCTCTCGTAAAGCTCTCATATCTTCTTCGTCTTTTGGAGTGATAAATTCTAAACCGATAACTTCTGTATCAAACAATTCCACCTTTTTATGATTATAATCTAAATCATAATATGTTTTGACCTGTTGAATACGAATGAAATCCGTTCCTGCCTTTTCATGACTTTCTACTTGAACATCTCGTAACGAAATATATTTTTCAAAAAAATTAGATTCTACACTTCCAATTTTAACATAAGCTTGATTTATCTGTCCCAATCTATCTTCTAAGACATATTTTAAAATCATGTTTCTTCCAAAAAAAATTCCAACAATAGAAACTAACAGAAAAATTCCTAAAAACATGATGAATTTTCTCATTCCTTTGCCCCCTATTTTTTGCTTGTTTTTTTACATATCATACACATTTTTTAGGAAAAAATCAAGTTTACATTCAAGAATATCTATGATAAAATGAATAAAAGATTGAAATTTTAAGGAGATGACAACAAATTATGGTCAAAAAAAAGTATATCGCACCAAATGTAATTACTGCCGGAAATATGTTTTTAGGATATATTAGTATTACAGAATCTATTAAAGGGCATTTTATTCCGGCTATTTGGTTTATTATTTTAGCAATGGTCTGTGATGGTTTAGATGGTAAAACAGCAAGGAAGTTAGATGCGTTCAGTGAGTTTGGAAAAGAATTTGATTCTTTCTGTGATGCTATCTCTTTTGGACTTGCTCCTTCTATCTTAGTATATTCTATTTTAAATCAAGTGGCACCAGGAAGTTTATTTATTATTCCTGTTTCATTTTTATATGCTCTTTGTGGTGTTATGAGATTAGTGAAATTTAATATCATTACTGTAGCTTCGAGTGAAAAAGGAGACTTTAGCGGTATGCCAATTCCAAATGGTGCTTCTATGGTTTGTTCTTATTATTTAATTTGTCATACCATCTATCAGAATTTCCAAATCAGTTTTTTCGATATCAATGTTTTTATTGCTATTATTGTTTTAGCTGCGGCTTTAATGGTAAGTACAGTGCCATTTAAAACTCCAGATAAAACCTTCTCCTTTATTCCTAAAAATAAAACATTGATTTCATTTTTAATTATTCTTATCATTGCTACTTTAAAATATAGTTTATTTATTGTCAGCTTTACTTATGTTTTATTGAACTTGCTAACATTTTTTACAAAAAAATTTGTAGGAGAACACCAAGATCAATTAGATGAATTTTTTGAAGTTGTGGAGGAAGAGGATGAAACAAAATGATCCAATTAAAATCCTTGTCATAAGATTTAAAAGAATAGGAGATGCTATCTTAGCATCTCCTGTTTGCAATTCATTAAAGAAAACTTTTCCAAATTCTTCGATTGATTATGTTCTATATGAGCCCTCAGCTCCTTTATTTACCAATCATCCCTATATTGATAATGTCATCTGTATTTCAAAAAAAGAACAAGAAAATCCCTTTCTTTATTTGAAACGAGTTTGGAAAATCACTCGAAATAAATATGACATCATTATCGATATTATGTCAACTCCAAAAAGCGAAGTCTTTACACTTTTTTCTTTAGGAACTCCGTATCGAATTGGTAGAGTGAGTAAGAATAAAAAAAGAGGCTACACCTATAACTATAAACAATATGAACCTCAAAATACAAAAAATAAGGTGGATAAATTCTTAAAACAACTGTTATCTCCACTAGAAAAAGACTTTAAACTAAGTTACGCTCCGGAGCTTATTTTATCCGTATCAGAAGAAGAAAAAAAAGAAATGAAACAAAAAATGGAAAGAATAGGATTGTCACTTGAAAAACCTATTATTCCTTTTGCAGTTCTTTCTCGTGTTGCAGGCAAAACATATCCTATTGAAAATATGAAAAAAATTATTCAGTATTGTTTAGATCATTATGAAGCACAATTCGTTTTTTTCTATTCTTCCGATCAAAAAGCACAAATCAAAGAAATTGAAAAAGATTTGAATTTTCCTAAAAATATCTTTACTAATTTAGAAACAAGAGATATGAGAGAGCTTATGGCTTTTTTTGCAAATTCCACTTGCTATATTGGAAACGAAGGAGGACCTAGACATTTAGCACAAGCTTTAGGACTCCCATGTTTTGCTTTATTCAATCCTTCCGCAGAAAAAAGAGAATGGCTTCCTTGGCCAAGTGACACAAATGTTGGAATTGAACCAAAAGATACTCTTTCTTTTCATCAAATATCTCAAGAAAAATACAATAGCCTTACAAAAGAAGAAGCATTTGCATTGATGACAGTTCCCTTTATTATAGAAAAGCTGGATATATTTTTATCCAAAGTTTTAGGAAAGTGGTTGGGAGGTCTACTCAGTGGAAGTTAGTTTAGAAGAAATTAAAAAAATTGAAGTTTTTCATGGGATTACTAAGAAAAGTATAGAAAAAATACAAAAAACTGCTGAAATCATTTCTCTACCTCAAAATAAATATCTTTATACAGATAAACAAAATTTAGATTATATCTATTTCGTTCTCTCTGGAAAAGTAGTCATCTCAAAAGGAAATGAACATGGGGAATCCAGAATTATTTTTTTGTTATCATCAGGTACCATGATCAATCAACCTTTTATGAGGAATAATACTTCTGCAATTGAATGTATCGCCTTTGAAAATAGTCGTATTTTAAGAATTACTTTTTCCGATTTTGCTACTATCCTAAGTCAGGATTACAAACTTTGTAAAAATTGTATGATTTTTATGGAGAATCGTATTCGTAGGCTCTACCGTCAATTAAAAAATTCTGTGAGTATCAATCTTGATAAAAAATTAGCGGCAAAACTCTATCGTTTAGGAATTGAACATGGAAGCTCTTCTCAAGAAGAGGGAATGACAAAAATTAACTTGAACATCACAATTACCTGTTTAGCAAAAATGCTTGGTTGCCAACGAGAAAGCCTTTCTCGTGCAATGAAATCATTAAATTCTCGAAAAATCGTAAAGATGATAGGACGAAGTATTTATGTCGATATGGAAGCTGCAAAAAATCTATTTAAAAATTGATTTTATTTTAAAAAACTGTGACTTTTGTTACAGTTTTTTTTTATAAAAAATGCTACTCTCTTAAAAGATAATTTATTTTAAGGGAGGAAAATTGTATGAAACTTAGGCTAAGTGTTGAAGAATTCGACAAAGGATTAGAAAAGTTGAGCAAAGAATTCAAGATTTTTGCCCCAAAGTCTTTTCAAGATCGTGGTACTTATTCTGATACAGATATCGTAAAATACGATGTGGTGAATCATTTTGATGAAATGGTTTGGGACAGAAAATCAAATTTTTCACCAAAAGAAACTATATTACCAATCAACCAAGTTCTTTTCTATTTCACAGAAAAAGAATTTTCAGAAAGCAAAGAAGAAGAGAAAAAGATTTTAGTTTTTCTAAGAGCTTGCGACCTAAATGCAGTCAAAAGAATTGACCAAATTTATTTAGCGAATGGAGCTAGTAAAGATACATTCTACGCTAGAAGAAGAGAAAAGGTTAAATTTGTTGTTGTTGGATGTACAGAAAGTTATCGTAATTGTTTCTGTGTGAGTATGGGAAGTAATACGGTAGACAACTATGATGCTGCTATGAATATTCGTAACAATGAAATCTATTTAGAAATTCAAGATGACAGTTTAGCAGTTTTTGAAGGAGAAAAAACAGACTTCAATATAGATTTTGTAAAGGAAAATAAATTCTCTATTGAAGTCCCTGAAAATATTGACTTTATGCACTTACAATCACATTCAATGTGGGATGAATATGATACACGTTGTATTGCCTGTGGACGATGTAACTTCACTTGTCCAACCTGTACTTGTTTCTCGATGCAAGATATTTATTATCGAGAAAATCAAAATGTAGGAGAAAGAAGAAGAGTTTGGGCTTCTTGCCAAGTAGATGGCTATACAAGGATTGCCGGTGGTCATTCTTTCCGAAATAAACAAGGACAAAGAATGAGATTCAAAACATTACATAAAATTCATGATTTTAAAAAACGTTTTGGATATAATATGTGCGTAGGTTGTGGGCGATGTGATGATGCTTGTCCTCAATACATTTCATTCTCAGAAGCAATTACAAAAGTGAAAAATGCCATAGATGAAAAAAATAAAGTATAGAAAACAATATATTTAGGAGGAAATGTTATGTGTAAATGTAGTAATCCCTATATTCCATTTTCAGCAGAAATTATCGAAATCGTAAAACATACAGAAATCGAATGGACTTTTCGGGCAAAATTAGATTCTTCTTCCGTAAAACCTGGTCAGTTTTATGAAATTTCATTACCGAAATACGGAGAAAGTCCTATTTCTGTTTCTGGAATCGGAGAAAATTTTGTAGATTTTACAATTAGAAATGTAGGAAAAGTAACAAAAGAGTTATTTGAATTTCAAGTAGGAGATTTTTTTCTAGTGCGTGGTCCTTATGGAAATGGCTTTGAAATAGAAAATTATAAAGGAAGAGATTTAGTCATTGTTGCAGGAGGAAGTGGGTTGGCTCCTGTAAGAGGTATTATAGAATATGTTTATGCTCATAAAGAAGAATTTACATCTTTTCAACTCATTGTTGGATTCAAATCTCCAAAAGATATCTTATTCAAACAAGATTTAGAAAAGTGGTCAAAAACTCTAAATATTTTAGTAACCGTAGATGGAGCAGAAGAAGGATACCAAGGTGCAACCGGTCTAGTTACCAAATATATTCCAAAATTACAATTTCAAGATATTCAAAAAGTTTCTTCTGTGGTAGTAGGACCTCCTATGATGATGAAATTTTCTGTTGCAGAATTCTTAAAATTGGGAATGTTAGAAAAAAATATCTGGGTTTCTTATGAAAGAAAAATGCATTGTGGTGTTGGAAAATGTGGACATTGTAAGATGGATGCTACTTATATCTGTTTAGATGGTCCTGTCTTTGATTATGAATTTGCCAAAAATTTAGTAGACTAGGAGGGAAAAATGCTGCGAGATATAAATACTAAAAAAGTAATGAAAAATGCTTATCGAATTACAAAACATAAATACAAAACAGCCCTTAGAGTGAGAGTTCCAGGTGGATTGATTGACCCTGATAGCTTAATGATAATTTCTAAAATCTCAACTGAATATGGAGATGGGCAAATCCATATCACAACACGACAAGGTTTTGAAATCTTAGGAATTGATATGGAAAATATGCCGGAAGTCAATCAACTCATCCAACCGGTCATTGAAAAAATGGGAATCAATCAAGAAATAAAAGGTAGCGGTTATGGAGCAGCTGGTACTAGAAATATTGCTGCTTGTATTGGAAATAAAGTTTGTCCAAAAGCTCAATATAACACTACCAATTTCGCTAAAAGAATAGAACAAGCTATTTTTCCTCATGACTTACACTTTAAAGTCGCTTTAACAGGTTGTCCAAACGATTGCATTAAAGCTAGAATGCATGACTTTGGTATTATTGGAACTTGTTTGCCTGAATATGAAATGGATCGTTGTGTTAACTGTGGAGCCTGTGTAAAAAAATGTAAAAGAATGTCCGTAGGAGCTCTACGAGAAGAAAATAATAAAATTATTCGTAACGAAGAAAAATGTATAGGATGTGGAGAATGTGTTTTAAACTGTCCAATGTCCGCTTGGACAAGAAGTCCTAAAAAATATTATAAACTAATGTTATTAGGACGTACCGGAAAGAAAAATCCTCGTTTAGCAGAAGATTGGTTAAAATGGGTCGATGAAGATAGTATTGTCAAAATTATACAAAATACCTATCAGTATGTAAAAGAATATATTGATCCAAAAGCTCCGGGTGGAAAAGAACATATTGGATATATTGTAGATAGAACCGGTTTCCAAGAGTTTAGAAAGTGGGCTTTAAAAGATGTTAATCTACCGGAAGAAACGGTTGAAAATAAAAATATTTATTGGAGTGGTCCAAATTATTGTTCTTTCTAGAACAGGACCGGAAAGGAGAATTATTTAATGTACGATGAAGTAATTGGAAAACTGACTGAAGCAGCAAAGAAAAAGGTAAATTTATTGAACAGTAGCACTTTTAAATACCTAGTGTCCTCTGCGTTTGCCGGAGCCTTTATTGGAATTGGAATTTTATTAATTTTCACTATTGGAGGATACATGGGTGGAGAGCCATCGGTAAAGGTAGTAATGGGACTTTCCTTCTCTGTTGCTTTAAGTCTGGTTATTTTTTCTGGAACAGATTTATTTACAGGAAACAATTTAGTTATGACTGTTGGAGTTTTAAATAAAGGAGTAAAAACATCTGACTTGATAAGAGTTTGGATTGTTTCTTATATCGGAAATTTACTAGGAGCTATTCTTTTAAGTTTTCTCTTTGTAAACTCCGGTCTCGTAGATAAAGGACCTGTTATGGAATTTTTCCAAAAGATGGCTTTAGCAAAAGCAAATCCTGATGCTATCTCTCTTATTTTTAGAGGCATTTTATGTAATATTATGGTTTGCTTAGCAGTCTTTCTATCTTTTAAGGTACAAGATGAAACGACTAAAATCATTTTAATCATTATGTGTCTATTCGTATTCATTACTGTAGGCTTTGAACATAGTATCGCAAATATGACAGTATATGCTGTAGGGTTATTTTCTTCTTCTATGACAGAAGTGACTCTTGGGCAAGCTATTTATAACTTAGCTACCGTTACCTTAGGAAATATTATTGGAGGAGCCTTTTTTATAGGTTGTGGAGTCTTCTCTTTACGAAGTAAGTCTTAAATATTTTTTATATAAATACTAAAAATGGGAAAGTGTAAAAACTTTCCCATTTTCATTTTCTCTTATATGTATTAAATTTGTCCTAACATTTTTAGAATCACTTGAGCGATGATAGCAGATCCCAAATAAGTTCCTAACATAACAAAAATAGCTAACACAAAAATTCTCCATCCAGTTTTTTTCAAGCCTTCTAAATTCTTTCCGGTGTAAATTCCGGCATAAGCTAAAATAGGAGTACATAAAGCTAAGAAATTAATTTTTCCAGTTTGAGCAGACAACAACTCTGCCATTGGAAATCCTGGAATGGTTAAAATAGTAGACAAAGTTACCACATAGGCTACTGCCGGGATTTTAATTGGTAAAATTTCTGCTAGTGTAATTCCTATAATCGCAATTGCGACTAAAATTAAAATTCCTGGCAATGCTTCTATCGGTGAAATTTTCGTTGCAAAAAAGTTTCCAATTAAAGTAATAAAAGCAGTGATACATAAACCCGCTAAGGATTCTTTCACGTTTGTCATGTTTCTTGCCATATTATTTCACCTCTCTTTTTTGTAATTTCTTATAAAGCCATTCGGCTAAAGGTAACGAAATCCAAATAGACATATAGACTCCATCTAAACCAGATAGCATATTACTGGTTGCTCCAAAAGCAGCTAAAGTCTCTGCCATATCTGGATATAAAGTAGATAAAGCTCCTACCGAAGCTGTCATCATACTTGCCGACCCTACTCCCGATGCCATTGCCAAAGAGTATGGATGCAAAGGTGTATAAGAAGCTAATAAACTTGCTAATAATCCTATAAAAATAGTTCCAAATACAGTTCCCACAATATAAACTCCTAATACTCCTTCTCCCTCTTCAGAATCTAATCCAAATCGATCTGCAATAACTGCTATATTGGGTTCTCTTGCAATGGAATGAGCACCTCCAATTGCTTCTCGATGCAATCCTAAAGCAATCGCAACAGGTACTCCTAATAAAACAGTCCCTATATTTCCAAGTTCTTGTAAAATAAGAGCAGGACTTGCAGAAATAATCTTAGGTAACGTAGGTCCTATGGTAGTTCCATATTTTGCCATCAATAACATAAGAGTAATCCCAACTAAAGAACCGGCATCCTTCATATCTTTTTCACTGGAAGCTTTTACAAATTTTGCTACAATCCCAAAAATCAAAGCATACAACATGGGAAATAAAGCAATAATTCCTTTTCCTAATTGAAATTTAAAAACCCCTATCCATTCTGCTATTACCACTAAAATCAAAGCCAATATATGTAATTTTATATTCCGAATACCATCTCTCATACTTATTCTTCCTCCTTATTTAAAAAATCTAAAGCTGTTTGGACAAAAAGAGCTGCTCCTAGAACAAAACACTCTTCATCTATATCAAATTTTGGATTGTGGTGAGGGTAAATCGTTCCATCTGCATATCGTTTCGGATTGGATAAAAAGAAAAAGGTTCCCGGAGCTTTTTGTAAGAAATATGCCATATCCTCTCCGCCTAATACTGGTGCCTCCATTTGATAAATTTGTTCTTCTTTTAAGACTTTCCGAGCAGACTTCAAAAATTCTTGTGTAAATTTTTTATCATTCATCACTACAGGATATTTAAAATCATATTCCAGCTCATAACTTCCCCTAGCTGCTGCTGTTATATTTTTTACAATACTTTCAATTCTCTCCGCTAGAAACTTTCTTGTACTTTCATTGGTAGCTCGAACAGTTCCTTCTAATTCTACTACATCAGGAATAATATTTTGACAATATCCTCCTTGAATACGACAAACAGAAACTATGGCAGGTTCTGTTGCCTTAATTTCTCGACTTACAATCCCTTGTAAAGCAAGAACAACTTCACTTGCTAATAAGATAGGATCCACTCCCATTTGTGGATATGCTCCATGACAACCTTTTCCAATAATTTTTATTAAAAATCTATCCATGGATGCCATCATACAAGAATCTCGATAACCAATACTTCCTACCGGCACTTCCTCACTAATAATTCCTTCATGTAATCCCATCACAGCATCGACATGAGGATTTTCCATAGCTCCTTCTTCTATCATTGGCAGAGCCCCTCCCGGATATTCTTCTCCCGGTTGAAATAACAATTTTACATTGCCACGAAATTCCTTTCGATGAGTCGAGAAATACTTTGCTGCTCCTAATAACATTGCAGTGTGTCCATCATGTCCACAGGCATGCATGCAACCATTTTTAGAAGCAAATTCTAAGCCCGTTTCTTCTGGAATAGGAAGAGCATCCATATCTGCTCGTAAACCAATCGTTTTTCCCTCTCCTTTTTCTCCTCGAATAACAGCTACCACTGCATTTCCATTGACAAGAGTAGTATAAACTATACCCATCTTGTCCAATTCTTTTGTTACATACTTCACTGTTTTGGGAAGCTCTAAATTTAATTCCGGTATCTGATGCAAATCCCTTCTCCATCGGATCATATCAGAATGAATCAACTTTACTTCTTCCATTACTTCCATACTACTCACCTCTTCTATTGTTGATTTATAACTAAAAAGAGAGCATTTCTCAATGCTCTCACTGTTTTCTTCCTATCTATGCTTCCTCTACAATATATCCATAATCTCCATCTTTTCGTTTGTAGACAATAGACATTTTACCAGTTTCCAAAGACTTAAAAGCAAAGAATTGTTTCTCTAAGACTTCTAATTGTAATAAAGCTTCCTCCATACTCATTGGTTTCTTAGGTAACAAAACTTTTACCATTCTTCTTTCTTCTTGATTTGTCACTACACCACTTTCTGGATCAAACTTCCAACTTTTTCCTCTCTTTTGAGAATTTGCTCTTTTATTTTTATCTTTATGTTTTTTTAATTGAATCTCTAAAGCATCTGCTGCCTGATCAATTGCAAAATATAAATCTTCTTCTGTTGAAGTTGCTTTTAAGGTTTTTCCACTTAAATAAGCTAATACTTCTGCACTGTGATAATTTCCTGTCTTTAATTTCACGGCAGATAAGGTAACATTGATTTCTAAAATTCCATCATGAAACTTCTCTACTTTTTCAAACTTTCGTTCTGCATAAGCTTTGATTGCATCTGTTAATTCTAATCGTTTTCCTTGAATTGATAATTTCATAATATCACATCCTTTTCTTGTAAACCTTTTGTTACTATCATTATACCCCTTAAAATTTCTTTTTTCCAGTATTATTTTAAATTTCTTCCAACATTCCTTTTTTCAAGTAAATTTGGCGAGAAGAAATCTTTGCTAATTCTCTAGAATGTGTTACTACTATAATGGTTTGTCCATATTTTTCATTGATTTCTTTAAAAATCTTAAAAATCGTTTCACTCGTTTCTTCATCCAAATTTCCTGTCGGCTCATCAGCTAATAATAATTTTGGTTGGTTAATAAGTGCCCTTGCAATCGCAACTCGTTGTTTTTCTCCCCCTGATAATTGATTTGGTTTATGTTGCAAACGTTCTCCTAAGCCTACGGAAATTAATAATTCAATCGCCCTTTTTTCAATTTCTTCCTTTTTTAGTTTCTTTGCCAACATTGCCGGTAACATCACATTTTCAAGAGCTGTAAATTCTGGTAACAAATAATGAAACTGGAAAACAAAGCCTAAAAATTCGTTACGAAGTTTATTTTTTTCTATTTCATTCATAGAAGATAAAAGCTTTCCACCTAAAATAATTTCTCCTGCATCTGCCCTGTCTAAAAGACCAATCAAATTCAAAAGAGTCGATTTCCCAGATCCTGATCTTCCTAAAATCGTTACAAATTCTCCTTTTTCAATATTAAAACTCAAATCACGAATAATGTGTAATTTTGTTCCTGTTTCCTGATAATATTTTTCCAAATGCTTTAATTCTAAAATAAACTTATTCATGTCTTAATGCCTCCACGCTTTCCATTTTTGATGCTCGATAAGCAGGAAAAATACTAGAAATAAAAATAATGCCTAAATTAGCTCCTACAATAACAGCAATTTCTTTTCCGGAAATTTCAATGGGAATTTTTGTTAAATAATAAATAGACGTGATAAAAGCTAAACTGTAATTTTTTAAATACCATAAAATACCCAAAGAAACACAAATTCCTAATATGATTCCTACAACTCCCAAAATCAATCCTTGAATCAAAAAAATTCCCATAATATTTTTTTGAGAAAATCCCATAGAACGAAGTATTCCTATATCCTTTACCTTTTCTCTTACTAAAGTATTTAAGGTAACCCAAACTACAAAACCTGCAATAATAACAATCAAAGAAAATACTAAAATCATCACTGTTTTTTCTAAAGAAAGAGCGGACAATAAATTACGATTCATATTCCCCCATGTCATGGTCATCATGGATAAATTTTGAGAAATTTCCTCTGCTACTCTTGGAGCATCGTAAGGGTTTTGTAAGCGTACATTGATCTTATCCACTACTTGTCCACGGTAGGACATATATTGTGCCATTTTCAAAGGAAGCAAGACTAAGTTTACATCATAATCATAAAAACCGCTTTGAAATACTCCTGCAATTTGTAATGGAATTTCTGTATTTTCTGCTGAAACCATCGTAATTTCATCTCCAATTTTCATTCCTGTCGAATCAGCTAATTCCTTTCCTACATAAATTCCATTTTTTTTCTCAATATCGATCTTTCCTTCTTTGATCATAGAAGATAACTCTAAAGCTTTCTCCGCTTTTTCTAAATCATAGGCTTCTACCTTGACTCCGGAAGTATAATTTCCAAACACTCCATGATATTTGATAATAGCTTGCGTGGAAATCATAGGAATACTTCCTTTTACTCCTTTTATCTGATTGATTTTTTCTGATAGTTCTTCATAGTCTACAATCTCTTGATTCGTACTATCACTCACTAGAATATGACTTGTCAAAGATAAAATACTTTGTATCATATTCTTGTCAAGTCCATTCGAAATTCCAATCGAGACGGTCAATACGGTTACACCGATAAAAACTCCCAACATAGAGATGAAACTCTGTTTTTTGCGTTCCACAATATGTTTTTTTGCAATAAAAAATTCTATCATCTTAACTCCTCTTCTTCTAAAATACAATGTAAAAATTCCTCTCCATAATGAGTGAATTTCTGATTTCCGACTCCTTGTATTTTCATCATCTCATATTTTGTCTTAGGACGAAATTGAGCAAACTCCCACAAGGTTAAATCTGAAAAAATAATATAGGGTGCCACCTTCTCTCTTTCGGAAATTTCCAATCGTAAACGAAGTAATTTTCGAAATAAAGGATTTCTTTGCATCGAAAAACGCACCTCTTCTTCTTCTTTTCTAAGAACTTTTCTTCTATTTTGTAAAATGTCCCAGCTCTGTGTATTTAATTTTAAGACAGGAAAACTTCCTGCTGTTTGAGAAATATAGCCTTCGGATAATAAATAATGGATAAAGTCTTCCAACCAAGGAATTTCTTTTTCCTCCATAATTCCAAAAGTTGATAATCGATCTAACCCTTTCAACTTCATCTTAGTATCTGCTTTTCCTAATAAAATATTCGTCACTGTCGATTGTCCAATACTTTCTTTTGCTCTTCCAATGCAAGAAAGAACTTTTTGTGCCTCCACACTCAAATCTTGCACATCTGTTTGTTTTCTACAATTCCCACAAAAACCACAATAATTTTTAACTCTTGCCTCTCCAAAATAGGATAAAATAAATTCTCGATAGCAGGATTCTAGCTCCGCATATTCTATCATCTTATCTAATTTATGTAATTTTTCTCTCTTAAAATTCTCATCTATTTCTTCATTTTTTTCAATAAAAAATCTCTGAGTGGAAATGTCTTCTTCCTGATACAACAAAATAGCCTCTGCTCTTCCTCCATCTCTTCCTGCTCTTCCTGCTTCTTGGTAATAACTTTCCAAATCTCCCGGTAAATTTGCATGTATCACAAAACGGACATTGGACTTATCAATTCCCATTCCAAAAGCATTGGTTGCCACCATCACCTGTATCTTATCCATTAAAAAATCATTTTGACTTTCTTCTCTTTCTTCCTTTTCCATTCCACCATGGTATTTTCCGACAGAATATCCTCGGATTTCTTTTAAATAACTATACATACTATCTACTGATTTTCTAGTAGAACAATACACAATCCCGGCCTCTCCCTGAGATTTTTTTAAGTAATCTGCTATATAAGCTTCGGGAACTTTTCCTCTCTCCACACGAAAATATAAGTTTTTTCGATTAAAACTTCCCTGATAAATATAAGCATCAGGAATATGTAACTTATCTAAAATATCTTCTTGTACTCTAGGAGTTGCTGTAGCTGTTAAAGCTAAAATTTGTACTTTTTGTCTTAATTTTTTTAAAAAAGTAGGAATCTCCAAATAAGACTTTCGAAAATCATGCCCCCATTGAGAAATACAGTGAGCCTCATCAACTGCCAACAAAGAAATTTTTATCTGTTGCATGAGGGAAATAAAACTTTCATTACAAAGTCTTTCAGGAGCGACATAGAGGATTTTAATTTCTCCTCGAAAAATTTTTCCGACTAATCGCCGATACTCTTCTTTCTTTAAGGTTGAATTTAAAAAAGCTGATTTTACCCCTATCATTTTTAAAGTATCCACTTGATCCTTCATCAAAGAAATCAAGGGAGATATCACTAAAGTCAATCCTTCAAATAAAAGAGCCGGAATTTGATAACAAATAGATTTTCCTCCTCCTGTTGTTAAAATTCCCAGTACCTCTTTCTCTTGAAAGACCGATTCTAAAATTGCCTTTTGACCTTTTCTAAAATCTCTGTATCCATATATTTCTTGTAACAATCTTTTTGCTTCTTTTTCCATTGTATAATTCCTTTTTTATGTTTAAAACAACGTTTTTTGTTGCCTATTTTCTCTCTTTTTCTTTTCAAAATCAGATATATTTTCTAAAACAATGATGTCTTTATGATATTTTTGTATAAATTTCTGATTCAAAGATGCAACATAAATTTTTTTCCCTTGCTCTCTTGCAAAACGAAAAGTATGGAGAGTCCCTCCTTGCAATGCTGATTCCGCAATAATGATTCCGGAAGTCAAACCGGATTGCAAGCGATTTCTCGCAATCAAGTGTTCCATAGAAACCGGAGTCAAAGGAGGTAGTTCTGATAATAAAAACCCTCCCATGTTTAAGATTCGAGAAGCTAATATTTGATTTTCTCTTGGATAAATTTCCCTTGTCAAACCTTGGCCCAAAATCGCTCCTGTTTGTCCTAAAGTTTCTAAATGCCCTATACTATCAATTCCCTTTGCTAAACCACTAATATTGTAAATTTTGTTCTTCTTTAAATACTGAGCAACTTTTTTTGCAAAATTTTTTCCTTCTTCACTGCAATCTCTACTTCCTACAAGAGCAACAGATTTTTTTAGAATTTCTGTTTGTGGAAGTTTTCCTTTTAAATATAGGACATAAGGAGAATTCCTTATGTTCTTCAATGGGAAAGGATAGTTTTCTTCGCCGTAAGGAATCATTTCGATCTCTTCTTTTTTACAGATAGTTTCTATATTAGAAATTTCCTCTTGTATTTCCTCACGAAAAAAATCTTCGATTAATATAAGAACTTTCTCATATTCTTTTCTAGTATATAACTGCTCTTCACATATAAATTGAAAAAGCTCTTCCTCTGATATTCGGAAAAGATTCTTGTTTTCTAAGATAGATTGTTTTATCAAACGATACAAAAAAGTGGAGTGAAGAAACGGTTCTTTCGTATTGATCCATGATAAAAACAAAAATTCTCTTTTCGTGTATTCCATAAACCATCCTCCAATCTTTGAAAAAAGGCATCTGTCTGATAAGCTAGACAAATGCCTAAATTTAGATTCTTTCCAATTTAGTCCTTTAAAGCTAAAGGCATTAAAATATAGATGTAATCTTCTTTTCCTTTTTCATGGACTTTTACAGAAGTCTTTGAACTTAACATTTCTACAGACAGCTCCGTATCCTTTTCCAAGTTTTGAACAAAATCAAATAAATATTTTGTATTTAAAGAAACTTTTAAAGGAGCTCCCTGATAATCCACGATCATTTCTTCATTGATTTTTGCAATATCACTATTCCCCTTAATTTTTAGAAGTCCATCAGACAGGTGGAAGGTTGCTCCATATTTGGATTCCTCATTGTTTCTTACAAAAATAATCACTCTTCTTAAAATACTTAATAAATTTTCCGTGGAAATTCCCATTGTCTTATCATAATTACCATTGGATAAAATTGCTTGATACGCCGGAAAATTTAATTCAATCAAAGAACTCATAATATGAATATCTTCAATCTCAAAATGAGCAAATTTTTTATCAAAGTATAGTTTTACGTCAGCTTCTAATCCTCTAAAAATTTTGCTACAAGCTTCCACTGCTTCTAAAGGAAGACTCATTTGAAAATCCTCTGGAAGTAAAAATTCTTTGTGTAGATAAGTCAATCGATAAGTATCTGTTGTTACAAAATGAATCTCTCCATCTCTTCCTTCAATTCTGACACAATGAATTGCCGGGTTATCTGTATTCCCTGCAGAAAATTTCAATTTATCAAAAATACTTGCCAGTTCTATACTATTCATTCGTAATAGAACTTCTTTCTCCTGTTGCATAAAATTTTCAAAAGCCTTTGGATAATCTTCAGAAGAAAAAGTAGAAAATTCAGAAACTGCATCTCCTCCTTCCACCATTAAAGAATCTCCATCTATCCTGATTTGTATTTCTTCTTCTTTTAACTCTTTCATATATTCGTCAATTAGAGGATATTGAAAGGCGACTTTTCCTTCTTCTATCACTTGTTTACAAGAAACGGTAGTTGTAATTGTAGTTTCTAAATTTGTTCCACACAAAAATAGCATCTCTCCTCTTGTTTCCATATAGACACAAGACAAAATAGGTTTAATCTTATTTTCTGAAATTGCCTTTTCTACAATTCTTAATTTTTTCAGAAATTCAGTTCTATTTACAATTACCTGCATATCTTCCCTCCACTTTATAGTAATGTTTCTCTTAGTTCTTTTGTATATTTACGTTTCAATTTTTTTAAAGTATTTTTTTCAATCTGTCTTACTCGTTCTCTTGTAATGTTAAAATTTTTTCCAATATCCTCTAAAGTATGTATTTCATAACCGTCCAATCCAAAACGAAGTTTCAAAATTTCTTGTTCTCGGCTTTCTAAACGACTTAAAATATCTTTCAATCTTTGTTGCATCATTTTATAGTATACTTTTTCTTCAAAATGTTCTTCTGCTCCGCTCAAAGTATCTTCCAGGTAAATATCTTCTCCAATTTCAGTACTTAATGACATTGGTTCTTGAAATTCAATCATAACTTCTTCTACTTTATTCACAGGCATCTTTAAATATTCTGCAACCTCTTCCACAGTTGGATAAATTCCACACAGTTTAACAGTTTCTGTGACATATTTATTGATCTTATTTAGAATATCATAACGGTAAGAAGGAATTCTAATTTCTCTCCCTTTGAAAATAATTGCTTTACTAATTGATTGCTTAATCCACCAAACTGCATAAGTAGAAAAACGAAAACCCTTTCCCACGTCAAATTTCTCAATAGCACGAATTAAACCTAAATTTCCTTCACTAATAAGATCAATTAGATTCATCCCTTTGCTTCGATATCCTTTTGCCACGTTGACAACAAGGCGTAAATTACATAAAATTAACTGATTCTTTGCTTCTTCATCACCAGACTGAGCCTTGATTACCAAATCCAGCTCCTCTTCTTTTTCCAGTGTTCTATACTGCCTGATATCCTTTAGATACAATGAGAGTAAATCTCGCTCTGCCATATTTTATGCACCTCAGTCTTAAGTATTAGTAAAATTCCTTTTTGACACTACGATTCATCAATTCATTCATCATTTCTTTTGCTGACATATTCTCATAAATTACTCGATACACTGCTTCTACAATAGGCATCGAAATATTTTGTTTTTTCATTTGTTCATAGACAGCCTTTACCGTAGGAACTCCTTCTGCTACCATTGTCATACTTGATAAAATATCGTCAATATGTTCTCCTCTTCCTAATTTTTCCCCAACATAACGATTCCGACTATGTTGACTCATGGCAGTCACAATCAAATCTCCAATCCCACTCAAACCTGAAAAAGTAGATTCTTTTGCTCCAAAACATTTTCCATAACGAGAAATTTCTGCAATACCTCTTGTAATCAAAGCTGCTTTTGTATTATCTCCACAACCTAAGCCATCTAAAGCTCCTGCTGCAATTGCTAAACAGTTTTTAATGGCTGCTCCAATTTCTACTCCAATTAAATCATCGTTCAAATACACCCGAAAATTATTGTTATTAAATAGTTCTTGTATTTGCTTTGCTTTGTCTTCTTCTCCTGCAGCTACTATTGTTGTTGGAATTCCTTTCGAAACTTCTTCTGCATGAGTTGGTCCTGATAAGACAACCAAGTTTTTATGATATTTCCCTAGTATTTCATCCTTCATAACTTCAGAAAGTCTCATTCCGCTAGAGATTTCAATTCCTTTTGCGGTATTTACTAAAATCATATCCCCTTGAATTTGAGAAGAGAATTTTTGAACTACAGAACGTAATGCTTGAGATGGAATGGAAAAAATAACATACTTAACATCTTTTAATAAATTTGTACTTTCCGAAATCACTTCTAAATTTTCCGGAAAAATAACACCTGGTAAGAGTTTTTTATTCTCTCGTTCTTTTTGTAATTTTTGAGCTAATTCTTCTTGATACTCCCATAAAACTACTTGATGTCCATTCTGAGCTAACACCATAGAAAGTGCAGTTCCCCAACTTCCGGCTCCTAGTACGACTACTTTCTCCAACTTAGTCCCCCTTACAATTTAAATTTATTTTCTTTTCCTTCTAACAAACGGATAATATTACTCTTATGACGATATACAACAAAAGCCCCTAACAATAGAGTAATGAAAATTAACAACCAATTTGTTTTTTCCTTCCCAATTTCTACCCAAAAAGTTAAAATTGGTAACAAGCCTGCTGCAATAATAGAACCTAAAGAAATATATCGGCTCACAAAAACAACAGCAATAAAAATAAGAATTAGTAAAAAAGTTACCTTGGGTTCTAAAAATAAAAACACTCCTAAGCTTGTTGCTACTCCTTTTCCCCCTTTAAAAGCCAGAAAAAAAGATAGACTATGCCCTAAAATAACAACCAGTGCTACAATGGAAACAGCATTAGGAGAAAGCCCTCCAGCTGCTGCTAAAGCTACTGCCAAAAAACCTTTTAAAGCATCTGCAAATAATACCATTAACCCATACTTAGCTCCCAAAATACGGTAGGCATTCGTTGCTCCTGAATTTTTACTTCCATAATTTCGAATATCTATATTTTTTGTGATTTTCCCTATCCAAACTCCACTTGGAAGAGAGCCTAAAAAATAAGCAATGATAATAAAAAAAAGTAATTTCATTTCTTTCATAACCTCCGATTATGCTTTTTTTCAGTATAACACGTTTCTTTTCATTTGACTACTTCTTTTACAATTGGTATTTTTTCATTTCTTTTTCGATTTCTTCTACTGAAATAGGATCTAATTCTTCTATCTTTCCACTGACATTCAATTTAATTTGTAATTTTCCTTTTGCTTTAGAATATCGAGAAAATAACTTTCTAGAAAAGTTTTTTTCTTCTTCCGTTAATTCTCCAAAAGCTATCATATGAGGTCCTGGCGTCTCAAAACTGTAAATATAAAAGCTTCCTTCTCGATTTCTTCTAATCTCATCAATTTTTTCATTTGAGATTTGATCTCGACCTACAAATAAATATCTTCCTTTTTCAAAACGGAAAAAACGAGAAATTTTAATTAAAGAAAATAAATCAGCATATTCATGATCTAATAATCCATCTTCTTCCAAAGTTTTTAAACGAATTGAATAAGCAGGATCGGTTAGTAAACATCCCCCACCGGGACTCGGATAGTCTACTAAACCATAATGATCCATAAGTTCCATTTGTCTACTTCTTCCACGACCATTGATATCTAACAGTCCTTCTCTTTGAATCCACCCTTCGGTTTCTGCTAAACTAGGAGGTAACAATTTCCCAGAAAGTGGACGTAAAATTAAATCTCCTACCCCAGATAATTTCTTTACTTTTTCAAGAGCTTGTGGATTTTGTGACATTGGTCTTTGCCCCAAAACTTCTCCTGATATTAGAAAGCTTGCCCCATATTTTTCTAACAATTCTCCTGCAATACGAAACATCAACGAATGACAATCAATACAAGGATTCATATTTTTTCCACGACCATATACAGGGTCTTTTACGACTTCCATATGTCTTTTTTCAAAATGAATATATTCCAATTGTATTCCTAATTGCTTTGCCATATATTCTGCTTTTTCATTCACACCGCCAAAAAAGTGCGACACAAAATTAAGAGCAATTACTTCAATCCCTTGCTCTTGTACTACCTTGATAGCTAAAGCACTATCTAATCCGCCTGAAAATAGTGCTAATGCTTTTATTTTTGCCACCAATTATTCCTCTCTTTCAAATTCTAAAATAGTTTTCTTTTGATTTTTCTTTCCTTCATAATGTACCTTCATGCTCTTTGGTACAATTGTATATACCTTTTTACTAATTGCCACAAAACTGGATTCTTTCACTCTCATAGCCCCTGCTAAAAAATCCATCAATCGTTGTGCTACCTTAGTATCTAAAAATTCTAAGTTAATCGTAATCATCTTATCTTTTACAATATAGTCCGCAATTCTTTCTGCATCAGCAAATCCTTTCGGATCCACAAATACTGTTTGACAATTATTGATGCCACCATCATCTTCGTTGGAAAATACTTCTTTCATTACTTGACTACTTTTTGCTTTTCCAAAAAAAGTTTTTTGTTTTCCATTTTTAGAAGATTTCACTGTCTTTGCACTCTCTTCCGCCATCGGTTCATCTGCTGTTGAGAAATCAAGGATTCCTGTATCTTCTTCTTCATAATCAGACTCTACTGAATCAATTCCAAATAATTCTTTCATTCCACTTGTCAATCCATTTACTGTAGAAAATAAGCCTTTCTTTTTTCCCTCATTCTCTTTCATTTATATTCCTCCTAGTAAAATATTTTTCTTCCTAAACGAATCATAGTAGCTCCCTCTTGTAATGCAATTTTGTAATCATTTGACATTCCCATAGAAAGTTCTGTCAAGCTACCCTGAAAGTATTTTTCATTCCAATCTTCTTTTAATGTTCTTAATTTATGAAATACTCTTCGCTGTTCCTCAATATCTTCCGTAAAGGGAGCCATTGTCATCAATCCGCAAATAGAGATGTTTTTTAAATTTAATAATTTTGGAAGATCCTTTTCCGCTTCTAAAACTTCATAACCTTCTTTGCTTTCTTCTCCTGAAACATTCACTTCAATTAAAACAGGCATTTTTTTCCCTAAGGCTTCCATTTTTTTATTGATTTCTTCTGCTAATGATAATTTATTCACAGAATGAATCATAGAAACTTTATCTGCAATATATTTTACCTTATTTTTTTGTAAATTTCCAATAAAATGCCATTCTAAAGATTTTGCAAAAGGATAAGTGGAGAGTTCTTCATACTTTTCTTGAATAACTTGAACTCTATTTTCTCCCAGAGTAATAATCCCTGTTTCTAAATAAGGCAACATTTCTTGAGCTGTTAAGTACTTGCTCACTGCAATTACTTTTACTTTTTCGGGATATGGAGAATATTGTTTCACTTCTTCATATATTTCTTTTATTCTTTCTTCGATTTGTTTCATCTTCTATCCTTTCTATAAAAAGTATTCTAACATATCGTTAAAAAAAAACAAGCCTTTTTGTGTTATTTGATACTCTTCTTCTCTCTTTATTAAATATGATTTTTTGAAAAGAGTTTCACAAATTTTTTTGTATTTTCCATTAGGCGTTAACCAAGTATTTAATTGGCGAAAGCCCAAAAGGTATCGATACTGCTCTATCATTTCTGCATTAAGAATCTCTTCTTCCTCTCTAGGAAATCTATTCTTGTTTACATTTGAAAAATAATGTTCAAAATCTCTATCATTACTATAACGAATTTCCTCTAAATACCCGGAAGCTCCTAAACCTATCCCAAGATAGTTTTGATTTTGCCAATATTTTTGATTATGTCTGGAAAAATATCCAGATTTTGCAAAATTAGAAATTTCATAATGCTCGTAAGAATTCTCTTTCATAGTCTCTATAATCTTTTGATACATCTCCGCTTCTACATCGTTCTCCGTTCTTTGGTAAATTCCTTTCTCTAACTTTTGAAAGAAAGGAGTATTCTCTTCCCAAATCAAAGAATAAATGGAAATATGGTCTGCATCTAAACATAAAAAATTTTCTATATCTTCTTCCACTTCTTCTAAAGTCTGTGTTGGCAAAGCAAACATCATATCAACACTGATATTTTGAAAACCAATTTCTCTTGCCATTTGGAAAACTTCTTTTGCTTCTTGAACAGTATGAAGTCTCCCTAACATTTTCAAGTACTTTTCATTCATAGATTGAATTCCTATACTCAAACGATTTACACCTATTTCAAAATAATCTTGGAGTTTTTTTAAGTTTAGAGTTTTTGGATTACATTCTACTGTGATTTCTGTCTTTTCATCATGAGGTAACAACTCTAAAATTTTAGCAATTTCTTCTCCCTCTAACAAAGAAGGCGTTCCACCACCAAAATAAATCGTATCATAATAGAAATGTTCGTATAGAGAAATCTCCTGATACAAAGCTTCCAAATATCTCTTTTTCCAATTTAATTTTCCTGAAAAAGAAGTAAAATCACAATATTCACATTTGTGCAAACAAAAAGGAATATGAATATAGACAGCATCGGCCTTTACTTTATAAAGCATTGACATAATCTTGAAAACTCTTTTTAAATTGATTTAATTTCTCTTTTGCTGTTATCTCTGCTTTATCTGAAACACAAATATAGTATTTAATTTTAGGCTCTGTTCCGGACGGTCGAACAGTCACTTGACTTCCATCTTCCAAAACATATTGTAATACATTTGATTTTGGTAAGCCATTATAATTTTCATTGAAGTCTCTAATTTCTAAAACTTTTTGTCTACAAAGTACTGTTGGTTTTATTTCTCTTAATTTCTTCATAGTATTTGCAATGGCCTCTAAACCATCTTTTCCCTTTTTTGTAATAGCAATCGTTTCTTCTAAATAATATCCAAACTTATCATATAATTTTAGCAACTCTTCATACAAACTACTTCCTTGTGCATCATAGTAAGCTGCCATTTCTGCTACTAACATTGAAGTTACAACGGCATCCTTGTCTCGCACATGAGTTCCTGACAAATAACCAATAGCCTCTTCAAAACCAAATAGAAATACTCCGTCTAGTTCTTTTTGTTCAAATTGTCTAATTTTCTCTCCAATATATTTAAACCCTGTTAAAGTTCGATACAAAGTAATTCCATAAGCTTTTGCAATAGGATCCAACATCGGAGTAGATACAATAGTACTAATGACAGCTCCATTTTTAGGAATTTTTTTGTTTGTAAAAATATAATTTGCCAACAAAATTCCAATTTGATTTCCATTTGGGATATACCATTTTCCTTCTTTATCTAAAAACGCAATCCCTGTTCTATCCGCATCGGGATCATTTGCAATACACAATTTTGCTCCTACCTTGTCTGCTAAGTCTAGGCTCAATTGAAATACGCTATGGTCTTCCGGATTGGCATAAGGACAAGTTGGAAAAGTCCCATCGGGTAATTCTTGTTCTGCCACAGTATGCACATTTAAAAATCCCATTTCTTTTAACACTCTTTGTACTGCAACTCTTCCGGTTCCATGTAAAGGAGAGTACACGATTGGAAAATTTTCTTTTCCTGAAATTTCTCTATGAATCGCATTTTTCTCTACTTCTTCTATAAAACGATCATCTATACTTTTTCCAATGGAGCAAAAAAGTCCTTGTTTTTTTGCTTCTTCTAAGGTAATAGTTTTAACATCTTGAAACACATCTACTGCATTGACAGAATCCACAATTCCACTTGCTTGTGGTTCTACAATTTGTGCTCCATCTTCCCAATATACTTTATATCCATTATATTCTTTTGGATTGTGAGAAGCGGTAATCATAACTCCTGCTTGTGCTCTTAACTCTCTAGTAGCAAATGATAGCTCGGGAGTCGAACGTAAACTTTCAAAAACATAGGCCTTAATGCCATTAGCTGCTAAGACTCTTGCTGTTGTTTCTGCGTTCTCTTCTGAATCAATTCGACAGTCATAAGCAATAGCTACCCCTCGTTTTTTCCCTTCTTCTCCTGTCATTTTAAGAATGTAATTGGCTAAACCTTGGCTTGCTTTTCCTACATTATATCGATTCATTCGATTCCTTCCAATTCCACGAATTCCTCTCATTCCAGCCGTTCCAAAACTTAAATCGGTATAAAATCTATTTTCTAATTCTATTTCATCGGAAGAAATTGCTTGTAATTCTTTTTTTTCGTCTTCTGACAATAACGATGAATGAAGCCATTTTTCATATTCTAATTTCCAATTCAATTCCATATATTTCCTCCTAAATTTTTATTCAAATGTAATCTCTCTATTTTTATTATTATATAATTTATTTGGCTTGCTAGTCAACTCTTTTCTCGATAAAAAAAGGATTTTAGCTGCTTTTCTTTCAACTAAAATCCTAAAAAAATTTTATTTTATACTATCGTTACTTTTTTAGAAAATTCCTCCAATTACTTGTTGTAATTGAGCTTCTAAAGTAGGTTGTGCTTCTTCAAATTTTAAATTTACTTGATTTGCTACACTAACAACTCTTGTTTGATATTGGTTTCTATTAGATTCTGAAGATGTAGTAACTTTTGTTCTTCCTCTTGTTCCTTGTGTTAAGTTATTGTTTGTCGAAATAGAAACTTTGGAATTTGTTTTTTCACTAATCATGATATCTGTGACCATAGTATAAGCCATATCAGACACTAAAGCATCCACAGTTCCTGCAATCAAGGCTCCAGCTAATCCTAGCCCAATTGCAGTATTCATAGAACCTGTGTTATAGGCTCCTAAGGTTGCTCCTACTCCAGCTCCTAACACTCCACTTCCAAAGGGATCTGATTCTCGTAAATCTACTTTATCCAATTTTAAGACATTTGCTTGTAACCAGTAAGATGCTTGATTCGGATCTTGTACCACATAATATCCTTTTTGAGATAAAGTATCCTTAATTTTATCTTCAATATTTACTGTTTTCCCAGAAGTATTTTTAATTTGTACAAAAACAGTCTTTTGATTTGTAGAAACAGGATTTAACCAGATAGTTTCTGACATCTTCGTTTGTACATCTAAATTTCTTTTCTTTATGGCGGTATTTAATGCTCCACAACCAGAAAATACCAATAATAATGTTGTTAATAACACAAAAATCAATTTCTTATTTTTCATATTTCCTCCATATTCTTTAAAATACAATTCTAAAACACACTTAGAATAATTTTGGCTTATTATAACACACAGTCGGAAATATTACAAATCATTTTCTACATCATACCATTCATCATAGGATTGGAAGGATTTCCAGGCATTGTTTCTTCCTTCTTATTGACTACCAACACTTCTGTTGTCAAAATCAACGAAGCAATCGAAGCAGCATTTTGAATTGCAGAACGTGTTACTTTAGCCGGATCCAAAATTCCTGCAGACATCATATCTACATAAGTTTCTGTCTTTGCATCAAAGCCATAACCATCTGGAGAATTTTTAATTTTCTCAATGACAACTCCACCATTGACACCAGAATTCTCTGCAATTTGTTTCATTGGAGCTTCAAAAGCTTTTTTTACAATCTCAACTCCCATTCCTTCTTCTCCTTGCAGTTGATACTCTTTCATATCTGATACCAATTGAAGTAAAATACTTCCACCACCGCTCACAATTCCTTCTTCTACCGCAGCTCTAGTAGCATTTAATGCATCTTCTATTCTTAACTTTCTTTCTTTCATTTCCACTTCAGTAGCAGCTCCTACTCGAATAACTGCCACTCCACCGGATAATTTTGCCAATCGTTCCTTTAATTTTTCAGTATCGTATTCTGAATTTGACTCTTCAATTTGTGTCTTTACTTGTTGCACTCTTATTTGAATTTCATCTTGACTTCCTGCTCCATCTACAATCACAGTACTATCTTTTGTTACCTTTACTGTTTTTGCTCTTCCTAAATCTTCTATTTCCATTTCTTCCAAACGTTTTCCAGTCTCTTCCGAAATCAAAGTAGCTCCTGTCAAAATAGAAATATCTTGTAACATTGCTTTTCTTCTATCTCCAAAAGCTGGAGCTTTCACGGCTACTACATTTAAAGTTCCTCGTAATTTATTGATGACTAAAGTAGTGAGAGCTTCCCCCTCCAAATCATCTACTATCATTAAAACAGGTCGAGAAGTTTGTACTGTTTTTTCTAAAATAGGTAAAATTTCTTTCATCGAAGAAATCTTTTTATCCGTTACCAAGATAAATGGATTTTCTAATTCTGCTGTCATACGTTCTGCATCGGTTACCATATAAGGTGATACATATCCTTTGTCAAATTGCATTCCTTCTACCACTTCTAAAGTCGTTTCTAAAGATTTTGCTTCTTCCACGGTAATGACTCCAGTTTCTCCTACCTTTTGCATAGCTTCTGCAATCAGTTTTCCTATCTCTTCATCTCCTGCTGAAATCGATGCAACTTGTGCAATTTCAGAGTTAGAAGCTATCTTCTTTGCTCGTTTTTTCAAACATTCTACTGCTTCTTTACTTGCTGCTTCAATTCCTCTTTTTAAAAACATAGGATTTGCTCCGGCACTTAGCATTTTTAAACCTTCTTTTACAATGGATTGTGCTAAAATGGTTGCTGTCGTTGTTCCATCTCCTGCTACATCATTCGATTTAATGGCAACTTCTTTTAATAATTGTGCTCCCATATTTTCAAAGGGGTCTTCTAATTCAATTTCTTTTGCAATGCTAACTCCATCATTGGTAATCAAAGGAGCTCCATAACTTTTCTCCAATACCACATTTCTTCCTCTTGGACCTAAGGTAATTTTCACAGCATCCGCCAAGGTGTTCATTCCTTCTTCTAATTTATTTCTTGCTTCCGCATTAAACTTTAATAACTTTGCCATCTTTTTCCTCCTATTCTATGACTGCTAAAACTTGTTCCATATCCAACACTAAATATTTTTCTTCTCCATCTTCTATTTCTGTTCCTGCATATTTTTCAAAAACAACTTCCATTCCTATTTTTACTTCTTCCACTTCTAATGATACCGCTACAATCTTTCCTCTATTTGAAGTTTCCTTATCTTTTACACTGGATAAAATAATTCCACTTTTTGTCATTTCTTCTTTTTCTTTCACTTGCACTAAAATTCTTTTTCCTAATGGTTTTATCTTCATTTTTTTCCTCCTTTTATGTTTTAGCACTCACAATTCAAGAGTGCTAATTATAAGATAATACATTTTAAGATTTTTTTCAAGCTTTTTTCAAAGTATTTTAGTTGACTTTTTTGTCATTTCCTGTGATAATAAAGATAAAGAAGTGAAAGGAGAATTACTATGAAACAATGTATTGATTCGCATAAAGTACATGCTAGATTAAAAAAAATACAAGGACAAGTCAATGGAATCTCCAATATGATTGATCAAGATATTCCCTGTGAAGATATTCTAATTCAAATCAATGCTGTAAAAAGTGCTATTCATAAAGTGGGACAAATTATTTTGGAAGGTCATTTAGACCACTGTGTTCGAGATGCCATTAATGAAGGAAAAGCGGATGAAGCCATCGAAAGATTTTCAAAAGCAGTTTCCTATTTTGCAAATTTAAAATAATTTTTTAATTTTACCCTTTCTTTTATTTTTTTTATGGGGTATACTCATAACAACAAGGAAAACAAAATCATGTGAGGAGGAAGGTCCTATGAATAATCAGTATAATCAAGACGGTAAAAAAGAAGGTCTATGGGTCAAGTTATATGATAATGGTGTCGTTCAGGAAGAGAGAAATTATGTGAACGGTGTCCGTGAGGGAGTCTACAAATCCTACTACGCAAATGGGCAATTGGAAATTATTAAAAATTACAAAAACGGAAATTTACATGGTTCTTATGAAACTTTTTATAACGATGGAAAAATCAGTTCACGTCATGCTTTGATTGATGGAAGAATTATTGGGAAATATGAGGAATTCTATCCAAATGGAACTCTAAAATCTTGTTCTGAATATGTTGGTGACTCAACCACTCCTGTGAAAACTATAAAATATTTTCCAAACGGAGAAAAGAAAATGGAAGCAAATTTGAAAAAAGGATTCCTTTTTGGAGCTTATAAAGAATATCATTCCAATGGTGTTGTTTATAAGATAGCAACTTATGGTGAAAAAGGAAGATTGGAAGGAGCCTACCAAGAATTTAATGCAGAAGGGGTTTTAATCAAAGAATGTACTTATAAAAATGGGCAAGAAATCTAAACCGGTTGTATAATAAATGGTGTTGATGAGAAAATGATTCTTTTCTCTCAATGCCATTTTTTTTGCAAAAAAAAATTGAGACTTTGAAATTTTCCTGTTAAAA
>UMHQ01069897.1_pt1 | contig 51316 bp, 49 predicted proteins | sample 1965531 | NCBI WGS metagenome assembly UMHQ01 (sample SAMEA4836098, study PRJEB28245) | human gut metagenome | biome: gut microbiome; material: fecal sample | place: Denmark | collected 2008 | reverse complement strand
AGTAAGGTTTTGCCAAAAACTCAAAAGGTCGCAAAATTATGACTTTTTAATATAGGAGTTTGGCGTTCTCGGGTAAGCTCAACACCGATTCGTTCGTCGGCGAAAGGCTGAACTTTTCGCGGTGTAAAAGCGCGTCGGGAATAATATAGATGCGCTTGCCTTTCCAAATCGTTTTGCACTCTCTTTCAAGGTAACGCAAAGCGAATATTTTGTTGTAAACGTCGGGGTTTGCGGTAACGATGACGGAACGCGGATCCTCATCGCTCATAAGATTCATAAGTGCTTCGCGAATACGCATAATGACGTATTCTTCCGAGAAAACGAACCCGTCGCCCTGACAATACGGACATTCCGAAAGCAGCAGATCGTAAACGCTGCTTCTTGTTTTCTTTCGCGTGACTTCGACAAGTCCCAAAGTGGTCATGACGGGTTTACTTGTGCGGACGCGGTCTTTTTTGAGTTCCTTTTCAAAAGCGGCAAGCAGTTTTTTGCGGCTTTCTTCCAGCTCCATATCAATGAAGTCGACGATGACGATACCGCCGATATTGCGAAGGCGCAACTGTTTGGCGATTTCTTCCGCCGCCAGAAAGTTGGTGTTGAGGAATGTTTTTTCCAAATCGTTCTCGCCGACGTATTTTCCGGTATTGACGTCGATTGCTGTCAACGCTTCAGTGCGGTCGATGACAATATACGCGCCGTTTTTCAAAATTACTTTGCGTTTTATGAGTTTTGAAATCTGCGACTGCAAATTGTAATATGTGAACAGGTTTTCGGTGCCCGTATAAAGTTCCACAACGTCTCTGTCGCCGTAAATTTCGACAAGACTCTGGCGAAGGTCGCGGGCAACGATTTCGTTGTTGACGATAATGCGGTCGATGTCGGAGTCCAGAATATCGCGGATTGTGCGGAAGATAAGGTCGCCCTCTTCGTAAACGACGTCGCCGTCCTGCGCGGTTTTGTAACTCTGCACGATGCTTTTCCATTTCTGGACAAGGGAATTCATTTCCTTGACGATATCCGCGTCGTCGGCGTTCTGCGCGGCGGTGCGAATGATAAAGCCTACGCCCGCGGGACAGTTTTCTTTGACAAGTTTCAAAAGCGCGACTCTTCTTGCCTCGTCGGAAATTTTATGAGATATGCCGACGTAATCCATCTGCGGCATAATGACCACGAGCCTGCCCGGCAACGATATGTTTTGCGAAACCCTGACGCCTTTCGTGCCGAAATAATCCTTGACGACCTGACACATAATGCGGTCGCCCGGCGACACGTTGAGTTTTTGCGGCATAACGAGCGCGCCGTCGCCCAAAGTGGTCTTGTCAACAAGCGTTTCGCCCGCGTAAAGGAAGGCGTTTTTTTCAAGCCCGATATTGACAAACGCCGCTTTCATTCCCTGCAAGGTATTGACGACTTTGCCCTTGTAAATGTTGCCGACGATTTTCGGTTTCGTTGCTTTTTCGACGTAATATTCCTTCAACTCGTTATTTTCGGTCATTGCGACGCAAACGCGCTTCGGGTGGTAGTCGATGAAGAGTTTTTTCATAAAAATTCCTTATAAAACGTCGGATTTTTGAAAATTCCGCCGTGCAAACGGTGTTTTTCGCGTCCGACAAAATTATATTCAACCGAATTCGATTATTCGATTTTCATTCATTTATGCAATTAAATATTGTAATATGCATGAAAAAAAATGTCAAGGGATATGGGATTTTAAGTCGTTGGCATATATCATGAAAATCCGCCGTATAATAGCGTGAGGTGACAAATATGAAATACGAAGACATCGATAACGTGGAAAACCAGATTATCAACAACGATTACGTTTCGTACGACGTAAAACCCGCGCGCAAATCGCGGCAATTCTTTGAGAAAATCAAAGGCTCTTTCAATAAGGAAGGCACGGGCAGTCTGCTGATTCTGCCGCTTATGGCGCTTACCGCGATTTCACTCGGCTTTCTGATTGCACAAATCGCAAAATACGCAAGCATTGCCGCGCTTACTTCGATATTGACCTGAAAAAGTGAAAATCAAAATTCACCCGATGTCGATAATCGTTGCCGCCCTTCTCGTGTGGAAATTCGGCATCGGGGCGTTTTTATCGAGCGTTCTTGCGGTTACTCTGCACGAATGTTTCCATGCGATTGCCGCGAAAACAAGAGGTTATCCGTCCGAGCGGATAATTTTTTTGCCCTACGGCGCGACGCTTTACAACAATCACGATTTCGACAAAACATCCAACGTAATAATCGCGCTTGCAGGGCCGCTTCTGAACCTTTCGCTTGCGCTTTTTACCGTGGCGATATGGTGGATTTTTCCCGAAAGTTTTGCATATCTTCAAACGTTTTTTTACGCAAATCTCTGGACGGGGCTTTTCAATCTTTTGCCGGTAACTCCGCTGGACGGCGCAAGGGTTATCGAGGCGATTTCGGGATATAAACCGAGAGTGATAAAACTGCTCAGAATTTTTGGGATAATCCTGTCGCTCGCTCTACTGATATTTTACCTGTTTTCGCTAAAAACCACGCCGAATTTCACCTTGCTTATAATGGCGGCGTTTTTGATGATTTACAACATTTTTGAAAGCGACGCAGCAGACCTGAAATACCTTAACAACGCTTCCCCAATTGTGAAAAACTATGACAAAGGCGTTATCGGTCAAACATTGTATATCGACGAAAACGCAACTTTACAGCGCGTTTTATGTCTGATAAAACCCGATTACCGTTATGTTTTTTACGTTATGAAAAACAACGAAGTCGTGTGTAAACTCGGCGAAGACGATATGCAACGATTAATTCTGAACAATCCGCTTTTTAAAAAAATCGGCGAGGTTATTCCCCGAAACTTCCAAAATCCTTAACCCGAATGGCGGTTGCGTCGATAAGAATATCCAGCCCGTATTCCGACGGTTTCAGACACACTTTTATGCTTCCGGGATACAGCTCGAAATAAGTTTTCAGCATATCGTTTACGTCGCTTTTCAAAAGGTCGTTGAGCCTGTCGGGATGGGAAACTTTATCGCTTAAAATGACGTTTTTCAATCTTTCGCTTGCAAGTTTTGCAGTCTTTTTCACAGTCCGAAAAACCTCCTGATTCTTGTGCCGAGCCCCGCGCGCGAAACGCAGTCGTAAATGTTTTTCGTGCCGTTTATGACGTTCGACGCAAGCATCTTGAAAGCGCGCCCCGAGGTCGTGTCGAAAGGCACTTTTCCCGTCTGCGAATACATCGTGATGTAGTCGTCCTCGGGGATAACTCCGACAGGCTCGCATCTGACGGCGCGCACGATATCGCCCGCACTCATCATTTCGCCCTTCGATACCATATCGCCGCGTACGCGGTTCACGACAAGTCCGACGCTCATAAGACAGTACCCGGACAGTATCGACAACACTTTGTCGGCGTCGCGCACAGCCGAAATATGCGGCGTCGTTACGACGATTGCCTCGGTTGCCGCCGATACCGCGCGGTGAAATCCGTTGTCGATGCCCGCGGGACAATCGATTATAACAAAATCGAAGTTGAGCGCGAGCGCGTCCACGACGTTTCGGAAACTGCACGCCGTAATAAGCGGACTGTCCTGAATTTTCGCCGACGGCAAAACGTAAAGCGTGGGATTGTCGACGTCCTGAATCAACGCCTGTTTCAGTCTGCATTTCCCCGATATGACGTCAAGGACGTCGTAAACCACCTTGTTTTCGACCGCAAGAACGACGTCAAGGTTATTAAGCCCGATATCGGCGTCCACAAGCACGACTTTTTTGCCTGTTTCCGCAATCGCGATTCCAAGACTTGCCGTAAGCGTCGTTTTGCCGACGCCGCCTTTTCCCGATGTAACAACAATTTTTCTTCCCACAATTTACCTCCGCATATATGGTAAACCGTGTAATTTTGCAAAAAAAAGCGTTTCTCGTAAAAGAAACGCCGATTATGTCGATTTATGTCAAAACCACAGTCTTTTGTGTCAAAAGAACACTCAATGTGTTTTTTCGTGATTTTGCTTGTTTTTATATGTTTTTATTGGTTTTTCGGACGATTTCGATAAATATCCGTCAATCAACCTTCATATTAAGCATCTGACTTAACGCTTTGCCGTCTTCCAAAAGCACGCCGCCGCCGAGAGCCGCGGCATTGTCATAGTCTTTCAGCTGCGTTATCGGAAGGTAAAGCCTGACGCCCAGATATTCGATAAGCCCCGGAAGTTCCGACGTGCCGCCCGAAATGAAAATGCCCTTTTTGCCGATTTCACCCGCAAGTTCGGGCGGTGTTATATTCAGGACGTTTTCAACGACTTCGATAAGAGCGTCGATGGATTTTGAAATGGCGCGGCGCACGTCTTTTGCCGACGCTTCCATACTGCGGGGCGTTCCGTCCAGAACGTCGCGACCGCTTATTTCGGTTGCCGACAAATCGTTGTCGTACATACTGCCAACGTCGAGTTTCAACTTCTCCGCGGTATAATCGCCGATTTTTAAGCCGTAATTTTCAACGAAATAATCAATGATTTTGGAATTGAGCATCGCGCCCGCGATATTCACGCTGCACGCCGCGGAAATTCCGTTTTTCGTGACGCTTGCGACTTCCGCAGTGCCGCCGCCGATATCCAGAAACAGTCCGCCGACGCTGTTGGTGTATGCAAGCAGCGCAAGCGGCGACTCAACAAGAATGACGTCTTTCACACCGGCGTTTAGCATAACCGTTTCGACGTCGCGCCTTTCGACAACGGTAAGTCCAGACGAGATCATCACGACCGCGCGGATTTGCGGCTTGAAAATCTTTTCGGGCAAAAGTCTTTTGATAAATTCGCTCATCATAAGCGACGCGTCCTCGACGCTCACAACGACGCCTTCGCGCACGGGATAAATTTCACGCGCATTTCCCATCGTCGTTCTGACGTAGTTTTTCGCGGCGTTTCCCGATTCCACGACTTCGCGTTTCTTCTTGTGCGTGCTGACGACGACGACCGACGCTTCTTTCAGAACGATGCCTTCGCCGCGCTTATAAATCGTAATGTAAGACGAGCCGAAATCAACGGCAAGTTCCATGAGTGCCATAAATACTCCTTAAAAATTCGTCGATACGCACGGACGTTTCTTCGACGGGCAAGCCCATAATATTTGAGAAACTGCCGGAATAACCCGCCACGACGACGTCGTCCTGAATGCCGTACGAGCCGGCTTTGTCCAGGGGGCTGCCCGTTGCGACGTATTCCTTAATCGTATCCGACGAAAGGTTTTTCATTTTAACTTTCGACACGACGTAAAAAGTCGTGATTTTTTCGTTGAATCTCAACGCGACGCCGGTATAAACGAAATGCGTGCGATTTGACAAGGTTTTCAGCATTTCCGAGGCGTCGTTCTCGTCCTTGGGCTTCAGAAAATATCTGCCGTCCATAAAAACGACGGTATCCGCTGCGATGACAAGCGCGTCCAAAGCGTCGGACGCTATTGCTTTTTCGCGCGCGTTATCGGTGACGAGTTTTGACGGAAAACGCCCGATTTTCTTTTCGGGCGCGTCGTTTACCGATATCGTAAATTCGGGAAAAATCTCCCTTAAAAGTTCCTTCCTTCGGGGCGAACCCGACGCAAGAACCACTTTTACGTCATTATAAGATTTCAATGTTTTTACCGTATGCGCGCTTGAACTCGGACGATGCCGTGAGTGCTTCCTTGATTTCAAGCGAGCAGTCTCCTTCGGTTTCCGTTTTCATAATCACGCTGTCGCCAAGCACGTCGCAGTTGATGCCGGTGATAAGCCCGCTCTGGCTTCTGTCGAAACTTTCCGCAATACGCAGAATGACCGAAAGTTTTTTGATTGCCTCGATATCTTCCTGAGAAAGCAGGACGCGGTATTTGTTCATATCGAGCTCGTTAAAGTCGCTCTTTTTGTGACCGCCCGCAACGAACGCCGCCACGACAAGATCCTTTTGCGAAATGCCGTATAGGTTGCTGTTTAAGATGATATAACTGCTGTGGCGATGGTGGTCATAGAACTTGATACGCATGCCGCTGTCGTGCAGAAGCGCGGCGACGCGCAACACCTTAACGTACGCTCTGGGCAGTTTATGCAGCACTTTTAACTGCTTAAACAGCTGTAACGACAGATTATATACATGTTCCGCATGGGAAATGTTCGCGTCGAAATAGTGCATGAGCGTCTGAATGCTGTGTCCCAGAATATCCGACAACGGCTTCTCGTTGGTGCTGGGCACGGCATAGCGGAACATTGCGCCTTCGCGAAGTCCGCAACCGCTGACGATGATTTCGTTGAGACCGACGTAATCGATAACTTCCTTAACGACGGCAAGCGCGGTCGGGAAAATATCGGCGCGTCCCGACGACAACCCTTTGATTTTTTGGGTGCGGTCAAGGTCAAGCGTTTTGATGGTGTTGTAAATCTGATTGAATTCTTCCGTCGAAAGATGGTAATTGTGCATCATATCGAGCGGGTATTTTTTGATATTCCTGCTTATGCGACCGAGGTTTCTGAACGTGCCGCCGACGCCGACGAATTGCGTATCGGGATCGATTTCCTTGAACCATTCGATCCTGTCAAGATGTTCTTTGATGAAATCCTGAACTTTTTTCGCCTTTTCTTCGGGCGGACAATTATCGTTTTTGAAAAGGTCGGTAAGCGTAACCGAGCCGAAAGGCAGCGTTTCGCTGGCAAGGATATTCTTGCGACTGTAGTAAATGAACTGCGTGCTGCCGCCGCCGATGTCCATAATAAGCCCTTTGGGCACTTCCAGACTGTTGATGACGCCCTGATAAACAAGGTTTGCCTGCTCGTCCTTTGTCAGAACCTGAATTTTGATACCGCACGAAACCGCGACTTCGTCAAGAAAACTTTTCTGGTTTTTGGCGCGGCGTACGGCGGAAGTTGCGTAAGCGTAAATCTTTTCAACGCCGTTCGCGTCGCAAAGACGGCGGAACATTTTAAGCGTTTTTATCGTTTGCGCGATGCGTTGCGGCTTCAAAAAGCCGTCCCAGTCCATATCCTGCCCGAGGCGTACGGATTCCTTCAATTCGTCGAAAACGACAAAATATCCGCCTTCGAGAATGTTGACGAGTACGAGACGCGCGGAATTTGAACCTAAATCGATAATTGCAATCTTTTCCATAAAAAATCCTTAAAACTTGTATATTATTGTTTATTATTGAACCTAAAACTAATGGAATTATAACATATAAAAAAACGTTTGTATAGGGGGTATTTTCAAATTTTTGCACTTTTTGACAATTTTTTCGGGCGGTTTTCGACGATTTTATGAAATAACGCGCAAAAAAATCCCCGCTATTCACAGGGACGTTTTTGAAGAATGCGATCCTGAGTTCGTATTATTATCTGTTGGCATCCGTCGATACTATGCAACGTTGCGGACATTTCGCGGCGCATTTGCCGCAGTTTATGCATTTCGTGTAATCGATTGTGGCAAGGTTGTCGACGATGGTTATCGCGCCGACCTCACACTGTTTCACGCAGATACCGCACGCGATACAGCCTTTCGTACAAAGCTCGCGCACTTCCTTACCTTTCTGGTGATTGCTGCACGCAACGTAATAAGTCGCGCTTGCGGGGATCCTTTTTATTATCTTTTTCGGACACACCGAAATGCACCTGCCGCAGGAAATGCACTTGCTTAAGGACACTTCGGAATATCCTTTTTGTTTTACGGTAACGGCGTGATGCTGGCACGCGTCCACGCAGGAGCCCGTTCCCAGACAGCCCCAGGCGCACTGTTTGCGTCCGCCTGCAAGAAGCTCCATACTTCTGCAATCGCCGTATCCGACGTAATCGTATTTATCTTTCGCGTCCTGACCGCCGTGGCAGCAAACGACGACTTTCGTCGCTTCGCCGGTGTCGGTGAGTCCCAGAATTTCCGCGATTTCTTCTTTCTTTTCTTTTGAGGTTGCGTTGCAGGAGGAAAGTTCCGCCTTTCCTTCGACAAGAGCGGTTGCAAAACCGTCGCAACCGGCGTATCCGCACGCGCCGCAGTTTGCGCCCGACAGGCAATCCTTGACCCGGTCAATGCGTTCGTCGCGACTTACCGCAAGTTTCTTTCCGAGATACGCAAGCGCAATCGCGAACAGCATCGCAAGGACAAGAAGGATTAAAGCGGGGATAAATACTTGAAGCGCTTTTGAAGCCGCTAATAAATTAATCATATTTCCGCCCTCCTTAAATCATACCGCCGAACGCCGTGAACGCCATACTCATAATGGACGCCGCAACAAGCGTAATGGGGAAACCCTGAAAACTTTCGGGGATATCGCTGTGACGCAATTTCTCGCGTATGCCCGCCATAAGTACGATTGCGAGAGTGAAGCCGACGCCGCTGAAAACGCCGTTCAAAAACGCTTGTATAAGGTTGTATCCGTACGACGGCGTGACGTTGACGATCGCAACGCCCAGAACGGCGCAGTTCGTCGTGATAAGCGGCAGATATACGCCCAGCGCGTTATACAAGCCCGGGCTGAAACGCTTGATCACGATTTCGACAAGTTGCACGAGCGCGGCGATAACGAGAATGAACGCAATCGTCTGAATGTATTCGACGTTCCACTTAATAAGCAGAAGGTTGACCGCGTAAGTAATAATCGACGCGACGCCCATAACGAAGATAACCGCAACGCCCATGCCGAGCGCGCTGTCGGTCTTTTTGGACACGCCGAGGAAAGGACAGATTCCCAAAAATTGCGCGAGGATAAAGTTGTTTACGAATATCGCGCCGATAATAAGATATAAGTACGACATTTATTTACCCTCCTTTATGATAATGGGTTTCAGTTCTTCAATGCGGATTTCTTCGCGAAGAGCCTTATCGCGTTTTCTGTTGCTGATGTAGTTTACGGCAGCCATCATAAGTCCGTACACCAAAAATCCGCCGGGAGCCATCGCAATTACCGACATCGAATATTCGGGAAGACTTCCGATTGCGATACCGAAGAAAGTACCTGCGCCGATGACTTCTCTGATGCAGCCCATAACGGTGAGCGAACACATAAATCCAATCCCCATTCCAAGCCCGTCAAGCGCGCTGTCGCCGACGGAGTTGCAGGACGCAAACGATTCCGCTCTTGCCAGAATGATGCAGTTAACGACGATTAACGGCAGATAAAGTCCCAATATTTCATAAACGTCGGGTAAAGCGTATTCCATCGCCATATCAAGGACGGTGACAAAAGTCGCGATAATCAGGACGTACGCAGGGATACGGACTTTGTCGGGAATGATGTTTCTAAGAAGCGAAATCATCACGTTGCTGCACACAAGGACGAAGGTCGTCGCAAGCCCCATATATATGCCATTCATCGCCGCGGTCGTCAGCGCAAGCGTCGGGCAAGTGCCAAGAACCAGACGGAACGTGGGGTTATTGCGGACAATGCCGTTCGTCACGATTTTCCATTTACTGTTGGGGTTTTTTCCTGCTCTCATTATTTGTTACCCCCTTTGATTGCTTTGTGGTATTTTGCGACAATATCGACGCTCGACGCAACCGCGTTGGACGTTTTCGTTGCAGACGACACGGCGGACACTTCCTTTCCGACTGTCGTTTTTTGTTTGTTTGTTCTGAACCCGTTGATTGTCGTCAGGTCGACGTTGTAAAACTGATTAAGGAAACTTTCCTTGCTTTCGACGCCCATGGTTTCGGACGAGGACGTTTTCATAATCTTTATGATTTTATCGTTTTCGACGACGATCATAAGTTCAAGCCCCGACTTGTATCCTTTTGCGGAAGTCGTGTAAATATAAACGTCTTTCCCTTCTGCCGCGCTCTTGTAAGCCGCCGTAAGCGTCGTTGAAGAATCGCTTGGCGAAACGTTGTAATCCGAAAGGTTTTCAACTTTTGTCCAGCCGGCGTCGCTTGCGTAAGCTTTGCTAAGGTTTTTCGCAAGTTTTTCTTCGGGCGACTGATAGGTAAGTTGGTTTACTCCCCCGAGAAGAAGCCCGGCGATAAGCGCGATCAACGACAATACTATCACGCAAGCGGGCATCGGGTGGTCTTTCAGCCACACGACGAGTTTATTGGGTTTTCTTTCTTTCCTTGCCATTATGCCTGCGCCTCCTTTTCGGATTTTTTGCCCTTTTTCGGTTTAACCGGTTTGACGTAACCGAAAGGACGGGGACGAATGTATTTGTCAAGCAGCGGCGTAACGACGTTCATAAGCAGTATCGCAAACGAAACGCCTTCGGGCATACTGCCGTACTTTCTGAAAATCGCCGTGAGCAGCCCGCAACCGAACGCATAAATGCACGTGCCGATAACGGTATCGGGCGACGTGGAGTAATCCGTTGCCATAAATATCGCACCGAGAAGCAGTCCGCCCGACAAAATACCGCAGCCCGCAACGTTCGCATCCTTGTAAATCGCAAGCGTGACAAGGAAATACGTGAGTATGAAGATAAACGGAATTTTAACGTCGATGACCTTTCTTATCGCAAGGTATACGCCGCCGATGATAAGCGCAAGCGCGCACGTTTCGCCGGCAGAGCCCCCCGTTCTCCCCAGGAACAAATCGAGCGCGGACGCGTTCACCGCGCCTTCTTTAAGTCCGACGAGCGGAGTTGCCGAAGTCAGAGCGTTGACCGTATCGTGGTTGAAATATTTAATAAGTTCCGCGCCGCCGTTCGACAAATCGATGGGAGCGACGAAAGTCGTCATCGCCGTCGTCCAGGCAAGCATAACGAAAATACGAGCCGTGATTGCGGGGTTTGCAAAGTTTTTGCCAAGACCGCCGAAAAGCATCTTCACGACAAGCGTCGCGAAAATTCCGCCGATAATCGGCACGTAAACCGGAACGGTCGGCGTGAGATTGAGCCCCAGAAGTATGCCCGTTACGACTGCCGACAAATCGTTGACGGTGTGCGGTTTTTTCCTGATAAGGTTGTAAAGATATTCCCCGAAAACCGCGCTCGCGACGCAAACCGCCGTCATGAGCAAAGTGTACAGTCCGTACAGCAAAAACGACGCTATTACCGCGGGCATAAGCGCGACTATTACGTCAAACATAACGCCCCTTGTCGTTCTGCCGTTCGTGATGTGCGGAGAAGTCGAAACTATGTATTTATAACTGCTGTCGTTCATATTAAATCTTCTTCTCCTTTATGGTTTTCTTGCCAAGACGTATTGCCTGAGTGAGCGGGCGTTTCGCAGGACAGTTATAAGCGCAGCAACCGCATTCGATGCAGTTAAGCACGCCGTATTTTTTCGCGTCTTCCCAGTCGCCCGAAAGAACCGCCGCCTCGATTTTCATCGGCATAAGGTGCATCGGACAGACTTTTGCACAGCCGGCGCAGTTGATGCACTGCGTACGGGGCTTGTTTTCGACGTCCTGTTCCGTCAGAAACAGCAGACTCGAACTGCCTTTTGTCGTGCAAACTCGCATCGACGGCTGAGCGAATCCCATCATCGGGCCGCCGGATATGATTTTTACGTTCTTTTCGGGCAACGATACGTCTTTGTCAAGGGTGTCGTATATGAACTGATAAGACGTTCCCGTCCTTACCCAGAAGTTGCCGGGATTCTGCACGCCGCTTCCCGATACCGTCATTGCCCTTTTGTAGGAAGGCTCACCGTTATAAACGGCGCGCGCCACCGAATAAGCCGTATGAACGTTCGATACGACGACGCCGACGTCCGCGGGAAGTCCGCCGCAGGGAACTTTTCTGCGCGTCACGGCGTAAATCAGTTGTTTTTCCGCACCCTGCGGGTATTTCACCTTGCACGGCGCAACGGCGATGTCGGTATTCGCGCAGTCGGCGATAAGTTTTTTGATCGCTTCCGGCTTGTTCTTTTCGATACCGATAAAGACGTGTTCCGCGCCGAGGGCCTTTTTCAGCAACAAAACGCCTGCGATGAATTCATCCGTCTTTTCAAGAAGAAGACGATAATCGCAGGTGATGTAAGGCTCGCACTCGGCGGCGTTTATGATAAGTGTGTCGACGTGGGTTTTCGGCGAAAGTTTGACGTGAGTCGGGAAAGTCGCGCCACCCATACCGACGATACCGGCTTCCTGAATCCTATGCACGATTTCTTCGGGCGAAGGGTTGTTCAGAGCGGGAAGCGTAATTTTGTCGTATTTTTCGTCGTTTGCGATGACGACGTGATTGCACGTTCCGCCGGGAGCGGTCGGCAAAGTCATAAATCCCGTAACCGTGCCCGAAACGGACGAAAAGACGTTTGCGGAAACAAAACCCGTCGATTTTCCGATAAGTTGCCCTTCTTTGACGTAATCGCCGACGTTGACGACGGGTTCGGCAGGCGCACCGATGTGTTGCGACAAAGGTATGCAGACTGAAACGGGCGTCGGAAAATCCGAAAGCGCGACGTTTTCCGTCAACTTCTTTTTGCCGTCCGGGTGAACGCCTCTTTTAAAAGTGAAAATCAAAAATTATGTCCCTCCTTATTTCACGATAATTTTATGATAACACTTATTATAAATATTTGTAAAATAAAAAATTAAAACTGATAGAAAGTTAAATTTTTAACGTTTTTTTGGTAAAAACCACGGCGTTTCCCGCGATTTTTTCAAACATTTTTCTTATTTTTCCTATTTTTCACGAATTTTTTTGACGAAACAACTTATGAAATACGTGCCGCCGAGAAGTATCAGAAAGTATCCGAACGCTTTTTTCAATACTTCGGCGGATATTTTCGTTGCGAAAATACTGCCTGAGATTGCAAACGCCAGCGCAGGCAGAATAACGAAAAAGATACGCTTCTTTACGACGTATCCGTTTTTTGCGTGGACGATAAGAGCAAACGCGCTCATCGGAATGAACGTCAATAAATTCAGAAGTTGCGCCGTCTGTTGCGGCACGTCGAGCCCAAGAGTCAGAAGCGGAATAAGCAACGTTCCGCCGCCCATACCCATTCCGCCAAGCAATCCGCCGATTATTCCGAAAACGATAAATAAAACTTTCATTTCACAACTTAAACACCGTTTTGTGTCACAAAACCATTTTTATTCCCGCCGCAATCATCACGCCGTAAAACAAAAACGAAACAAACTTGTTCGACAATTTATTGAGGAGCATCGCGCCCGCAAGACCGCCGATAACAACACCTATGGCAGTCCCCGCAAAACCGTCCCCCGCGGAAACTCCGCGCAAAAGATAAGTTACCGCGCCGACGACGGTAACGGGCAGAATCACCGCGATTGCGGTTGCGTGCGCCTGCTTTTCGGTAAGTTTCATAATAAGCGTCAGCGCAGGCACGACAAGCATTCCGCCCCCGCCGCCGAAAAAACCCGACAGTATCCCCGTAACCGCGCCGGAAAGTATCAACGCCGCCGTCCTTAAAACTTCTTTTTTCTTTTCAACCCGCGCGTATTTTTGCATAACCGTAGTATCTTGATTTTTCAAAAAATAATACGGCGCCGTCTTTTAGTTTTGTTTTAACCCGACGTGTTATCATCACGACGTCAAAATAACAGTGCAAAATAATCATTTTTATTTGCCAAAAATATTGATATGTATTATAATGCAATATGTATATTTTATTTTTAGCGCACGCAACGTGCGCATAGTACACACTATACAGGAGTCGAAATGAACAAACTCAATCTTAAAAAATTGCTCACACTTCTCGTATGTCTGACGCTTATCGTGTCCGTCGTTCTTCTTGCGGCATGCAACAAAAAGACCGACGACAACAAGACAACCGACAATACGAGCGCTTCTCCGTCATTCACAAACGGCAATTTCAGGTCTTACACGACGTCGGACAAAGGATATCCTTACGCCCCGTCGAGTTTCACCGGTTCGCCGACGTCTGATACCGAAGGCAGCACCCTTCCCAAGCTCGAAACCGTAAAACGCGGCGTTATCAACCTTGCGGATTATCAAAATCTCGGCGCATGGTGCACTTTCTCGAAGTTCGACGCGAACCGCCTGACGGGCGAAGAAGACGCGAAAAATTATAATAAGGACGACAACGTTCTTATGATAAACAACACGGAAGCCCGTTACTATATGTACAGATCTTCGGAGTTCAGCGCGGCGGCAAACACGAAATACCTTTTGCAGGTCGACGTAAGAACGGCAAACCTTGACGGCGGCGAGAAAAAAGGCGCGACGATCAAAATCGCAAAAAGTTATTCTTCGGGCTCGTCGATTCCCGCAACCGAAGGCTATGCAAGTTTCGACGCGATCACCGTCGGCGAATGGACGACTTATTCCTTCATTATCGACGGAAAATACAACGGCAGCACTTCGTTGGAACTGCAACTCATGCTGGGCAACAACAACCTGCGCGACGAATACAAAACAAGCGGTTACGCTTTCTTTGACAATATCCGTCTGACCACCGTCAAAGACGACACCGTCCTGCCCACCGAAAACGTAAAAACGATTACCCTTTCCGTTCCCAACGGCAGCTTCGATTACAAAACCACGTCGGATTATCCTTATCTTTACAACAGAGTTACGACAACCGACACCAACAGCAACTACGGTCTTGTGAACGAAGTCGACGCAAAAGACGGCAAAATCACCCTTGTGAACGAATACGCCGTTGACGCGGCTGCGGTCGAAGGACACGGCAGCGTTTTCGCAATCTATAACGTCGCCGACGCGAGAATGGGCTTTTACACCACGAATCCCCTTTACTTCAAGCGCGGCGGATATTACAAAGTAACCGTTTCTCTGAACACGGATTATATCGAAAGCGGCAGCGCGTACCTTGCCCTTGGCAAGAGCAAAGATTTGTCCGACAATACAATTATCCCCGTCGGAAAAGACACCGAAAACCCCGGCTGGAAAGAACACGTTTTCTACGTTTACGCAAACGAGAATACCGCGGACGAACTGTACTTCCACTTCGGTCTCGGTAAAGACAGCGACAACAAAGCAAAAGGTTATATCCTTGTCGACGACCTTAAAATCGAAGAAACCGACGACACCACGCAAACAGGCGACAACGTCACCGACAACCGTTTCAAACCGACAGACAATAAACTCACCGACGCTTTCGCCAACAAGAGCGGCACCGACATCAACGGCGTTCCCGTGACCATCACCGGCGACGGCGAAGAATTCTCGGCAGACGACAAAACGCCTTACGTTTCGTCAAACTTCTCGGAAAGAAATAGAAAATTCACGTCGGCGAAAGCAACCATTGCGAAATTCCAGACCAAGGCAACACTTCAAAAAGACACATATTACCGTTTCAGCGTATGGGTAAGGACTGTTGACGTTCCTTCGACTTCGGGCGTTGTCCTGACCGTATACGACGGCGATAAAGACACTAACTCTGCCGCAAAAGCAATCGCGACGTTTGCCGCGGTTACCACCGACAAAGACCTTGCGGACAGCTCGTCAAGCCTTAACGGCTATCGCGAACTCGTTTGCTACTTCCACACCGCGTCGCTCCAAAATCAGGACGTAACGTTTGAAATTTCTTTGGGCAGCGGCGGCGCGTTCACAAGCTCCACCCTGTTCAGCGGCACGGCATATATCGCAAACGCGTCTCTTGTCGAAACGGATTATACAAAATACAACGGCGCGTCGGCTTCCGGCACGTACGAAAAGAAATACGACTGGTATGAAACGCTTTCAAGCGAAACGTTCACCAACGGTCAGTTCCAGAAATACAACTACTCCGATACGAAGTTCTTCAAGGACGGCGGCGTAAACGAAAAAGGCGAATTCCAAAGCACTTCTTTCGGCGTACCTTCCGGCTGGACGCTTAAAGGCGAGAAAGACAAGGCAGTTGCGGGCATCGTCGACGTAAATCGCGACGCGCTTCTTTCTAACCTTGCAACGAAACTCGGCGTTCCTGTCGACACGCTCAAAACCGCACCGTTTGAATGCAAAGAAGAAGACGTTGAAACATTCGGCATTTATGCGGGCGGCGACTCTTACCTGCTTATCAATTCCGCGAACGTTGAAGGTCTTGCGAAAGAATATGTGCGCGTAGGTTACGTGTCCAACAGCTTCACGCTTAACGCAAACTCTTATTACAAAATCAGCGTTATGGTCAAGGTCATGGGCGACAGCAAAGCAAGCGTTTACCTTATGACCGACAACAACATCGCAGAAACCAACGTCGACAGCAAGTTTGAAAACATCGAAGCGTCCACGGGTGTTATGACCGGCGGTTGGAAACGCTACACCTTCTACGTCAAGACGGGATTCTCGTCAATCAGCGCAACCTTAGGCTTGTATCTCGGCGGCGAAGACAAAGACATTACCCTCACCGATGCGAATATGACCAAACTCGAAGAAAACGATTTGTCGGGTAAATACGTCAGAGAAGTCGCAGAAGACGGCACCGTAAAGTTCGTCGTTTACAACAAGAACACTCATAAAGACGTCAAATATACCTACAACTACAGCGGTAGCCCGGCGAAAGGCGGCACGGTTCTCTTCGACTACGTCATCAAGGAAGACATTTCTGAAAGCGTTTACAATGCAAAAACCGCAAGCGCAACGGCGTCTGCCGCCGACGAGTACGAAGAAACCAAACGCGTCGAAATGAACCTGGACAGCTTCGGTCTTGCAATCACCCCCGATCAGGACAAACCCACTTCCCCGAAAGGCTGGACAAAGACGTCCCTGACCAAGGATACCGATACCGAACAACTTCAAAGCGGCGTCATTTACAGCACCGATTACAAAGCGCACAGCGGCGAATCCTGCCTGATTATCCCTTACCTTAACACGGCGGGCGCAAGCTATTACGCAAGCGATGCAAAGACGCTCACGAAAGACGGCTTCTATAAGATTTCCGTCTGGGCGAAACTGTCCGAAGGTCACACCGGCAAAGCGTATATCACGCTTGTCGCGACAAACTACGGCGAAAACAGCAAGTACGTTGACTACGCTTCGCAGACAATCGAGGTCAACAGCACCGATTGGAAAGAGTACGTGTTCTTCATCAAAGCGCCCTCGTCCGACACGAAAATCGATAAGTACGGCGAGAATGCGAAAGACCTTTCTCTCAAAATCCGTCTGGGCTTTGGCGAATCTGCCGATAATAAAGCAAGCGGATACGTTCTGTTCGACGACGTCCTTATCGAAAAACTCGACGTGAAAGCGGATGATTTCGACAAACTCGTTGACGACTTCAAGGCGGAACCGGCACACGCAGACCTTACGGTCAACACCGTCAAGTACAGCGCAATCGACAAAGAAGAAGAAACCACTCCTGATAAAGAGCCCGATAAGGAAAACAACAAAGACAGTGGCAAGAACTTCAACTGGGTTATCTTCACTTCGGTAGCGTTCGGCGCAATCGTCGTCATCGCAGTTGCGGCATTCTTCATCAAAAAGTACCTGCCCAAACACAAGGAAGGCAAACAACAAGTCGATAAGAAAAAGACTTCCAAGAAGAAGGAAGACGATTACAAGAACCTTAACGACTAATTGAACTTAACGAAAAACCTCGGTTTCCGCCGAGGTTTTTTTGCGCCGTTTTTCCATATAAAAAACGCACCGCCTGTGCGATGCGCTTGTGTTTTTTCGTTAAAACGGTTTCGGGTTTTTGTTTTTATAAGTACAAAACGAAAACTCGTATTGTCCGTTGTTTATGAGTTCCGATTCTTTTTCAAGCGACCAGCAGGAAAGGTCGTCAAGGTTTTCAAAAAAGACCTGCGCCTGCCCGTCCGCCCTGACCTTCGTGATGTACGCCGTATCGCAATAAGGCAACATGGTTTTGTAAAACATTGCCCCGCCGATAATGAACACGTCGTCGGTGTCGTAGGCGGAAAGGGTTTTTGAAAGTTCGTCAAGGTTTCTCACGATGACGACGTCGTCGCGCTCGTCCGCGTCCGGCCAAAGCACGATATTCACGCGGTTTTTCAGTGGTTTGCCGCCCGGGAAACTTTTCAACGTGTTGCTGCCCATCACGACGACTTTATTAAGCGTCGTTTCGCGGAAAAACCTCATATCTTCGGGGATTGCAAACAACAGCCCGTTGTTTTTGCCGATGCCCCATTTTTCATCGACTGCAACTATCGTTTTCATCAGATTGCCACCTCGATTTTTTTGTCAAGGTCGTTGAATTTGTAGCCTTCCAACCTGAAATCGTCGACGGTGAAATCGTAAAAGTTTTTGACGTCGGGATTTATCCAGAACTTCGGCGCGGGATACTGCGGCTTTTCAATGACTTCCTTGATAATCGGCACGTGACGGTCGTAAATATGAGCGTCGGCGATGACGTGCACGAGTTCGCCCGCTTTCAGCCCCGAAACCTGTGCAAACATATGCAAAAGCACGGCGTATTGCACGACGTTCCAGTTGTTTGCGGTGAGTGTGTCCTGACTTCTTTGGTTCAGAATACCGTTTAAGGTGTCGCCCGAAACGTTGAAAGTCATGCTGTATGCACAAGGATACAAATTCATTTCGTGCAGGTCGTCGAAGTTATAAATATTCGTCATAATGCGGCGGCTTTGCGGATTGTTTTTCAAATCGAAAAGCACGCGGTCGACCTGATCGAACTCGCCTTCCTTATAAATTGATTTTTTCGCAAGCTGATATCCGTACGCTTTCCCGATACTGCCGTTTTCGTCCGCCCAACTGTCCCAGATTCTGCTTTTCAAATCGTGGACGTTGTTGGATTTTTTCTGCCATATCCACAAAATTTCGTCGATTGCGGACTTGAAAAACGTCCGCCTTACGGTGATTATCGGAAATTCCTTTTGCAAGTCGTAGCGATTTACGACGCAAAACTTCTTGACGGTGTGCGCGGGCGTGCCGTCTTCCCAATGCGGGCGGACTTCCTTGTCGGTATCCCACACGCCGTTTTCAAGAATATCTTTGACGTTTTCAACGAATACTTTGTCTGCGTAACTCATATGCAACCTCTTGTTTTCCATATAATATTATCATAACGCGGCGCGAAAGGCAAGAAATTGCCCGCCGATTATGCCATACAATATAAATACTATATAATAAAAATATATTGTATATCAAAAAACATTTGACACACGTTTGCTGCGCTTGTTATTATGGTTTTACGGGCAACCGATTTTCAGGGTAAGGAGAAATTATGAAAAATCTTTCGTCAAACGACAAAAAATGCGTTTACGGTATTATTTTATCGTGCGTCATTATGGTGTTCGGCATACTGTTCCTTGTCAACGCGATGGGCGTTGCCAACTTTTACAAAAGTTATGCCGCAATCAAAAACCCCCTTGCAAAATATCTTGTCGTCATTTTAGTAATGGCAACGGGCATTATGCTGTTTTCAAACGTCGCGCTGCGCTTTGAAGACGATAAACTGAGAAAACGTCTGACGATTTTCATCACGGCGTTTGCGTTCATTCTGACAATTCCTTTGACTTACGTACTCATCGCAATGCTTCCCTTCCACGCAAAGTACAATATGGCGGACGTCGAAAACGCAATCGACGCGGCGCGCCTTGCTCATCCCGAGTACACGACCGCGCAGGTCAACGAAGCCGCCGGAAAAGCATTGGGACTTTCGGGCTTCGGCAACATTATGGGCGTACATACCATTTACGAAGGCTTTGAAATGTGGTTCAAGGACGGCGCGTTTATCTGGGTAGTATTCGTGTTTATGGCAATCCTTGGCGTCGTATTCCTGATTGAGCCGCTTGCCGCAGGCATCTGCGTCGTGAAAGGCAAAATCCTTTTATTGTTCTCAAAGGACGAAAACGGAAAATTCCACCTTTTCCGCGTTGCGGAACTTCCCGTCCTTAAAAAACGTCGCGAAAACGAAATTTACGAACGCGCGGCATAAGAATTTAATCAACCAACAAACGAAAAGCCTTGCAAGAACGCAAGGCTTTTATTTTTTGTTCGTATTTTGTTTTTCTTATTCCGAGAAAAGATTTCTGGCGGTGAGCACGCCCATAAGCGACGCCTGCATAAGTCCGCGTGTCCAGCCCGAGCCGTCGCCGAGAGTATAAAGGTTTCTGACGCTCGTTTCAAATCGTTCGTCAATTTCCACCTTATTGCTGTAAAACTTGATTTCGGGGCTGTATAACAGGGTTTCCTTGCCCGCAAAGCCCGGCACGACTTTATCGACCGCTTTTATGAAGTTGATGATATTCGACATCGGACGATAAGGCATTGCCGCCGTGATATCGCCTGCAACCGCGTCGGGAAGCGTGGGGCGCACGTTGCTTCTTGCAAGTTCTTTTTCCCAGGTGCGTTTGCCGTCAAGGATATCGCCGAAGCGTTGCACGAGGATTTGTCCGTTGCCAAGCATATTCGTGAGTTCCCCGACCTTTCTTGCGTATTCGATCGGCTGATCGAAAGGTACGCGGAAGTGGTGCGACGACAAAATCGCGACGTTGGTATTTTTGGATTTTTTATCCTTGAAACTGTGTCCGTTTACGACGGCAAGCCCGCCTTCGTAATTTTCCTGCGATACGAATCCGCCGGGGTTCTGGCAAAACGTGCGGACTTTATCGTTGTACGGCGGGACGTAACCGATAAGTTTGCTTTCGTACAACACGTCGTTGACTTCTTCCATGACTTCGTTGCGGCACTCCACCCTGACGCCGATATCGACGACGCCCGCGCGGCGTTTTATGCCGTACTTTCTGCACAGATCGTCAAGCCAGTCCGCGCCGACGCGACCGACTGCCACAACCACTCTTTCCGCCTTTATGACGAATTCCTGCTTTGTAACGTTGTTGATGAAATGCGCGCCTTCGCACACTCCGTCGTTTATGATAAGGTCGCCCGCCGACGTGTCGAAAAGAATGTTCACGCCGTTGTCGATAAGGAATTTTTCAATGCGGGAATACACCTCGTGCGCCTTTTCCGTGCCAAGATGGCGAATGGGACAATCGACGAGTTTCAGTCCTGCTGCGATTGCGCGACGACGAATTTCTTTGACCTTAACGTCTTCGCTGTTTGCGCCCTCGATTTTCTTATCCGCGCCGAAATCGAGATAAATCCCGTCGGTGTAGTCGATAAGTTCCTGCACGGTATCGTAGCCGATAAGCTCGGGAAGGTCGCCGCCGACTTCAGGCGACAGCGAAAGTTTCCCGTCGGAAAACGCGCCCGCGCCCGAAAAACCCGTGGTGATGTTGCAGTAAGGCTTGCAGTTTACGCACTTGCCCGTTTTGTTTTTCGGGCAGTGTCGTCTGTCGATGTTTCGTCCCTGTTCGACGATGGTGATGGTTTTGTCGCTGTTCTTACGGATAAGTTCCAGCGCCGTGAAAATACCCGACGGTCCCGCACCTATAATCAGGACGTCGCTTTTGATTTCAGACATATTATATCTCCAAAAATGTTATTTGTTGTTTGTATAAATTTCAACGGGCACGTTGCTTCCGTTGTCTTTGACCGCGCGACGGAAAAGTCTGAGCGGATTGAGATAAGGTCGCGTCGCATGCTCGCGCGTGGTGCACACTATAATCTTATCGGGGTGGAATTTAAGCGCCATCGGCACGGAATATTTCGCGTTTTCTTTGGTCGACATGGATTTCCCTTCCAGCAAGATTACGCTTTCGTCGATATTGCCGCGGCGTTTCAGTTCTTTGAACATGGCGTCGGCTTCGGTGACGTCCACGTTGGGATTGGCGCGTCCGCCCGACAGAATAATTTCTTCGGGCGAATACTCCTTATAAAGTTTTTCGGCAAGGTCCAGACGCTTTCTTGCAAGCGCAGATAACGTGCCGTTATCGTTCATTCTGTTTCCGAGAATAACCGCAACTATCATTGACTATTTTTCAACCTCGTCAGGGGCTTCCGATATTTTGTCCGCCGCCGCTTCCTGTTCAAAAATTTCATCCGGTGTTTCCGCATCGGAAGATGCTAAATCGTTTTCGAGTTCGTTTACGTCCGCGCCGTCAAGCACGACTTCCGCGTTGCCTTCCGCCGCAAGTTTGCGCCTTGCGATTTCGGCGCAGATTTCGTCGTAACGTTCCTCGTTTATGTTGTACTTCTTAAAGTATATCGCAAAACTTCCAAGGAGAATCACAAGGGGCAGCAACGTCATGAACGCAAACATTGTCTGATATTGCCATTTTGCGACCTTCGTTTTTTCGTTTGTGTGAATGATGTCTTCGATTTTTGCGACGTTTTCGGTTTCGATGGACTTTTTCTTTGCCTCGATAAGTTTCGTCTGCTCTGCCTTTGAAAGGGAATCGAAATTCGGGGTTTCGTCTTTCACGAGTTGTTCCACCTGAATCGCAAGTTGTCCCGCCTCGTAGTCGGCGTTGGAAATCGCCTTGTTGGTGGGGTTAAGACCAAGTGCGAGAACGACAAGCGTCGTAATGCCGACGACCGCCGCGCTGCCGAGTTTCGCAGTGAAAGGACGGCACGCAAATATAACGCCTTCGTCGCGCATTCCCGTCGTATATTCGTTGTATTCGACCGTGTTCGCGACCGAAATCGTAAGCACCTGATAAAACAGCGTCTGTCCGAAGAACGCGCACGTTCCCGTAAGTCCCGTGAATATGAACGTAACGGGAATCAATACTTCGCCGATTTTGAAACCGACTTTGTCCGCGTCGGGGTTTATGCCCGTCGTAAGACTTATGACGAACATCAGAAGATATCCGACGATAATCATAATCATCGACAATTTTGAAATCCAGCGTCTGGAATGCTTTTTGCACATCATCGGGAAAAACACAATGACAAGCGTCGATACGCCCGAAATAACCGTGAACAGCGTGACGAGAAGTCCCTGATATGCAAAGCGATAATAAATCCAGTAACTCGCAAGAGCCATTGTAATGCCGCTGCCTATGTTGTAAAGGAGCATTGACGCCATAACGGGTTTTAACTGGTCGTTTTTGAAAATGACCTTGAACATATCCTTCAAGGAACGTTTTTCGCCGTCGTCCACGCGGACTTTGGGCAAAGGTTTTTCTTTTACGACAAAAACCGTCATAATCTGGCATACAAAGAAAACTATGCAGACGATAATCGACACGATTGCGTAGGACTTACTTGCGTTGGACGCGATTGCCAGGTTGCCCTGCGTAAGCGACGGGATTGCAAGGACAGAAAGCCCCGCGCCGATACCCGCGCCGATGTTTGCAAGCGTCGTAAGGTTGTTGCGGTCGCCGGGGTTTGAGGTCAGCGAAGGCAACATTCCCCAATACGAAATATCGTTCATCGTATAGGTCATACCCCACAGAAGGTATCCGAACGCAAAGAAAATGAGATAACTCGTCCCGCGGAGCGGCACGCAGAACAGCGCGATAATAACCGCAACGTTCGTAAATACGCCCGCAAGAATCCACGGCTTGAACTTGCCGATTTTCGTCCTTGTGATTTCGATAAGGCTGCCCATGAACGGGTCATTGCAGCCGTCGAAAATACGGCAGATAACCATAATGACGCCAACCATTGCGAACTCGGTGTTCGAAAGCCCTTTCGTAAAGGTGATGAACGTCAGAAGGTACGTGTTGACCAGCTGATAAGCCATATCTCTGCCGATACCGCCCATCGAGTAGCCCCACAGATTACGTTTGCTTAACCTTTCGTTTGAGATAGATTCAGACATAATTTCCTCCCTGTCTTTATGACATAATATATATTACACTAAGTGAGTTTCAAAGTCAATATATGCGCCGTCGAAAAGGTTTACGTTTTTTATATACGGCGGCGGACAAGGCTGTCTGTTTTGCCGAAAAAACCGGCGGTTCTTTGGCGCAAACCGAACGATTATTCTTTTTTTCGTAAAAATCGTTTTCTTTTTTGCATTTAGATGGTATAATTCTCGTATAATCTTAATCAGGAGGAATAAAATGAACGGATTAACTAAATTCGGTTACAGAGTATTCCAGAAATCCATGTGGGTTGCAATGTGGTTCTTGCCGTGGCATCAGAACAAAGGCACACTTTCGGGCGCAGGTTCAATCAAACAACTTCCCAAATGGATCAAGGAAAAAGAAGGTTGCACCAGCGCGCTTATCGTTACCGACGGCGGCTTGTACAAACTCGGTATTGCCGACCCCATTAAAGAAGCTTTTGAAAAAGAAGGAATGAAGGCTGTCATTTACCATGACGTAGTGCCCAATCCCACCATCACCAACATCGAAGACGGTCTTCGCATTTACAAGGAAAACAATTGCGACGTCATCATCGCTCTCGGCGGCGGTTCTCCCATGGACTGTGCAAAAGGCATCGGCGCGCGCGTCATGCTTCCCAAAAAATCGGTACCCCAACTTAAAGGCGTGCTGAAAGTTACCTTGGGCAAACCTTTCGGAAAACTTCCCCCGCTCGTCGCGATTCCCACGACGTCCGGCACAGGTTCGGAAGCAACTCTTGCCGCTGTTATCAGCAATCCCGATACGCACGAAAAATACCCCATTAACGACCCGAAGATTATACCGCGGTATATCGTGATGGATCCCGAACTCACAATCGGTCTGCCCCATCACATTACTTCCACCACCGGTATGGATGCTTTGACTCACGCAGTCGAAGGTTACATCGGCGGCGAAAACACCGCACAAACCAAAAAGGACAGCGTCGAGGCAGTTCAACTTATCCATAAGTATCTGAAAGAGGCTTACGAGCACGGCGACAACCTTGAAGCAAGAAACAAAATGCAATACGCTTCGTTCATCGCAGGTCGCGCGTTCACCCGTTCCTATGTCGGATACGTACACGCAATCGCGCATACGCTCGGCGGACACTACGGCGTGCCCCACGGTCTTGCAAACGCGGTAATCCTTCCCTACGTTCTCGAAGCGTACGGAAAGAGCGCGCATAAGAAACTTGCCCGCCTTGCAGACTGCATCGGTATCCAAGGCAAAGACGACGCCGAAAAAGCAAACGCTTTCATTCAGTGGATCAGGGATATGAACTCTTCCATGAACATTCCCGACAAAATCCGCGCGAAAGACGGCAGCCAACTTATTAAGGAAGAAGACCTTGACGACTGCATCACGAAAGCCCTGCACGAAGCCAACCCCCTGTATCCCTGCCCGCAAATCTGGGACAGAAAGGAAGTCGAGGCGATTTTCAGAAAGATTATGTAATCTTCAAAAAACAACCACCGCGGAAAAAATCCCGGTGGTTTTTTTATGCCTTTTTTGATTATTTTCGTTTGAGAGTGTTGAGATAATCCTTTTGCGACTTATCGATTCTGAAACTTTCGCGCGCCTTTTGCAAAGCCTTGTTGTGCGTCCATACGTCCAAGACGTTACTTTTTATCACGTCAAGAGCTTTGTCGGGAAATTTACAAAGCGCAGTCGCCATAAGCCAGGCAACCGCCATCTTTACGTAATACTTGTCGCTTTTCACTTTTGACGAAAGCGCAAGCACTCGGTCGATATATTCGTCGGTGAGATAATACGTCATCATCGCGACGATTGCAAAGCGCAGGTCGTATTCCTTATCGCTTTTAAGATATTCCGTCAGATAATCAAACCATTTTTCGCGGTCTTTCCCGATGAACTTGCACCTTGCGACGAACATATCGCAATTCGCCCAGTTGTCAATTGCGGCAACGATGTTTCTTACATCCGCCCTTTTCGTTTCGTCGTCGGTTTTAAGCTTTGCAACGACGAAACTTTTTATCAAAAGTTCTTCGTACACGTCATCGGAAAGCGAACCGACGACGATGCGTACATCGCCGTATTTCCCCGCCGCGATATCTTTTGCGACGCTTTCGACAAAAGGCGTTTTAAGCCCGATTATCGCCTTTTTCGTCGGTATAAGTTTTGCGCTGAACGCTCTTGTTTTTTCGTCCGCGCCGTTATAAATCGTATCTTTCGGCGTCATATTAGATTGTCTTGTCAGTGTCGGTTTTTATGAAGTCAGATTCGTTGTCGTCGGTACTGTACAATTTTACTTTTGCATTGGGATTTATCGGCGGAAGTTTGCCGCCGTTTTCTTCCTTCTTATAAGACAGTCTCAAAAGAAGCGGCGTGATAAGCGACGTCACAAGAATTAGTATGAGAACGAACGGCATAATGCTTGGATTGACCATATCGTAGTCGATGCCCTTTTGCGTGCAGACAAGCACGACTTCCGCGCGCACCATCATACCGATACCCACGCGATAACTGTCTTTTATTCCGTATCCGCAAATCAACCCGCCAAGACCGCAACCGACAACTTTTCCGAGTATTCCTGCCGCAACGAATGCAAAGCCAAATCCCACAAAAGCGGGGTTAAAGTGGTCAAAATTAAGGTTTATCCCTATGTTTGCAAAAAATGCGGGCGCGAAAATCATATAATTGCTGATTTCGATACGGCGGTCGACGTACGTCCTGTCGGCAATGCCCGAAAGCATAAGTCCCGCAACGTAAGCCCCCGTAATGTCAGCAATTCCAAAGAGTTTTTCCGCGGAGTAAGCGAACACGAAACACACCACGACGCAAAGAATCGGGATACGCCTTGTGTGCGGATATCTTAAATCTATACGGCGGATTATGAACAACGCGACGTAGCCCATCGGTATCGCCATTGCAAAGAATGCGATAAGTTTTGCGACGACAACCCAGACGTCCGCGGTGTTCCCGCTTTTGTCAAGGCTGATCATAAGCGACAGCAAAACAATGCCGATTATGTCGTCCAGAATCGCCGCGCTGACAATCGACGTGCCGACGCGCGTTTGCAGTTTTCCCAGCTCTTTAAGCGCGGCAACGGTAATGCTGACCGACGTCGCCGCAAGTATCGTGCCGTAAAACAGGTTGGAAAGAATCTGTGAGCGCGACACGTGAAATCCGCCGTTGAACGCGCTTGCAACCAGAAATCCGAACAGCAAAGGAAACGCCACGCCGAAAAACGTGATGACAACCGACGCTGCCCCCGTGGATTTGAATTGTTTCAGGTCGGTTTCTATCCCCGCCGAAAACATTATGAAAATTACGCCGATTTTTGCAAGGAAAGAAATGCCTTCCATTGCGGTGGCGTTGAATATCGTTTGTCCCGGGATAAACTTGATAAGCCCGAGGAGTATGCCCGCAAGCAACATCCCTACAACCTGCGGCAGCCCGAGTTTTTTGAACAGAATCGACATAAACTTGGACAAAAGCAGTATGAGCGCAAGCGGCAATAAGATTTCGTAATAGTTCATAAAACGGCCTCTTTAAATGGTAATCCTACAATATTACTACACTATATAACTAAATATATTTAAAGTCAATGTTTTTTGACATTTTGGACAATAAAAAACTGCCGCATATCGCGACAGTTTTCAAGCGGTTGATTATTCCGATCTCAGACACTCGACGGGATCTTTATTTGCCGCAATCGCCGCGGGGATAATGCCCGCAATCATCGACAAGAAGAAACTTATCACGAAAAGCGAAATGGCGTAATACCAGTCAAGGTGCAACAGGTTGGGAATTTCGATGACTTTCTTAATGATCACGTTTGCGATGTAAATCAAAAGATAGCCGAAGCCGATACCCAGCGCGCCCGAAATCATACCGATTATCGAAGTTTCGGAAATGAACAGGTTGCTTACGTCGAGTTTCCTTGCGCCGATACTTCTCAGAATGCCGATTTCCTTGCGCCTTTCAAGGACGGACGTATAAGTGATGATTGAAATCATTATCGACGAAACGATAAGCGACACCGCCGAAAACGCGATAAGCGCGGTGATCATGGCGTTGGTCATTTTTTCGACGTAGCCCATAATCGTTTGCAGCATGTCGGTGTATTTGATGGAGTGGTTTTCGTCCTTTTCGCCGGTGTTCACCCATGTGTACGTGCCGTCGTCGTTGCTTTCTCTGACGTAATATTGATAATCGTCAAGGACTTTTAAGATATTCTTTTTACCTTCGAAATTCGCCGCGTAAATCTGAATACTGTCGGGGTTATCGAGTTCGGCATATCCGAAAGTGGTTTTCATATAAGAAAGAACCTTGCTTTCAAGTTCGGCTTTTCCGTCATACTTACCGACCGCAACCAAATTGGATTTATCGATTACTTCGCCATCTTTGATTTCCTTCCCGATCGTGTCAAGCACGCTTACGAAAGCGATTAACCCGCTGTTCACGCTGTAAACGAGGTTGCCGTCTTCGTCGATTGTTGCAACCGTTTTGTCGCCCACAACCTTATAATCGCTGCCATAAGGTACGACCTGATAACAATTCGTGAATTGCGAACCGATGATACCGAGGCTTTGGCAACGCTCGACAAGCGCCTCGACAACGGCGTGGGGATATCCGACAACGCCCTGAATTGCCGAAGCAGACGCGTTTTTGTTGGGACGTACGATGCCCGACACTTTCATTTTTATGCCGCAGTGTCCGTCAACGAACGTGCCGCTGTCTTCAATGCGTTTTCCGTTTTTAAGGTACGATTTCGTAATTTTTCCGTCCGCAGCGTCGAAATAATCGCTGTCGCAAAGAACGGCATATTCGATGTCAAGCAGTTCCCCTTCCGTGAAATATCTGTCGTAGAATCCATAGCCGTTGCCGCTGTTCGTCCCGCCGAACATATCCTCAACTTCGTTGGGGTGTACAAGACCTGCCGCAAACAGCATGAAGTCCTGAATCTTGTTGTATTCGTCGACTTTCAACACGCAGTCGAAAACTTTGTATTCTTTGCCGTCTTCGCCGACTTCGATACGTCCTTGTTTTGCGTCTTCGGGCCATGCGCCCGCGATGACGTCGTATTGCTGTTCAAGGATTTTTTGGTTGGAAATAAGTTCCGAAAACACGCTGAACGCGTCAAGATATCCGCTGAATTCGCCCAGCATATCTCTGAACGTGCTTGTAAAGCCCATGGATTCCATCATCGGCTCCATAGAGTCGGCAAACGGATTGATTTTCGTATAAGGGACTTGTGACCAGTCGATGTTTCCGTCGGCGTCCGCCGCGTTATCGAGCACGCCGTCCGTTTTGTGTCCCGTCGTATAATACGTTCCGCCGTTCACGGAATCTCTGACGGGGATACGCCTGTAAACGTTAAGATTTGACGAATAAACGTATTTTACGTAGCCGTCGGCGTCTTTAAGCCCGATGTCGGGATCGTCAAGATAGGCTTTGATTTCTTTAAGGTCGTTGTTGAAAAACAGTGTGCTGGAATTCAAAAATTCCGAAAGGCTTCCGATATCTTTCACAAGAAGCCCGGCGACGGGGTTTATGCCCACCGTTGCGCCCGAAGGATACTTTTGCCCTTCGCTCTTTGACATAAGCATGTTGGCAAGCTCCATAAGATCGGCGCCGCTCTGGCTGATTTCAAGTGGGTAAAGAGAAAGCGCGCTTTCTTCGGTATGACGGATATACTTATTCACGCCCGAAGACAACGCCAGAACAAGCGCAATACCGATAATGCCGATACTGCCCGCAAACGAAGTAAGAAAAGTGCGCCATTTTTTGCTGTAAAGGTTTTTGGCGGATATGCTTATCGTCATCGCGCTGCCCATGGAAACCTTGCGTTCTTCCCGTCTTTCGTGTATTATCTGCTGATATGTTTTTTTGATGCGCTGACGGATTGTTTTCTTTTTGGGCAGAGGTTCGCCCGCTTCGTCAAGGACGACTTCTTCTTCCTCGACGTCGTCGGGATCGATAAGCGGATCGGTGTCGTCAACGACTTTTCCGTCGACGATTCTGACCGTTCTCGTGCTGTATTCCGCCGCAAGGTCGGCGTTGTGCGACACCATGATGACAAGGCGGTCTTTGGCAACTTCCTTCAACAGGTTCATTACCATTTTGCCGCTTTCCGTGTCAAGCGCACCCGTGGGTTCGTCCGCGAGAATTATCGCGGGATTGTTGACAAGCGCCCTTGCGATCGCAACCCTTTGCATTTGTCCGCCCGACAGCTGGTTGGGTTTTTTATACGCCTGATCTTCCAGCCCGACTTTCCTTAACGCTTCGAGAGCAATTGCCTCGCATTCTTCCTTTTTGCGCCCCGCAAGCGTCAAAGCAAGCTCGACGTTGGAAAGCACGCTGAGGTGCGGGATAAGGTTGTAACTTTGGAAAACAAAGCCGATTTGTTTATTGCGATATCTGTCCCAATCTCTGTCGTCGAAGTCTTTCGTCGACTTTCCGTTGATAATGATGTCGCCGTCGGTGTATCTGTCAAGACCGCCGATAATGTTCAGTAACGTGGTTTTGCCGCAGCCGCTTTGCCCCAGAATCGTGACAAATTCGCACTCGCGGAAGTTCAAGGTGATGCCTTTCAAAACGTGAACCGTGTTCTGTTTTGTGACGTAATCCTTGGTAATGTGTTTTAATTTAAGCATTAAACGCTCCTTTTGTAGATAAAGTATTAAAAAATACGTATCTATTTTATCAAATATGGCGTATCGTGTCAAGAAATTACATATAAGCGATGTTTTTGGACAAACGTATGGTTTACACTGCCGTAACTGCTTGAAAAATACATTCCCATTATGTTATAATCATACGGTAAGAAGTCAAACGTATGGTTTACACAGCCATAATTGCTTGAAAAATACATTCCCATTATGTTATAATCATACGGTAAGAGGTTAAATTATGCTTAAAAATTCAAAAGAACGTTCGGGCTTTGCCCTTGTATGGTTTTTGTTTTCAATCGCGTACACCGTCGTGCTGCTCGGCACGGGATACAATTTTCTTGCACCGTTTGCGGCGGCGATTGCGGCGGTTACCGCGCTTATCGTGTTTATCCGCGCGCTGTTCAACAAAAAGTTCGAGCCGCTTTTCGTCGTCTCGTACGCTTATATGATTCTTGAATTGTTCGTGTATTTCCTTTTCTGGGGCGCGGACGAGTTCGGCAAAATCGTGTGGTATAATCTTATTTTGTCCGCGTTGCCGCTTTTCTCGGGACTTATGCTTTACGCGCTTGATAAGAAACTTCCCGACGGCACTCTTAAACGCTTTGCGACGGCGGCGTTGTCCCTTGCAATGACGGCGACGTCTTTGTGCTACGTCTTTTATATGTCTTTGAGAATCCGTCCGACCGTCGAAAGTTTGCAGGCGGGACACGACGCATACCTTAAAGAACTGTCGAAAACACAAGCCGACGCCGACGCGCCCAACGTTCTTATCATACTTATGGACGATATGGCGTACTCCGACATTTCGGCGTACAGCTATCTCGGAAAAGCAAACGCCACCATTAAAACGCCCAACATCGACTCCCTTGCGGATAACGGGATTTTCATGGAAAACTTTTACGCTTCCGCCCCCGTCTGCACCCCGTCGAGGTTCAGTCTTCTTACCGGTCGTTACGCCACGCGCGGCTATATCGACAACGTTATTTTCCCGACGCCTTGCGACAGTGATCCGTACTCAATCACCCACTTTATCAATCCATATCAGTTCTTAAACAACGTGGACGGTATTTTGGGCGATGAAATCACAATTGCCGAAGCGTTGAAAGCGGTCGGCTACGACACGTCGTGCATCGGAAAGTGGAACCTTGGCGACTATGGCGAATATCTCCCCACGAATCAGGGCTTCGATTACTTTTACGGCAGCTATTACGTCAACGATATGACGCCATATAACTGGGTGCGCGAAGTCGGAGGCAAAGCCGAAGAAGTACGCACTCACGCCGAAAATCTTGACCAGTCCGAATCCACAAGACTTTTCACCGAAGAATTGAAATCCACAATCAAGAAATCAATCGACAAAAATAATAAATTCTTTACGTTTTATGCGACTCCGTGGCCGCATTACCCCATTTTCTCGGATAAAAACGGCAACGGAAAAGGCGACACCACCGACGACAGTTATGTCGACTGCATCGAAGAATTCGACACGTCGCTCGGCGAAATTTTCGATATGTTGAAAGCCGAAGGCGTTTACGACGACACGATGATTATCTTTACGTCCGACAACGGTCCGGGGCGTGAAGGCGTGACGGGAAGTCTCCGCGGAAGGAAAAATACCACTTTCGACGGAGGCATGAAAGTCCCGATGATCGTAAGTTACCCCGCCGGCGTAATAAAAGGTACGATGAAAGGCGAGCCCGGCGGATATAAAATCGAATCGAGCGCAATGCTCACCGACCTGTTCCCGACGATTTTGTCGTATGCGGGCGTGGACGTTCTCCCCTCGGATCGCATTATCGACGGCGTGAATCTGAAATCGCTTTGGAAAGGCGATGTTGACCCCGATTCTCGCGTGCACGACGCCCTTTTCTATATGAAAAAAGGCACGGTTCAGGCCGTTCAGATGCCCGTTGAAGTCGGCGGCGTAACGTACGATTTCAAGTATTATCAGAAAGTACGCACCGAAAACTCGGCGTTCATCGACCAGCAATACAAAAACTATCTGTTCAATCTCGATAAAGACCCGGCGGAAGGCTACAATATCTCGATGACCTATCCCGACGTCGCCGATACCCTTTTAGAAGCGCTTAAAGATTTCAGAAAATCGTTGAAAGAAAACCGCAGGGGGATTAAGTAATGCCGCCGATTTCGATAATGATTAAGCCCGCGTCGTCAACGTGCAATATGCGGTGTAAATATTGCTTTTACAACGACGTCGCGAAAAACCGCGAAACGCCGTCGCACGGCGCAATGAGCCTTCAAACGGCGGAAACCGTCGTCAAAAAAGCGTTTGCCTATGCCGACGGAAATCCCGTCTGGTTCAACTTTCAAGGCGGCGAACCGCTGCTTGCCGGGAAAGCGTTTTTCAGGGCGACGCTTAATCTCATCTCCCGCGCAAATATCAAAAACTCGCCCGTGTTTTTGGGAATCCAGACAAACGGCACACTCATCGACGACGAATGGTGTGAGATTTTCAAAACCGGCGACTTCCTTGTCGGGCTTTCTCTTGACGGCGACGAAACCGCAAACGTAAACCGCGTGGACAAGGACGGCAACCCAACTTTTCAAAAGGTCGTCGCGGCGGCAAAACTTCTTCAAAAACACGACGTAAATTTCAATATCCTTACCGTTCTGACAAAGGACGTCGCGATGAGAATCGGCAAGATTTATCCGTTTTTCACGTCGCAAGGCTTCAAACGGTTGCAGTTTATCCCCTGTCTGAAACCTCTTTCCGGAGAGGTCGAAAACCCCGATTTTTACCTTGACGAAAAAAGCTACGCCCTGTTTTTATTGTCGGCGTTCGCGTTGTACCAGAAAGATATGGCAAACGGCGATTACACGTCGATACGCCAGTTTGATAACTTCGTCCGACTTGCTCACTTCGAGCGCGCCGAACAGTGCGGTATGAACGGGCATTGCACGCACCAGTTCGTGATCGAATCGGACGGCAGCGTGTATCCGTGCGACTTTTATTGCACCGACGAATATCTTCTTGGCAATATTTCGGACAAAGACTTTTTCACGCTCGAACACACGAACAAAGCCGTCGAATTCATAAAAGAAAGCCTCGTCGTGGACGAGACTTGTAAATCGTGCGAATATTATATGCTTTGCAAAGGCGGCTGCAAACGCGAAAGGCGCGACGTTGAAAAATGCAAGGCGTACAAAACCTTTTTCAGATTCGCCCTGCCTTATCTCAAAAACATGTCATAAAGACTTGCGTTTCATCACGCACAAAGTTTCGAGTTCCGCCGTTTTCGGAAACATATTGTAAGGCGTTACCGACGTGACTTCAAAAGTATCACCAACGTACCTGACGTCCCGTTGCAAGGTTTTCGGATTGCAGGAAACGTACACGAACTTTTCGGCGCCCGACCTTATCACGGCGTCCAGCACTTCTTCGGTCGCGCCTTTTCTTGGCGGATCGATAACCACGCATATTTCGGGCTTTATGCCCGATTTTTCATTGCTTAAAATATCGTTTACGAGTTTTGGCAGCACTTTCGTTGCGTCGCCGCAAATGTTTTCGACGCGCTCCGACAGCCCGTTTTTCTTCATCAAATCGTTTGCGTTTTCAACCGCTTCTTTCACGATTTCCACGCCGTAGACTTTGGCGTTTTTATTGGCTTTTGCAAGCATCGACGTAAGAATTCCTATGCCCGAATAAACGTCGACGATTACGTCCGCGTTTTTCACCGCGGCGTTTACCCCGTCGTAAAGTTTTTGTCTGACCCCGTCGTTGACCTGCAAAAACGACTTTGGCGAAAGGGTGGTTTTTATGCCGTCGATATCGACGTCTCTTTCCGCACCATATAGTTTTTTCACGTCGTCGCCCATAATGACGTTCGTGCGTTTTTCGTTGACGGACGAATACAAAACGCATTCGAAATCTTTTGACAAAATTTCAAAAAGTTCGCGCCCGTACGGCAGTTCTTTCCCGTTTATCACAACCGTCGCGAACAGCAGCCCGTCGACGTACCTTGCGACAAAGTGCCTTAAACACCCTTTGCCCGTCGCCTCGTCGTAAACGGAAAGTTTTTGTTTCCTTTTTTCGTCGTTTGCCCAAATTTTCACGGCGTTTATTATTTTCGTCGCGAAATCGCCGTGCAGCATACACCCGGACAGCGCGACCACGTCGTGCGTGTTCCGCCTGAAAAAGCCCAGCGTGATTTCGCCGCCGTCGACGGTGAAAGGCATTTGCAGTTTGTTGCGGTATTCATACTCCTTGTCAAAAACCGTGTCCGAAACCCGAACGTTTATCCCCGCCTTGTTCAGCGTGGTTTGAAGGAGTTTTCGCTTCAGTTCGTTTTCGGTCGGAAAATCGACGTGCTGCAACACGCAGCCGCCGCACTCCCCGTACGTTTTGCACGGCGGAACGACGCGGCAACTTGCGGGGCGTACGATTTTCACGGCGTCCGCCTCGGCAACTCCTTTGTAAACCTTTTTGATTTTGATTTTCGCAAGGTCGCCCGCCGCCGTGTACGGCGTAAACACCGCAATATCTTCGATTTTTGAAAACCCTTTGCCGTCAAGTCCGAAGTCGGTAATTTCGGCAAGGTAAGTATCCGTAACTTTCATATTGTCAATTTTATCATACTTTTTCAAAAACGCCAACCGTTACGCGCTGCTTTAAGCGTTTTGCATTCTCGTTTCAACGCCTTTAAGTATCGTTTTGAATTCTAAATTGATGCTTATATTTGTTTTGAATTCTTTACAATATTCTATACGAGGTGTATAATATGAATATATCGGCTTTTTCTGAAAGATTAAAGGATCTGCGCATCGACGCAGGCATGACGAGCGACCAGCTCGCAAAAAGAATCGGTGTTACGAAAAGCACAATTTCGTTCTGGGAAAACGGCGTAAACGAGCCTAAGGCAAGTTACATCGTCGCGGTTGCGAAAGTGTTCAGCGTATCTTCCGACTATCTTTTGGGGCTCAAAGACACGATTTAAGAGACAGGTATGAACAAAATCGATATAAAAACAAGAAGGACTCTTTTATGGGCGATTTTCCTTTCGGTCGGTTTCCCTTTGGGAATCGCGATGACCGTCATCGGTTTTACGAAAGGTCAGTCTTTCCGCGCGATGGGCATCGTCGGCATTATCCTTATCGTTATGGGCTTTTACGGCGCGCCGTTGGTATGGATTCATTTCGGTCAGCTTAAATATTTCTCGCGTCTCAAAGCGCAGATTGTCGGCGACGGCATCAAAAGCGTGAAAATGCTTGCGGAAGTGCACAACAAAAACCCCGAAGTCGTGGCAAACGACGTCAAAACGATGGTGCAAAAAGGTTATCTTGACGGTTATCTCGTCCTCGACAACGAAAGAATCATCGACAAAACCACAATGCGCGACAAGGATTACGAAATGATGGAGGCGGAACGCGCGGGGACGCTCAATCTCGTCCACTGCCCTTTCTGCAACGCAAAGTTCGAGCTTATCAACGACGTCGGCGTTTGTCCGTACTGCAACTCGAAAATTACCAAAGAGATGCTGGACAAATCCGTGAAGGCATACAATAAATCCGATAAATAATTTCGGGACGGGGGTATTTTGTGGAAACTACAAATCAACGCAAATATTTCAAAGGGCTTCGCGCGCTTGCGCTAACAGCCCTTTTTTGTACGATTGCGCTCACCCTTTTTATCTGGGGCGAGGCGTTGACGCCCGGCGATAAAAGCGCGATTCAGTCGATGAAGGTGTCCGACAACATTCAGTCGGCAATGAAATCCGATGAGCCCGCGCCCCCTGTTTCCGCCGTTACGGGCTATGTTGTCAAAAGCGTCAGGCGTGACGGCAAAGTCCTGACCGACGTCGATCATTATTATACGGGCGACGTTCTGGAACTTGGCGTAAAGTGTCTTCCTGAAAACGCCGACACCTCAAAACTTTACTTCGAGCGCGGTTTTGACGCGCCCGAAGATTACATATCGGTCGAAGAAAACGGCAAAGTCACGCTTCTCGCATGGGGCTATCACAGGGTGGTCGTCAAGTCGAAAGACAACCCCGACAACGTGTTGTACGATTTAAAAATATACAACGAAGGCGTCAACCCCGACAAAGTCAAAGGAATAAAAACAAAAATCTATCTTGGCAGCGAATTAGTAGATGCCAAAGACGGGATAATCACGCTTGAAACCTGTGAAGAATACAGACTGTCGGTGCTGGCTGTCACCGACGACGAATACAACGGTTACGGCGTCTCTACTATCGAAACAGAAATTCTGATTGACGGGGAAAAGCATAATGCCAACGACAAAATCTTCTTCCTTCCCGCAAAGCAGTGGTTTTATCCGTTAAAAACAACGGACGGTGATTATTTAACTCTTGAAATAAAACTGGGCGATAAAACCGTTTCTCAAAAAATCAGAATCGTGGAAGGCTCGAAACCGGAAGCCACCGGATTCACTTTTGATAAACGAGTCACAGAAAACGACGACGGCTCGTTCAGCCTTGCAATGAAAAAAGACGAACACCTGGTCATCACAAGCCAACTCGGCTTCCGGGCAGAAAACGAAAGCGAAGGCGCGCCGTCAAACATAATCAGCAAATCGTCCGATACAAACGTCGTCAACGCCTCCACAACGCACCTGCACGCATATAAACCGGGCACCGCCACGATTACGTACTTTTCAATTTACGACAATACAATAACGGCAACGCTGCACGTCACCGTGCCCGACGTCGTGGACGGGCTTACCGTCGTCGCACCCGACAGATGCGTCAAAGGCGGCAAAATCGATCTCACCGCTTATACGGGCGGCAACGTCACGAAAAACGTGAAATGGGAAGTCGTCAAAGGCGAAGGCTCAATCGACGAAAACGGCGTGTTTACGTCCGACAAATCGGGCAAAGTCACCGTGCGCGCAACGTACGTCGGCCGCCCCGACCTTACCGTCGAAAAGACGATTACCGTGTCCGTCTTCGACACCTTCCACACGCTTATACGAAAAGGGCTCGGGCACTTCTCACTTTTCCTTGTGCTGGGGTTCGGATTGTTCGGCACGTTCTTCCTGCTTATTAAGCCGAGATGGGCGTCACTGCCCCTTTCCTTGCTTTCGGCGTTTGTCGTCGCAGGCATTTCGGAAATGTTCCAACTGCCCGTTTTCACAAGCGGACGATACGCAACCTGGCAGGACGTCGCAATCGATTTTCTGGGCGCGCTGTCGGGCATCGGCATCGCCGTTGTCGCGGTATCGATCGTCGGGCTTATCTGGTTTAAGGCCAAACCCGAAAGTTTCAAAAATATGAAAAACGAGTTCTCGTTCCTTACGTTCAAAAACTCTTTCAAAAAGCAGGAAAAGATTTTCACCGACGAAAATTAATCACATTCCCTCAAACCGCAAAAACAAAAGACCGATGTTTTATCGGTCTTTTTTTGAGTGTTAAACATTGTTTTTTGTCGGGATACGGATATTGCCAGCGACACGCACTCGTTATCCGCAGTACATAAATCCCGCGAAACTGACGTCCGCCCAAAGGTCTTTCAGCAGTACTCCGTCGATGTTCGCTTTTGCTTCAAACTCCTCCCTTGAACCATACTCCTGTTGCATATCTTCCGAGCAAAACACCACCGTTTCGCTCCCTTTTAGAAACACTTCGTATGATACGTTTTCATAGGTAAAAAGCATTTCGCTGTAAAAGTACAGCCCGTTCACGAACTCGTCAAAAGTCGCTTTGAACGGCACTAAATCTTTACCGTCCGGATTTTTCGTTTACCTACTCTTAAATTCTAGATTTTGTTGCTTTTGGCTCTGTTGCATTTCCAGCATAACGTTTGCAGATTTTCTTCTGTCGTATGACCGCCTTTGGACACAGGAATGATATGGTCTATTTCCAAAAGCAAATTAGGTTCAGCATAAATAGAATTTCCACAACTGCAACAAGTGAAATGATCACGTTCTTTAATATGTTCCCGAAGTTTATTTGTCATTAATGCGCGTTGTTCTTTTGTAAAAGCGCTGATAGTAAGCTTCCCTTCTAATGCTTCAATTAAATCAACAATTGTTTCTTCGGTCATTGGTACAGTGAATTTTCTTTTTGCCATTCCGCCACCGGAAGTATAAGAAAAAGTATATTCGACAGTAAGTACGCTTTCATCGATATTCGCAAATCCTAATTTGGAATAGAAGCCTGCCGAATCTTCCGTCATAACATATTCCGGAACGTCTGTGAGATATTGTTGGTACTCTTTTTTATAGTTTTCGATAATTTGCCTTGCTTCTTTTAACGTTGCAAGTTCTTCAATAAGCAGTTGCAGTTTTTGTATTTGTTCAGGATATAAACTTTTGTTGGGATAAAAATTCTTTATTACATATTCCAACGGACTATTTTCGGCACTTGCAAATACGGCAGCCGAAACTTCCGCCGTAAATGGCGTGATGGCTTTTTTATACGGACGAATATATTGATATTCATCTTCGTTGATTGTTTCGTTTCGAGTAATCCTAGTTCCAAAAAGTTGAGCAATAGATTTAACTTTTTCTTCAATATATTCATTGAATTCTCTTTGCGTACTCATTAATGTTTCGCAGGTTTCTTTAATTTTTAAAAACTCGGGCGAATCATAATATTTAAGAATTCTTTGGTTTCGATTTACAACTTCTTTTAACTCTTTCTCGGTTTGTGTTATGATTTTCCGAATAACATCCCATTCTTCGCTGTTAATATCTTTTATCCTTTTAATACTGTTAACCGTTCTGTCAAATAATTGAGCAATTAAATTGTCCAATTGTTCCACGCTGCCCTTTATGAATAAAAGATCTCTGTTTTCGTTCGCATAATCGATAAGATTGTTAATATATTCGTAATATTTATGCTGTTTCAGATTTAATGCTTCTTTTTCTTGCTCTTTTAAGAATTTACTATACTCGCCTTTCCCCATAAGTAATGACGGATCTTTGTCAAATTTATCTATATCGGATTGACTTAATGCAATTTCTCTTGATCCTAAATTATTACCCGCAGAAGATATATATGTTACACAAATTCTATACGCTTTTGCATCATCGATTTTTTCATTAATATGTTCTGCAAGCCTATTGTATTGCGGATGTTCTTTAAACTCGTTATTACTGAGAAACTCGCGTAAATACTTTTCGATTTCTTTTTTTCTTTTTATAATTTTCTTTGCTCTGATAAGCTTGCTTTTATCATCTTTGAAAAATTTTATATCATCATATTTTTCCAATGTCTGACGGCTTTTCACAATCACGCTCTCATCAAAATATGAAACAAAGTCCCAGTTTGAATAATTTAATTTTTTTAATGCTTCGGACTCTAATTCTCTATACTTTTTTTCATTGATTGATTTAGTCACTGCAATCGCAACAATTACACCGACAACAATAACTGCCGCTACAATTAACCCTATTATTAATGACATATCATTTCCCCTCATAAGTACATATACAGTTTAACATATTATAGCATATCCTTACAAATTATTCAATCCTTTAATCTATACATTCCTTCGTTAGCCATGTCTGCTGCGTGCAGGGGCAAACAAACGCAGTGCCGTTTGCCGACAAAACGTAGTTTTGTTTCAAATCCGCTGTCGCATGAAAAAAGACAACCCTTTCGGATTGTCTTTTTTGGTGCCGTGGGGCATAATTTGTACGAACCTGTGTTAGAAGAAATAGCGGTTTTATCCGCCGTTTCTATCTCTTTTTCTGCTTTTGTGACGTGTTCTTTCGTCAGTTTCAGGTGTTCGGGGCTATCTGTAAAGTTGTAAGTAATTACAATCTCATCGTCATATAATATCACTTCCCGAACAAAGGCATTTACAATTAGTTTTCGCACTTTTATATCGTCTGTGTTATCAAACACGAATTTACTTAAAAACATCTCTATATCGTCCGCAGTTAAAAACGTATAACTGCGGGATTATTCTTTAAGGATTTCCACGTCGTATTGCGATATAAGATTTTCAAGTTCGGTCAGACGGCTTTTCGTCGTTTCGGTAATTATGCCTTGCTCGATTGCCTTAACGATATTGTTTTGTGCTTTTACCGCCTCGGCGCGCTTCTTTTCAATAAGTTTCAAAGCCGTGTTGTCTGCGGTTTCTTTTTTATGTACGTTGTATATGCTTTGCGCAATCTTCTTGATATTGTTCACGCTCGATAACATTTGCGTCGTTGCGGTTATCACCGTATCTTCGATAAACTGTTTTTGCACTCTACCCATATTGCACTTTGCTCGCTTGCGACGTTTGGAAAGGCAAATATAGTAGTAATGAATTGCACCAGTATGAGAAGTTCCGCTTTCGCCGCCCATTCTGTGCTTGCAATCTCCGCATATAAGTTTGCCCGAAAGGATATAGTCGAAAATCTCTTTTTTCCGGCTCGGCGCAAGTTTGTTTTCTTCGTTTATTGCGTTTACCTTGTTCCAAAGTTCGTCCGATATAATTCTCGGAAAGATGTTGTCGTATAATTCCCCTTGGTGTTCGACAACGCCTGTATACCTTTTGTTGTGCAGAATGAAATACAAATATTTGTGGTCTACGAGTTTTCCGTTCTTTCTGCGGCAACCGCATTCCTTGAATTTATCCGCTATGGCAACTGCCTTGTAACCCTGCGAATACATCAGAAACGCGTCTTCCACGATTTTGCTTTCGTATTCGTTCACAACATATTTTTTGTCAACGACGTCATAGCCGAAAATATCTTGTCCGCCCGTGGCTTTGCCTTTGCGCCAACTCTCTTTTAGTCCGCGATTGACTTTTTGCGTAAGTTCTTCCGAAAAGTATTGATTAAAGCCTTCCAAAACGGTTTCCATCATACGACCTTCCGGGCTGTCCGTAAGGTTTTCCATTGCAGAGAGAATTGTTACGCCGTTATCTCAGAGCGTCTTTTTGTGTATTACCGATTCAAACTTGTTACGAGAAAATCGGTCAAGTTTGTAAACGATAAGGTACTGCCACTCTTTGCGGCTGCTGTCTTTCAGCATTTTTTGAAATGCAACACGATTGTCGTTCGTTCCTGTCATTGCTCTGTCAATATAGGTATCGACTATGAGTATATCGTTGTTTTGAGCATACTCTCGGCACACACGAAGTTGTCCTTCAATCGATTGTTCGGTCTGGCTATCACTCGAATAACGGGCATAAATAATTGCTTTTTTCATTTTGGTTATTAACTCCTTTTATTTTTTTGTCTTTCGAGGAAACCGAACAATCCGATTTTGGCGAACACGGCAAGGAAACAGTAAAAAATATAGGGAAATTTTTTGTGGCTTTATAGTTCTTACTATATTTTTTACCCTTGCGGTGGCTCGATTCGTGTTTGCACACATAAAAGTTTTCAGACAGAAATCGGATAGGCTTTCCGCGAGAAAGAAAAAACGTCTTGTTTCTTCCTTGTCCACAAGACTACAAGCCAAAGTCGCAAGTTTTTTGCGAGTTCGATTGAAATTTTCCGAAAAAATGAAAAAATTTACTCAAAGTCGCAAGAAAGTTGCGAGTTTGACCGCTATCCTTTGGGCAAAAAGGAGAAACGGCTATGAACAAGCAATATAAAATAACCACAATCGGCACTCCGAACATTGAAAAGATGTCAACGGCGGAACAAAAATCATTTTACAGCACTCTTCTGTCTTTGATGACGGAATACTTTTGCAATAACGCCGAAGCAAAAAGCACAAACGCTCCCGACTGCCCCGAAAATGCAAACGACGTAAACTCGGTGTAAAATGAAAGTCCACGCACGGCGGAGAAAAAGGCGAAAGATCGCCAAGCGGGTTAGCGGCGACTTCGCCTTCCGCCCGTGCTTTCATTGTCCGATTTAGATTTGTTTATTCGGACAGAGGCGTGGCTTGTCTTCGGCGAGGCGCAGCCGAGCCGACTTGTATCAAGACAAGCCACGCCTAATTGCCAACGTCGCAAAAACCTTGCGAGTTTTAACGTTTGTGTCGCTGTTCCAAAACGCAAAAGGGAGTATGCGGAAGAGTGAGGCGTTAGTGAAAAGTATATTAAGATGCTTCACAAGCTGATTTTCGCTTATATTCACGACATCTTGAACAAGGAGCATAAACAAATGAAAATTCCCCTCAATTGAGGTGTCTCAATCAAGGGGAATTGATAAATATAAATAAGTCTCTTAACCAAATTATTGATGCGGTAAACCAATTATAACAGGTTGAACCCTTAATCTATAGAAGTGGTTTTTATTAGTGACTTCATATAATTGTAGGCTATCTTTTCTATTTCATCTGGTTCAAGAATATCGAGTATCGTAACGACCCCGTAATGATTAATATAACCGTCACAGCATTCGCGGAATATTGTTGTACAGTTATTCCCATTCTCCTCTTGAATCCGTTTTAAAGCCTTTAACAGACCTTTAACTATGTTTTTATTCATGCTGAAAGGTTGGTCAAAAAGGTCTTTTTGTATTTGCTGTGCGGAAAAAAGAGTTTCGGTTAAGTGCCAGGGGTTTGCACTTTCTCCGCTATCATCATAGGTAAGATAACCCGACCACCACAATCTCGAAATCGCATTATAATAGCACAATGAGGCACGTCCTTCGGTCGCGAAAAAACGCTTACCCAATCGAACGGTTCCGTCATCTTTCTTCCACCTTTGAAGAACATATGACCTAAAAGTTATATGACACAATGCAGACCAAAGCATCGGATCGGATGCCTGGAGCGGGGTAATTTTATCTTTGTACTCCGTGTATAAAGTCTTTATGTTCGCTAAATCGGCGCGATTCTTTGCATCGTTGTCTCCGTCCTCGACATTCAGCAATTGAAAATTCGGAACAACAATAGAAGAAGTTTTACAATACTCTTCGAGTCCTTGATCCGCAAAATATTGCGCTAACCATGGATCATCGCTATAGTAATTATCCTTATTGGCGTTCAAATCTTTTTTCAGCAATTTGTATGCGTCTTTCGTAAAATAAATCAAATTCATAACACATCATCCTCTTGTCGTATCGTAGACCACTCGATCATCTTTTGCATCAAATTGTTTATCGAATCACCTACCACATTTCCCAACAATCTGTTGGCAATGGAAAAATCCGATTCCGTACTTGCGGACAAATCATCAATGCCGAGATTTATAAGTGCGGCTTTGATCGATTCCGCCCACACTGTTCCTTTATAATGCTTGTCTAATTCGGACTCGTCAAATTCCTCTTCCATTCGCAATTTCGATACCGCTTCCGTAATCGCCGGAAGAACGATTGAACATTGCAAAAAACGCTCAATTCCTTTTTTTAAGTGCTTTTTCTTCGTTAAATTTGAATAGTTTTTGTATTCCGATTCCGGCAGAGTAATGATAATATAATTTGTTAAAGCGGGATCGGTTTCCTCGATTGATGCATAATGCACTCGCATCTCGGGTATTTCCGAATGGCTGACTTGCACGATTCCAGCCATATTTTTTTCAAGAACCGTATTGAGTTTGATCTTTATTCCGGGTTCATTTGCAATAACATCTCCTTTTCGGAGAGAAAAAGCCGTTGATCCGAAATAATTCTTATTAAAATCAGCTAAAGAATAATCTTTATAATCACGGACCACGACAATAGATGCTTGCAAATCGATAACATCCGTAACGTTTTTCTTTTCAATGGCAATAATGGTAGTCCCTTCGGTTTCCATATAGAAAACTCTTCGATAAGACGTTCTGAAACAGGTCAATCGCAAAACTATTTTTGCGATGCCTTTTGACAACAGGTCGGAAATACCATCGCTTTTCAGGTTATAAGCTAATTCAATGTTGATATCGTTTCCGCCATCTCCCTGGGAAACAACTTCTATGGAAAAATCGCAATTCACAAAATCATTTGTGTACTCGTTTAACACGGGATGCGGATATTCAATCGCTCTGTTTCTCATTCGACACCTCCATCGTAAACACTGGAATTACCGCCATTATTTCACCGTTTTCAAACTCTATGTAGAGCGTATTATTTCCCGCTTTCAGTGAAACGGGACCGAACTTTTCTTTGTGAACTTCATATCGGGAAGCGTTCTCAACCTTGACATTTTTAATTGTCAGGGCATCTTGGCCCTCATCTTCTCTGCCGGCATAGAACTGAATATACACTTTTTCATAATCTTTGGGCGAGTTGATATAGCATCTGTACTTGTTCGCAGCCAAATAATAGGTCCGATGCTCGGTAATTATGGGAGACACGATTTTTACTTTTCCCGCACCGGGGGAAACGCCTTTATCACTTCCTCCCGTAGGTTCTACAACAGGTATTTTGACCTTAACCTTTTTTTTGCGCTTTTTCTTGCCGGTTTTCACACCCGATTTCGGCAATTCCTTACCGTTATCGGTTGAAGCACTCTCATACTGACTATTATAAAAAACGCGCCCGCCGTAGGAAGAGATCTCGCTGATCTTTACATCGATTTTCAGTCCGTCACTTCCTTCGTTTGTAACACCAACATCGGATGCATCAGGAAGATAATTTCCGATTCCCGCATCCATTTTGTCGGTGATATCAGCCTTCTCGAATTCATCCAACACCTTTTGTATTTCACTTGTAATATTCCTGATGTATCTTACAGCTTTATTATGTAATGCCCGATTGTCTGTGATGTTTTTGGGTTTCCACTCATTATGTTGCGGCGGTTCCGCCTCCCTGAGCGTTTTGCTTAACTCCATATCACCGACGTCGTTGACAACAACCACAACGGAAAAATGAGGCAACACATCCGTTGTAGTGTTTATAAGCATCCCAGTTGACCTGAAACGAGAAAAAGAGGCCGAATATGTATCCTCATATTTAACATAGATACTCAAATCGCCTTTCTCGGCAATTTTCGTCACTACTTGCGTGCCTTTTTGAATCGTCTCATATGTCTGTCTCGCATATTTCAATTGCGGTTCATCTTTGAAATCGATAAAAAGTAATTTCTCAAGAGTATCTTTGCGAATTTCAAATAAGCGATCGGGGGATTTTACGGTCACATCGAGTTTACCGTTCATGATTGCCAATATGAAATTTTTTATTATCGCAACCGAGGTCAGTTTTTCCCAATCCGTATAATCATTCAGCTTAAACCCAACCACAGCAACATCCGTCCCGATTTCGGTTCTTCTGAAAGCATCGATATTGGCTATCGGGCTTTCATCTGTCGGGAGTATAGGACGCCCGGTATATTCATCCTCCAAATAGAGGTATTTGCCTATCGGTTGGGTAAGGCGCATCTTTCCCTTATATTCTTTTTGGGTTGTGACCAATCTTGCCACGCCCTCGAAAGCTCTACCTCCGTCTTTTGCAAGCGTGTTATAAAAAACAAGATTAAGCGCGGAATAAGCGAAGGGGGCATTTTTACCTATACCGAAACTCCCAGCACTGTTATCATCCTGTTTTATTGATATGCCTTCGGTATTTACAAGCAGATTCCAAAATGATTTCTCGGTTTCGGAAGCACCGACGCCGTTAAGACCAACGGTATTATAATCGCTCATTACAAGCACGGGGATTTCTTCTTCGTTTAATGCCGATCTGACATTTTCAAGAAACTCCATAATTTTCGGTGTGCTTAAAGGACTCGTCCTCCAATAGTCGATACTACTTTCAAGCGCAACTTTATATCCTTCAAACATCGAGTAATCGCTCTTTTTTATATAGGATAATTCAAAAGATACCTTAACTGGAGTATCAAGAGGCAATTCTTTATCTTTTGCATCAAGGGAGTTTTGGCAAACTTCTCTAGCGAGACCATCCATTATACCCGATCCCTTAAACATAGTGATTGCGGCAATATTATTACCGCTTTGATTACCGGTTCCCAATAAAGGAAAATCCCAACATACTTGTCCCACGGTATTGCTCCTTTCTTAATCTAAAGTAAAGCGTTCTGTTTTTGAATCGATGCCGAGAAAGCGATTTTTAGTGTTTTTTACCTCTTTTTCAATTGCTCCGAATATCTTTTTTACATCATCTTCGGTATATTCATAACTGCCTTTACTTGAGCAGTTTCCGAGCAACCTCAACATATCGAGTATTTTGTTAGTCCTTGTTTCGGCAAGCCTTACAAAACACTCTCTTTTCGTTTCCTGACCTTTACTCATAAAAAACCTCCGAAAAATATTTTTCAAATATATTATATCTTTGTTGCGTCACTTTGTCAATATGATTCATGCATATTTTTCAAATATTTTGTAAATATTGTTAAGTATTTGCAAAATGTATAAAGAAAAAGCGATAAAACATACTCTACCGCTTTCAAATATTTATAGATTATTTCATGTAAGTAAGGCAATTCAGAATATATCCTGCCATACTTTCGATGACAGGAATGGTTACCGAGTTACCGAATTGCTTATATTTTTGTCCGTCTTTCATTCCTTCTGGGAATTCAAATCTGTCTATACCGTTTTCCACAAACGCATAATTGATGAATCCTTGCAACTTTCCCCATTCGGTAGGCGTCATAACTCTTACGCAATCATCGTTGGTAGGCGAATGTTTCCCGGGAACTTCCACTCCGCATACATTTTCCTGCTGATCAATCACCAAGTTTCTCTCTTTGCCCGAACCTCCAGTAGCCAAAATGGTATTTGCAATCGGATGCTCTATTTCAGGCGAATTAACGATTTTAAAGCCAAAACCGTTTCCCTTTGATATTTGTCTTGCGCGATGATTTATCAATGTTTGGTAATAACCACTCGACATATAATATTTTATATCCGCATGCATTTCAAGCAAGTCTCGCAAATCGTCATATAAATGCAAATCATTGGAATACGGCATAGGACCCTTTATCATTTCGGTTGCATCTCCGTAGTAAGCTCTGTTGAATGCTACAATGTAAGTTCGCGGTCGATTTTGCGGGACCCCGAAATATTTGGAATTTCTGATAAAATCTTTAGGAGTGTATATCAGCTCATCATGCTCACGAGTCACTCCCACTACTTTATAATTCAACCTTCGTTCCAGGGTCTCTATAATAATGCGGAACGTTCTCCCTTCATCGTGCCTTACCAGGTTGTCAACGTTTTCCAAAAACAGCACTTTCGGATGGCTTAATTCGATTATCTCGACTATATGCTCAAAAATAATCCCTTTTTCGTTATCATTGAAGCCCATTTGCAACCCAGCACGACTGAAGGTTTGGCATGGAAATCCAGCCAAAAGAACATCGTACTCTGTTTTTGCAACTAATTCTTTAAACTCTTTAGAAGTCAAATCGTTCTTCGGATTATCACCGAAAAGGTGCTCGTATGTTTTACAAGCGGCATCGTCAACCTCTGCCGACAAAACATTTTCAAATTCTCCGGTTAATTCAAATCCTCTTCGAATGCCGCCGATTCCGGCACACAAATCAATCGTCCTATATGGCATTTTATCTCTCCTTGAGTTCTTGTTCTATACGATCGGCGCATGCTTTCAAATTATGCTTTATATCCGCACCCCAAAAGCGTAATACCACCCACCCAGAAGAAGCAAGATAGGTGTTCACTTCTTTATCTCTTTCAATATTCCTTTCAATCTTCGTAATCCAAAACTCATGATTGCTTTTTATATCGGATTTTCTGTTTTCCCAATCAAAACCATGCCAAAACTCGCTGTCGACAAAAACTGCGACCTTTTTTGTGATAAAAGCTAAATCCGGATGGCCATATACTTTTTTTACGTTCTTACGATATCGGACACCTCGATTCCACAACTCTTTCCTTAAAGCAATCTCTAATGCGGAATCCTTGTTTTTCACTTGTTTCATGTTGTAGCTGATCTGTTCTTGTGTTTTTTTCATCATTGTCACCTACTGAACCATGTTCCGACATCAAAAACTATATTATTTTTCTTACAAAAGTCATCAATCAGCTTCATTGTCCTATATGTCGGCCTTGTTTTGCCAGATTCCCACCTGTTGACGGTGGCGAAAGAAACGCCCAATTCTTTAGCGAATGCCTCTTGTGAAAGAAAGCATTTTTGACGAATCGTTCTTATATCATCGCAAAAACTCATTAGAAACACCACCAACTTGCATAATTATAACATTATTATAGCATATATCGACTCAAAAATCAATTACTTTTATGGTGTATAAATATTTATATCTATCATTGGTAATTAGCAGTTCGTTAATCGATCGCGACTTGTACCAAGACAAGACACGCCTAATCGCGATTGTCGCAAAAACCTTGCGAGTTTGAAGGTAAAATTAAAGCGTTAATACGGCATAAGAATAGACGGATAGATTTCTCAATTCATCCGTCTATTTTGTTATTAAAAGCAATTTGTCGCGTATAAGTATTTTTTACGAATGCTGTTTTGTCTACGCCAGATCGTCGTGCGGTTTACATTCAAAAGCCGAGTTACTTCGAGATAAGTAAGTCCTGCCATATAGGCACACATCGTTTCGTATTCAGCGGCGGTAAGTTTCATCTTCGATATAAGCCCGTCAACGACTGTATAATCGTTTTTCTGCTCGTCATCGAGTGTTGTTCCAGACTCACTCGTAATTCGCTCGTCAAGGCATATTGTGTTTGATAAATGGCGCGTGTATTGCTTTTGTAAATAATTGTCGGCGCAACGATAACAAGCACTTCTGATGGTTGTAGCCTTTCCGTATTTCGTGATACAGTTGTCACCGAGTTTCTCGCCTATATGTTGGCAAAGAAACAACATTGCCTCTTGCGCAATATCGTATGCATTTGAGAATGGCGATAAATCGAAGCGTCATATAGTGTCATATAAAAAGTGTTAAAATAACAGCTGCTCTCTTTTGTACACATTTCTTATCTTTTATTTATACATTGAAAATCATTAAATAATATCGTGCATATAGGCGAAAACATTTTACAGTATGTTGAACAAATTAAATCCATATTCAATTTTTCAACAAAGCCTTCAACATTTTCACCTTTTTGATATATCTTATTTGCCTTTTTATAAAGCTTTTTCAATTTTTCATAGCCATTCCCTGAAAGAGAGGAGAACTCACTCTTTTTAAGTTTCAAAAAGGACAAAATACTATCAATATCCGTTAATAAAATATCTTCAATTGATTTATCGGCTACGATATGTATGACTTTATTGGCGCCTGCTTCTAACAAATCTTGTTCAAGTTTTTCTCTGTCAACAGGTGGCGTTTTTGATACTAACTCAAAAACATCTTTATCATAGCAAAGAAAAACAACGATTTCGTCTGTTTTGTCTTTCTTTAATGGTAGAATTTCCGCCTTAAATTTTCTAAGAAGTTTCGATTGGAAATTCCCTATGCCTTGTATGTTAGATTTTTCTACATTAGAGACATAAAACTTTTTTGAAGTTGAATATTTTCTCAAGTGCTGTCTCAACTTATCGTAGAATACTTCATCAGTAGCACCTTCCGTATAAAAACATGTGATTACATTATTCGACATACGACAACAACTCCTCATAATCATCTGAAGAACCACTCATTAGATCAAACAAATAATCGCCTAATGTCAAATTATTGTCTTGTAATGTTCTAATTAATCTTTTAATATTATTTGTATTGGTTTTTATTTTCTTAAATGTTGCTACGCCATCATCCGAAGGAAGCCCCAAGTAAATGTTTCTAGGTTCCATATAATTAATTAAATAAGGCGAGTGACTAGAGTACAATATCTTTGTATCTTCAGCCAATTCTTTAATTGTATATAAGAATCTTCTTAACAAGTTAGGATTAATGGAATTTTCAGGTTCTTCTATACAAATCAAATCATACTTATTTATTTGGGCAAGCACAATAAAAGTGAGCAATAATAATATCCTTTTTGCTCCATCTGACATAGCCCTAAAGTTAATAGGATAATTAAGGTTCTTATCATCTACATATAAAACGTAAACCTTATCGCTAAATGAAGGAATTTCATTGTTTCTATTCCTTATTGTAATACTGGGCATTTTGCTACTAAATTCTTGCACAATTAAATCATTTACACTAGGAAACAAAGATTTATAAACATTACATAATAATTCATATTTGTTTGGATAATCATTTTTAATTCTATAGAGAGTTTTGGGAATATTAACTTCGGGCTTTAATGTCAAGTCTGTTAACTCTTGTTCACTCATAAAAGTAATACCATATCCGCTATTAGTGTCAAAATGTCTATCAATATAAACATTTATATTCAATAGTTCCTTTATGATTGCATTATAAAAAAGATTATCAAAAGCTAAAAGTTTATTAATGACAAGCTCTGAATCATCAATTTTGATTTTTGTAACACATCTTCCTGTTTTAGAAGATTTGTAGGATGCTTGTTTTTCATCTCGTTTTATAAAAGTTGTAAAATCTTTCTTGTTATCGCTTATTTGTAATAATTCGGAAATCACTTTCCCATTATTATCTTTTCTTCCACCCCAAGCGAACGAATAAAAGTATTTTATAAAACACTCCGAATCATTCCACTTTGTAGTACATTCAATCATAAAACTAAATGGTACATTATATTTCTTTTTTAAACTAGGAACAATTTTAATGTCATTCATCATCGCCTGTTTAATTTTTGAATGTTGTTGTAAAAAACTAAGTCCAAAAACAACGGAAAGCAATAAGTTCGATTTACCATAATTGTTTACGGATAAAACGCTAGTGATGTCATTGATTTCTATAGAAGTTTCAGATATGTTCTTATATCCGTCGACAAATACCTTTTTAAGTTCCATAATTACACCTCTAAAAGAATTTTCGCTATTGCATTTTGCATGAAACAATAAAACAGTATGCAAAATGACAATATTTTTGTTCTTCGCGCAAATATAATTTACATTATTTTAAAAAACATGTCAATAGCTTCTGGCAGGTAAATTTAAAATTTCTATGAGAATTTTTGTCGAAACTGCAAAAACTTTCAATAGAACTACTTGGTTTGCTCTATTAATACATGGTAAATATGACAGATTTAGTCTTGTTTATTTATAAAAATCTTTTTATTTTGAATTATTTTTAGCTGAAAAAACTAGTTAAAAACTGTATAATATAAAAAAAGACCATTATAAGCATTTTTTCATATTTACTTTTTAATTTAATAACAACACTTTCATTTAAACTTCAATTCCAAATTCCATTCAAACGTGAGGTGTCGATGATGGTAAAACTTTTATTGATAGGTGTTATTGTATTTCTACCTTTAACTCTGGGTATTGTAGCATAGTACCGAATGAGAAAAATATGATAGAGCGTGTCTATTATATAGGTAGAGTAAAGCGAGGTTAGAACCCCTTATTTCCCGCCAATCAAAACCTAAATCGAATACGAATGTGTT